>JABAOH010003980.1_pt2 | contig 101273 bp, 89 predicted proteins | sample 7062181 | NCBI WGS metagenome assembly JABAOH01 (sample SAMN14538630, study PRJNA623070) | marine sediment metagenome | biome: marine biome [ENVO:00000428]; feature: marine pelagic biome [ENVO:01000023]; material: deep marine sediment [ENVO:00002113]; isolation source: pool of 5 deep marine... | reverse complement strand
CCAGAGGCTTATGAAGTTAAAAATATGACTCAACAGGTGGTACATTGATGGGGGGCAGGTCACTTAGCTTCGGAGCTTATTTCGGGATTACGAATAAGAGAGATAGGTAATTGTCCATAGTTAGGCGGATGACTACGGACATGTTGCTTTGCTTTCTCTAAAATTAAAGCTTCTGTTTCCTTTCCCAACATATAACATATTCCTTCTCCTAATTTCTTTCGGGCTTATCAGCTAGTGAGGCTTCATGAACTAAGTAACCTTAAAAAAAAAGAGGCCAGAAAATCACTCAGAATCTAAGTTCTGAGGTCTTCTGACCTCTTTATCCTTATAAATTATAACCCGTCTCGCTGAAAAAGAAAAGCTCTTAATTTTACCTATATTCGAGTTTAGTTTCTCTCCCTAAGCTATAACAATTTTCTTATAAACAGCTTCCTCACTTTATGCAACATTAATTGAAGCCTCCATATTCAATTTGACTCTTTCCTATTTAATTGTTATTCTTTCCCCAGATAATCAAAAGGGACAATAGGAACTATGAAGTGCCCTAAATGTCAAACTGATAATCCTGAAACTGCCAGCTTTTGTGCTGATTGCGGCACTCAACTTATTTCTTCAGAGGAAATCTCTGCACCCACCGAGACTCTTGAAGCAGCCAAAGAAGAATTAACCACAGGCTCCACCTTTGCTGACAGGTACCAGATTATTGAAGAACTGGGCAAAGGAGGAATGGGTAAGGTTTATAGAGTAATTGATAAGAAATTAAAAGAAGAAGTGGCCTTGAAGCTCATAAAACCTGAAATTGGTTCAGACAAAAAGACTGTAGAACGCTTTAGCAACGAGCTTAAATTAGCCCGTAAGATTGTACATAAGAATGTAGCTCGCATGTTTGACCTCAATGAAGAAAAAGGAAGTCACTACATTACTATGGAATATGTCCCAGGTGAAGATTTAAAGAGATTAATAAGAAAGGTAGGGCAATTAAGTTCGGGAAAAACTATATCCATAGCCATACAGGTATGCGAAGGATTGGCTGAAGCTCATCGTTTAGGAGTGGTACATAGAGATTTAAAGCCCAACAACGTCATGATAGATGAAGAGGGAAATGTCCGTATCATGGATTTCGGAATTGCTCGTTCCCTTGAAGAAAAAGGAATAACAGGCGCAGGGATGATGATCGGGACGCCAGAGTATATGTCACCTGAACAGGTGGAAGGTAAGAAGGTAGATCAACGTTCAGATATTTATTCTTTGGGAATCATCCTTTATGAGATGGTGACAGGGAGAGTGCCTTTTGAAGGAGAGACGCCTTTTAGCATTGCTTTTAAGCACAAGAGCGAAACACCTCGAAATCCCAAAGAGGTCAATGCTCAGATTCCTGAAGATTTAAGCCGTGTGATCCTTAGATGTCTAGAAAAAGATAAAGAGCTAAGGTATCAGAGTGCAGGAGAAGTGCGTTCTGAATTAGAGAATATAGAGAAAGGGATTCCTACTACAGAAAGAGTCGTTCCAGAAAGAAAGCCCGTAACCTCAAGGGAGATAACAGTCACGTTTGGATTGAGGAAGCTTTTCATTCCTGCTTTGGCTGTTGTCGCTGCCGCTGTGATAGGAGTGCTTATTTGGCAGCTTCTTCCTAAAAAGCCGGTAATTCCTATCCTGTCAGATAAACCCTCGCTTGCTATTATGTACTTTGAAAACAACACAGGAGAGGATGGTTTAGAGCATTACAGGAAAGCCTTATCTGATTTGCTGATCACAGACCTCTCACAATCAAAGTTTATAAATGTATTAAGGGGAGATAGGCTTTTTAACATTCTTAGCCAATTGAATCAACTTGAAGCAAAGAGCTACTCTTCAGATGTTTTAAGAGAAGTGGCTCATCGAGGAAGGGTTAATCATATATTGCAGGGTAATTATACAAAGGCAGGTGAGAATTTCAGAATTAATATTATGCTCCACGATGCAAATACTGAAGAGCTTCTTAGTTCAGAAAGCGTAGAGGGCAGAGGTGAGGAAAGTATTTTTTCCATGGTGGATGAGTTAACGAGGAAAATCAAGACAAATTTTAAGCTTTCTCGTGAACAGATAGCCAGCGACATAGACCTGGAAGTCGGGAAAATCACAACCAGTTCTCCTGAAGCGTATAAGTATTACAGCGAGGGGAGAAAGCATCACAATAGCGGAGCCTATCGAAAAAGTATTCTCCTCATGGAAAGAGCCATCGCTGTTGATCCTGAGTTTGCCATGGCCTATAGATCTATGGGCATGGCCTATAGCAATTTGGGCTACAGAGTCGAGAGGATAAAATACCTTCAGAAAGCCTTTGAATTTAGGGATAGACTCTCAGACAGGGAGAGCTATATCATCCAGGGAGATTTTTATGGATTCTCAGAGGCAACCTACAATAAAGCCATTGAAGCCTTTAATCAATTATTGCAGTTATATCCCACGGACGGGATCGGAAACATTAACTTAGCAGGATTGTATAGGAATTTAGAAGAGTGGGACAAAGCCATCGATCGAAATGAAGTTCTCATCCAGGATGGAGATGAGTCTTTTTACCCTTATGTAGGGCAGGCTATCGCCCTTGCAGCTAAAGGATTGTATGATAGAGCTATGAAAGTCCTCGAATCTTATCTCCATAATTTTTCCGATAATGGTTATATCCGTTGGGCTTTGGCTCATGGTTACCTTTATCAGGGGAAATTTGACCTTGCTCTTGCTGAAGCAGAGAGAGCCATTTCCTTAATGCCTTCTTTTGGCGATGCTTTCTGGTTAAAGGGTTACATCTATCTTTGTAAGGGTGACTTAATAGAAGCAGAGAAAGAATTTCAGAAACTCCTTGAGTCAGAAGAGAAATCAGATAATTTATCTGGAAGACAGGGATTCTTATCTTTGCGTTTGCTGCAAGGAAGATTTGAGGAGGCAAAAGATCAGGCAAATCAGGGCATGGAACTGGCTGAGGAGCTTGGAGAAATGGGCTGGAAATCGTATTTTCATATATCCCTGTGCTACTTAAATCTGAGATTGAGAAATCTGGACAGAGCTTTACAAGAGAGCAGGATGGCCTTTGATATTGCTTATGAAGAGGAGATGCTGGGATATCAAAGAGTCGCTTTATCTTGGAACGTATTCATTTACCTTGAGATGAAATCTATAGAAAAAGCCAGGGAAGCTGCTGATAAGCTGATGGAGATTATTGATAGGGGAATGAATAGGAAACTCTTAAGAATGTATCACGTTGCAGAAGGAATGATAGAGTTAAAGAGCAATAATTTAACCCAAGCCATAAAAAATTTTGAAGCTGCACTGGCCTTGGTTCCTTATCAATATGAACTGGACGCAGAACATGCTTTATTTATCGATTCTTTAGCTTTGGCTTACTACAGAGCAAATGAGTTAGATAAGGCTCTGACAGAATACGAGAAGATAACTTCCCTTACAGGGGGGCGGACGTTATGGGGAGACATCTATGCCAAGAGCTTCTACATGTTAGGGAAGATATACGAACAGCAAGGCAACAATACCAAAGCCATTGAGCATTACGAGAAATTCCTCGACCTCTGGAAAGACGCTGACCCCGGTATTGCAGAGGTTGATACACTACGTGAGGATGCCAAGAAGAGGCTGGCTGGGTTGCGGGGCCAGTGATTTACTTTTTCCTGAGTTTACTAAGTAACATCAGTTTATACCGTTTTTACACCTCACTTAGCTAAAATTCGCCTAATTTGGGGACAAATAGTTGAATGTTTTAAGGGGTAATAAAATTTCCCTGGGGTAGGGACAAAATAATTAATTTAGCGCCATCTGGCTCTTAAGGATGATAAAGTAAAGTTATATTTGATGTAGAGATTGATTGAACTTATTAACATTCTATCGTTTATGAGGGTTACCTACCTTCATCCAGCATTCGCTACCTCGGGAATGTTTGAGTCCGTGTCAATTGCCCTCTCTTTTTCCAGAATATGAAAGCGACTATGATGGCCACTCCCGCTGAAATCGCACCGAATTCATCCACAAGATACCAGGTTGATGATTTTTCAATCGTTAATTTATCGAAAACAGATTGAAAGAATAGGTTGTGGCTGGCGTGCATGAACATCCCTGTGTAAAGGCTGCCTGATTTCAATCTCATCCATGTGAAGGCAAAACTGACACAGGTCATGGTTATGGTGAAGAAAACGAGTTTATACCAAACGGGAACGTTCGCTGGCCCATAGATCCCTCCAATAATTAGAGGATAATGCCACACTGACCAAACAATCCCTCTCAATAGAGCCGTCTTTGTAAAGCTGGTTATTTTTGCCAACTGAGGGACAAAAAAACCAACCCAACCGATCTCTTCACCAAGGGCAAAAAGGCTTCCAAAAACAGTTGTAACAGCAATATTTTTTAAAGTGTTTCCTAGGCCTGATGTCAAAGGTTCAGAAGCGAAGCCACCCAAGCTAAATATCCAGACGATAGCATGCACAGCCCCCACATACAGGAAAGGGATACAATAACTCCAGACCTGATACTTTGTCTTACCCCAACCCCATCCAAAACCGCGAAGGCTCTTCTTGTATATAAGCTGCGTTAGGAATGCCGCTATCCCTGGACTCCACATGCCGCCTAGGGCAACGAGTCCGCCACCTGCCCCCATGCTTCCGGCGCGTATTGCCAAATACATAAAAGTTGAACTGATGCCGTAAGTGATGAAAACGAAAGTGATGATCCTCTTCCATGCCTCCCTTGTGCTCTCCAAGGTTATCTCCTTTTTATATAATGAATTAATTGCTCTTATCGTATAAACGAATTTTTTTCTAGGAAAGTTCCTCGAAGCTGAACCTCAAAAAATAATATTTCGCTTTCTGGAGATGGAGGCACACTTTTTCTCATAAATGGCCCTGTGTCAAAAGGATTAAAGTCAAGAGGAATCTCTGGATACCAAAGAAGAATCCAATCATCATAACGCCCCATTTCCTCCCAAATAAGCAATTCAATTTTCTTGGCTTTTTCTTTCGATAACAACCCCGAAGAAAAGATAAAAAAGAAGAGAAAGACCAATACCAATAGTTTTTTGTTTATAAAAACCTCCTTTTCTTCATTTAATGCATAGATAAGCCTCGTCCATGTAGATTACTAATGTGAAAAATAAAGAGAAAGATTTTATCTTGTGAAATACTGACAACTGTTCCTACCCAACCCTAAGCTATTTGGTGTGAATTGACTATATTAAACGGAAAAAAGATTGTCAAGGAGATTTCTGGTATAATAAAAACGAATCTCTTTGGCCGGCTGGAGAGAGTTCCTATCTTTTTGGTTCCTACCAAAACCCCCCTTTTGCTGACAGCAGCCGGCATATATTTATACCCGAGGTTTATAAAGAAGGAATTATTGAGAATATTTTATGAGAGATGGAGTCTTTACTAATGAGGTGCTAATCCGGCAATGCCGTCTTTTTAAAGATAACGAGAAGCCAGTGATTCTTGTTTCCACTCGCCTCTAGGATAAGTCATTGATAATCAGGAATTCGAGATTTCTTGCTTAATTTTTCTAAAACTTCTTTGACTTCTGTATCTGATCTTCCTTTAATTTGGATTACTTTATCTCTTCCTTCAATTATTGCTACAATTCCTACTAAAGGAAGCCCAAACCATATGATGGATTCTATGAAAGTAGCAAAAAAACCATGCTCTTCTTCAGGAACAATTATACCTGCAATCAATCCTACACCTCCTCCTACTAATAGGCCATATTTCCACTTTTTTGATTTCTTCACAATCAAAATTCTCCTTATATCCGCAATATCAATAGATACATCTGCTCCAGATTCTGAGTCCAACAATAAAAGTGAGTTCTCCTTAACTGCAATGAGTTCGCCTTTTACCTGTTGTCGGTCTGTTTTTGTGATTATGAGCTTAGCCCCTCGCTTCTCTTTAGCATACAGATTTGCAGAAAGAGCCAATAATGATAAGACAAGAAATAAAGATACGAATTTTTTTCCTTTGGTTTTCAAACTCCCCCCCTTTTTGTTACATAATGCTTTAATCTAAATTAACAATTTCTTCTCCTTCAGAATCAGCACATTTGACCCTAATCCACTTAATATTTTGAAATTCTTCTGCATCTATAAAAACGAAATTGGATATAGGCATTTCCTCTATTTTAGATAGCGTCACATTAAGCTGTTTAGGAGATAATTCAGAAACTGCACCTGATCTAAAGTCCACTGCAAAAGGAAATATTAGCATTAAAATCCCCCCGCTAATCATGCCGCCCACGGCTAATTCCTCTGATATCTTATCATTGGTATCTAAATTTGCAAAAAGCATTATGTTACCAAAAGCCATAGAAGCCCCCAAAAGAAGATTTCCTAAGAAATGGACACCAATGGGGGTCTTTCGAGTTGTTAAAATTTCAACAGTATTATAACCTTCCTTCTTTATCTGAATGATATGACTCTTTTTCTTCTTCAATTTTAAAATTACAGGCACATATCCCTTCTCTTCTCCATCCACTATAATCTTTGCTCCTGAAGGATTACTTGTAACAGGTATTTCTTGAGAAGTTCCCCTTATGATAGTTGCACAGTGCTGGAAAAAAAAGACACACGTAACCAATAAAGCCAAAACTTTGATTCTCATAATTCTCTCCCTTTAGTGTTCTGTTTTACTTCTCGAATATATAAATCAATTTATTCCATGTCAAGGTTATCTAATGCTGATTAAAGTTTGAGGGAGATATGCTTTAGGTAGATTACTTACTCTTCAACCCAGCCAGCCTCTTCTTAGCATCCTCAATGAGTGTCCTAACCTCAGGAATACCAAGAGGAATACCAGGGTCAGCGTCCTTCCAGAGGTTGAGGAATTTCTCGTAATGCTCTATAGCTTTACCTTCAATTTTGTCTTGGTATTGCCAATCATTTCCAGACACACATGATTGCCTGAGTGAGTTATATTGTCGACATAAACAAATTGTTTCTTTATTGAGTTTCTCTGACATCCACCGCTTTTTCAGGCCATTCTCCGTTGAAAAAAATGTCTACTGCAGGATAGAACAACTCCGGTCTCTCCACAAATGGCAAGTGACCTGCTTTAGTAACAGCAAGAAGGCGGGCATTCGGGAGGGAAGCGGCCCACTCCCGTGCCCCTTCCATAGGTATCGTATCATGATCTCCATGTATAGTTAAAACAGGCACTTTTATACCTTTTGCCAGTTCCCGCCAGTCCCACTCTTTGATCGATCCCAATATCCCGCCGAATTGAAAAAAAACATTGTCAGGCATCTCGTTTGAGAATTTGTAATATTCGCTGCCAAAGCTGGCTATATTGGTCGGATCGTAAAATATAATTTTAAAATAAGCTTCCCAATATGCGCGGGTAAAACCTTCTGGATCGGTTTTATCCATTCCTTCTTTTCGCATCTTATCAAGGCGTGCCTGGCTTTCGCTATCTATCGGCGTTGTCGTCGCACTTAAATAAAGATCTTTAGTGGGAGGCAAAGGCCCTACCTGTATAACTCGTTTCACATGATCTTGATATTTGTGGGCATAGAGGACAACCATAGCCCCAAGGTATGACCACCCTATCAAAGAAACTTTTCCCTTTTCAAAATGTTGACGAATTGCTTCCAGATCCGAAATCTCAAAATTCATTCCGATCCGGGCGGCATCAGTCACTTTATCAGATTGCCCCCGAGAGCGCATGTCATAAAAGATCAAAGTGCGGTCCTTGTTGGCTAGCGGTTCAAACTCCTTCTCTAGATAAAAGCCGGCAGGGATAATAATTGATTCAGGACCATCACCCACAGTCCGGTAATACAATTTTATACCTTCTTCAACTGTTACATATCCATCTTTCACTGGAAATTCTGGCTCTTCTTCCCCTTTACAGCCAAATGCCCAAATCAGAGTCAACCCTAAGAGAATCACCGGTAATTTTTTCATTTATCCCTCCTTTTTACTGAATCTGGCTAATGAATAACACAACAACATATATGAGTCAATGTATATGGGTTGCTCCTCTTAGCTTTGAGATTTGTTGAGTGGGATGAAAAAATTCTAATTGATGGGCGCCTTTATAATGAGGCGCTAAATTCGCTCAGTAGTCTTTTTCAATCCAGGGAAGTCCAGGGCTTAAGGGTCTTTGGCTTCTACTCGGCTCATTATGGAGCAAAACGCCTGTTATGCTACTGAGGTTGACAGCAAGGGCTTATTTGTGTTAAAAATTTTATAATCCTGTAAATAGTATAGTAAAAATAGCTAAAATATTATTATACAGGGGGTTAAAATTAAAAAGACTATTTTTTCATTACTTATTTTTTTAATTCTAATTTTCTTTAATTGTAATCCTTTTGCAACTGAACCTGATCATTCAATAAGAATTAAAAATAACTCTATAGAAAATTTTCTTAATGTAAAAGTAGGAAGTGTTGATTTTGGGACAATTAATTCTGGCTCTACTACTGAATACAAAAGTATTGATACTGGTTCTCACACAATATCTTGGAGCACACCAACAGGTGGTGGTTGTACTGGAACAGTTTCTTTAAGTGGAGATGGAGAACATCTATGGACAATAACTATTGGTGATGGCTGTGATGATTATTCTATTACTGAGGATATATAAACTCCCCCCCATCAATGTACCACCCTTAAAGTTAAATTCTTCGCCTCAAAAGCCTCTAGGGCTGGTGGTTTGTATCCCAAAGAACAGTGAGGTCGATACCTGTTATATTCTTTCCGCCAGCACTCTACGTCAACTCTGACTTCCACTCGCCCCAATTAGTCTTCAGACCAGCCAGCCTCTCCTTAGCATCCTCAGTGAGTGTCCTAACCTCCGCAAGACCAGGGTCAGCGTCTTTCCGTAAGGCAATCCAGATGTCGAGGAATTTCTGGTAATGCTCTATGGCTTTCTTGTTCTAACTCACTAAGAGCCTACCCAAGAAATTCCTTTGGGACTTCCAAAATACGGGCTATGTCCAGGGCTCTGGACTTCACATCAAAGCCAAGGGAACATTGCACCTCGCATCTCTGGCAATTTTTGCAGGAGATATCTGCTGATGTCCAGGAGCGCAATGTCTCTCTAGCTTTTTTTGGCTCTAGATAGCCAAACAAATACATATAGCACCGCATGAGAGTGGGAATATCTATGTCGTCGCGGCATTGACCTCGGCAGCTGCCGCAGTGCTGACAGTAAAGTCCAGAAAATCCCAGCTCTTCTCCAAGTTTGAGATCTTGCTTTTCCTCTAGCGTTAAGGTTAGGTCCTCCATGACCGAGAGATCTTCCATCATCTCTTCATAGTTGGCAAAGGCTGGAACGGCTGTGTGAACATTTTCATCCTGGAGAACCCATTTGAGGGCAGCCTTCATATTAATCTTTTTAGTCCGGGCCTTGTCCCAGTAAACTCCGGCTTGTGTCTTCATAGCCACGACTCCTAGTCCTGCAGCGGCCGCTTCGCGAACGGCAGCACGTAATTCTTTGTAATATGTCTTTCTAAAATTGTAGGCTGTGAGAACTACGTCCCAAACTTTGCTTTCAACAGCGGCCCGGATTACCTCCGGCTCGTTTCTATGTACTGTTATTCCAATGAAGCGTGTTTTGCCCGCTTTTTTAAAATTTTCACATACCTTCATGTAAGGCTCATAAAGAGCAAATTCTCGGCTGTAAACATTAGCAATATAGTAAATATCAATAAAGTCAAGACCGAGGCGTTTCAAGCTGCCCTCGATTTCTTCTTGCAAGATCTTGGGATTAAACTTTTTCCGGATTTTGTCGAATGGCGGATCACTGTCTTTAACGAAGTTCTCCCAAGCCGCACTCGTGGCGATAACAAAAGAATCCCGTGAAAGAGTCTTAAACACTTCGCCCAGCATACGCTCGTGATTGCCATTTTCATAAATACTCGAGGTGTCGATGTGGACGATTCCTTCCTCAAGCGCCGAGTGCACTAGGTTGATGGCCCTAGTAGCTCCCATACTCACAATTGGGAGCCTCAGGCCTGTTCGTCCGAGGGTGCGGCAAAGAAATTTTCTGTCTTTACTCTGCGTCTCGTGCAAGGGGCGGGACCGAGCGAGAGCAGGAAGAAATGCCGCTCCGGCGAGACCGGCCGCACACTTTCTCAAAAATTCTCTTCGAGAAGTGAACCTGTCCTTTTTCATAGAGTTAGGCTCCTCTGAGGATATAGCTGGAGTGACTCGAACTCCCGAGTTTCTTATTCGTAGTCAGATTATCGCAACCCAGCCAGCCTCTTCTTCGCATCCTCAACCTCAGTATTACCAGGGTCAGCGTCCTTCCAGAGGGAGAGGAATTTCTCATATTGCTCTATGGCTTTTCCTTTCTAATCATCCTTAATGTTTCTTACGATCATTAATCCAACCTCATTTTTTTCAGCCAGGCTGTGAACCTTGAATCTGAGCGGACGGTATCAAACATTGGATCCACTTTGAGATAAGCCATCTTAAAAGCACGCTCTTCATAAGCCCTTTCGAGCCATGTAAAGAACTGATCGTTATCTCCAAGATATGAATATAAAGCTGCAATATGAAGAGAGACATCATATGAATGTTGATGCTGTTTTTTTAAATCTTCCAGTATTCGTTTCGCCTGTTGTATTTTACCCACCTTTGCATAAACTCGTCCGATTCCGGATATATTGTCTGTCATTTCAAACTTTGCCAAAGCTTCCTTATACATTCCCTTGTAAAAGTAACCCCGCCCGAGGTATGCGTGCGCTGGCCGAAAGCTAGGATCCATCTCGAGCGTTTTCTGACATTGTTCTATCGCTTGGTCATACTCGCGTGCATAAACCAAAAACCATCCTCCAATAGCATTAATAATAAGTGACAGAGGATCAAGCTCCTGAGCTCGCCTTATTTCTCTCATGGCCTCATCGAACCGCCCCATTGCAGTCAAATATTCAGCATAAAATTGGTGAGCTGTAGCATAATTTGGATTTAGCGAAATAGCATGTTTGAATGCTATCTCAGCACCTTGCCAGTCCCAGTCGAATATGAACTTGGTGTAAGCAAGTGCATTGTGTGCTTCTGCAAGGGAATCGTCTATCTTCAATGCTTTTATTGCTGCTTCTTTCGCCTTAAGGATATCTTCTTGAGGGAAAACACCCCAGGCCCCAAGAGTGATGTAGGAGTCGGCAAGGCCAGCATAAGCTAATGCATAATTTGGATCTCCTTCGATCGCTTTTTCGAAGTATTCTAAGGATTTTTCCATGCTCTTGGCTGTCCGCTTGTTCCAAAAAAATCGGCCTTTTAGATACAAATTATACGCTTCAGGATTCTGGGTATGACGCGTCACAAGTTCTGCCTTTTCCTCCCCCAAAAGCTCAATCTTCAAGTTATCCACAATCGCCAGAGATATTTCATCCTGTAAAGCAAAAATATCTTCCATGTTACGTTCGTATTTCTCAGACCAGAGTGGGTAGCCATCGGATACCTTAACAAGCTCTACTGTTATGCGCAGCCTATTTCCTGCCTTCTGCAGGCTTCCTACCAATAAAGACTCTACTTTAAGTTTATTGCCAATCTCTTTAATATCTAACTCCTTCTCTTTAAATGAAAAGGAAGAAGCCCGAGCAGGCACCTTTAATGTTTCTATTTTGGTCAGTCTATTAATAAGTTCAGCTGCTATGCCATCACAAAAGTATGCCTGATCTTGCTGCGGACTCAAATCTTCAAAAGGAAGCACAGCAATAGAAGGTTTGTCTACTGTAATTGGAGCTGACTCCTTTTGTGCCCAAGGACTCCAGATAATCACTACAGCAATAACAAAAGTGATAACAACTAAAGCAGGAATGAAAATCTTCTTTAGGGTGAACTTGACAGTTATCTCTTTCGAAGTTATGGGCTTTCTTTCTGGAGTTACCCTTTCTGTAGTAGGTATGCCTTTCTCTATATTCTCTAATTCAGAACGCACTTCACCTGCATTCTGATACCTCTTTTCCTTATCTTTCTCCATGCATCTCAATATTACTCGACTAAGATCTTCAGGCATTTGAGTATTAAGCTCTTTAGGATCTTTAGGCACCTCGCTCTTGTGTTTCATAGCTATCCCTAAAGGTGTCTCTCCCTCAAAAGGCACTCTTCCTGTGACCATCTCATAGAGGATAACTCCCAAAGAATAGATATCTGAACGCTGGTCGACTTCTTTCACTTCAGCCTGTTCAGGTGACATATACTCAGGTGTCCCAATCATCACGCCAGCACCTGTTATCCCTTTGCCTGCAATTGAGCGAGCAATCCCAAAATCCATGATCCGGGCATTACCTTCTTTATCGATCATGATGTTCTGAGGCTTTAAGTCCCGGTGCACAACACCCAATCTATGAGCCTCTGATAACCCTTCACATACCTGCTTAGCTATGAAAATAGTCTTTCCTGCACTTAAAGTCCCTGCTCTCCTAATGAAGCTCTTTAAATCCTCCCCAGGCACATACTCCATTGTGATGTAGTGGGTGCCTTTCTCCTCACCAAGATCATACATCTTGCATACATTCCTGTGTGCTATTTTGCGGGACATCTTCAACTCATTGCTGAAACGTTCTATGGTCTTCTTATCCGAAGCGATATCAGGCTTGATGAGTTTTAAAGCGACTTCTTCCTTAATTTTTTTATCTTCTACCCTGTAGACCTTACCCATTCCGCCTTTTCCCAATTCTTCTATAATTTCATATCTTCCAGCAAAAGTGGTTCCCCTTGTTAATTCTTCTTTGGCTGCTTCAAGAGTCTCGGTGGGTGCAGAGATTTCCTCTGAGGGGAGAAGTTGGGTTCCACACTTACTGCAGAAACCGCTATCGGAAGGATTATCGGAGTGACATTTGGGGCATTTCATTGTTCCTCCTATTCCCTTCTGACAATTTGATTGTAAATTACTCCTTAAAGAGGAAATTGTCAACTTTAGATGAACTTTTTATTCACCCATCATCATTACCTGTGCTGGTAATCATTAATTACAAGTTCAGGTAATCTTTATAGAGAGTTTTTAGGGATTTTTTCGGGAAATCTATTGGGAATTTTTATGGGAAATTGATCGAGGAAGTATGATGTATACTATCTGCCCTCAGAGATGCAAAATTCCCATACCCCCCTCTTCCCTATAAGGTAACGAGAATACAAGGTAGAGAAGTTCCCGTGTAACGAATATGTAACAAATTTTGCTTAAACCCGCTTAATTCTGGTTAATGGTGCTTAAAGGAACAACAAAGATAAGAAATAAAAACCACAGGGAAAAATGAAAATATCTGGTGCCGGAGGAGGGATTCGAACCCACATGGAACAAAATGTTCCGCTGGATTTTGAGTCCNNCAAAAGTCGTATTTTTTAAAAATCATACTTTTGTCTTAGCTCTAATATTCAAAGTCTTATCCGAACATGTTGAATCACTTGAATAAATATTCCCCATATCAACTTTATAAAAGAGAACAGCCAGGATTCTGTTTAGGGTGATTTTGTTAAGTGATTTTTGCGTTTAATATGGGGAATACAGGATATATATAATAAAATTATACTATAAATTTCCAGAGAGGCTCGAATAATCCACCCATATATTGAAAAATGCCTCTTGCCCTAGAGGGCAAGAGGAGGCATTTTTGTCGGGTGAAATACTTAATGCTTTTTTAATTCCTTATCGTCATAAGGTTACGCTTACGCTAAAATTATTTTTTGTTATAGTAATTAATTGCCATAAGAACCGAAAGGATTAAGGTTATGCATCCACATAATTTTTATCGCAAGAAATTTAATGCAACGATATAAAAAACGATCTTCCTCTATTCAATCTTTGTTTATCATTTATTTTTTCTATAATGATGATGGATGTTAATCCTGAGCTATCGTTTAAAATTATTGGTAATTTGTAATGTGGTTGACAAGCATAGTAGTGTATTAAGCTTTGATCTATCCCTCTAGTAGCAAAGCTAAGTACTATCGTCCATAGCTTGTAGTGTAGCTATGCTCCTATCTTGTTTGTTTCCTGCAGATGAAGATACCTGTTCAAAAAAAGGTAGACGAATATCCCTATAGCAAAGAATGTCAGGGTAAAAATCGAATATAAGATAAAGCTAAAAACCTCTTTAGTCATAAAAACCTTGAACACCCGGTTAGTCCCTGGGAACGCTGCCCAAACGAAGCTAGTGGGTCATGCTTCGAGAGAGAAACGTTTTACCTTAGCGTAATTGTTTCTCTCCATTTATAGTATATCATATGGACTTTTCGTGTCCGTAACTTATTTATTTGCAATACATTTTTTTTTATTTTTTTAAAATTTTTTTTCGGCAACTTGTTTATTTTCAACAAGATCGCTAGAATTTGAGGCTCATGGGAAAAAATGAGAAATTTGTCAACCCAGTTTTATGATTATTGTCAACTTCAAAGAAAATCATCTTTCTTGAAGAAATATTTTTATTTTCCCCAAGAGAATTTTTTTGAGGGGTGATATACTCCCCAAGCAAAGCTAGCAACTTCATTTTACGCATCTCATTCAAGCGGATCATTAACTTCTTTCACCTCCATATTTAGCCACTTGTTTTTCTTTCTGAAAAAATGTATTACTCTCCCTGCGTCACAACTGCGTCACAAAAAACGCTTAAACCTGCTTAATTATGGATACGGATGCTTAAAAGGAAAGAAGAAGGAAAACTTCTGTAAGTTTCTGATTTCGCAAGAAAACTGGTGCCGGAGGAGGGATTCGAACCCACATGGAACAAAATGTTCCGCTGGATTTTGAGTCCAGTGCGTCTGCCAATTTCGCCACTCCGGCCTGTTTCTTTTTTATCACTTTCCAAAATCTCAGTCAACAGCAGCGGCCTCAAGATTTCCCTATTATGACCTTCCCCAAAATGATGATTTTTAGAAGAGACTGTTTCAGTCTTAGCGCCTCGCCATGACATTTTTAATTCGGTCGCTCGCAAGGACATATTTAGTTTGCAGTGTGGCCATGACACTTTAATCTTGATCTTCTCGACAGGCTTCCAGAAGGTCCAGAGCGACTACAGCCAGCCTAAAAAGATGCTTATGTAGCCGGTGTCCGTTGGTCAGGGCGGCAAATCCCGTCCTCTCGTTCAGGTTCCCGGCTAAGAAGGCTGTGTATCCCGATACACTGCCGCTATGGGCAAAAAAAGTATCTCCTTTCCGCTGTGAAATCCACCAAGTCAAACCGTAGCCCGTGGTCTCGTTAAGCCAGCCATCGCTGATCGGTCCTGCGAACTGGTCATACTGACGTGTCATAATTTCTTGAAACGTATCTTCACGGATGAAACGGTGTTCCTTGAAAACTCCACGGTTGAGATTGGCGATCAACCAGTTCGCTTGGTCGATTACAGTTCCGTAGACGATCCCTGCTGGCCAGACATTCGCTTTCAACCGAACAGCAGGCTTATGGCGACCTGTCTTCAGGTCGATAAGGTAGGGAATCGCCATCCGCTCTTCCATATCCGGTCTAGGAGCAAAAGCAGTATCCTTCATCTCTGTGGGATCGAAGATATTCTCCTGAATGTACTTTTTATAGGGAACACCTGAAAATTTCTCGATCAGATAAGCGATGAGGGTATAGGCTGGATTGGAATAGACCACTTTCGTCAGCGGTGGATTCCTGAGCTTCAGAATCCTCGGTAAATAAACTTTTAGGGGAAGAGGAACTGAGCTTCCCCAAACAGAATGAGGGCCAAAATCAGCGGGAAGCCCAGAAGTATGGGTCAAGAGATGACGGAAGCTGACCGGCTGAGAAGGATTCTCTCCTTCAATTTTAAACTCAGCCAGATAATCATTGACCCGGTCATCTAGCTTAAACTTTCCTTGCTCCATCTGCTGAAGCAAGGCGAACATGGACATAGTTTTAAAGGTGGAGCCTATAAGGTAGACAGTGCTGGGCACTGCTGGTGTCTGAGCCCATAGATTCGAGTATCCGAAGGAGCCAATCCAGGCGATTCGGGTGCCAAAGACAAGGGCAATCGTCATGGAGGGAACTCTTCCCTCTAGCATCATTCGTCTGACTTCCGGGTTAAATTGGGTGACCAATCGATCGATGTCTAAATACTGGGCAGCAGGACTTCCCTCTACCAGTAGAAACAGCACTAATACCCAAAGCAGGAAATTTACAAGAACAGGCTTTCGTCTCATTCCAATCTTCTCCTTTTCTGAATTCCCATTTTAAATAAATTTCTTCCTCAATTCAAAAATTTTCCTTTCGTTGTCAAAATGTTTATAATTTCTTTGATTTTTCGTCATCGCGATGCAAGAATTCAAAAGACTTCAAGGTAAAAGACTAGGCGGTTTAACCTTGCATTTGGAAGAAATCAAACAGCTTCGCCTTAGCGGCTGGAAAGGTTTCAAGTTGTATCTCCAAGACAGCAAGGGCAGCAGGAGTGAATTGCCGGTTATCAAAGGAATTTACAGCGTGGGGGGAAAGGATGGAGTCAAAGCCTGGATGGACCTGGAATACAGAGAAGAGCTCAAGTTCTCAAAGGAGAGAAAACCCTCACCTTCCTTTTCCCTGAGTTCATCCCATATCGATCAAGAACTCTTTTCACATCTCGGAAAAGTCATTCCTTCAGGTGGACATCTTATGATCTCCTACGAGGGAGAACAGAAAATACACACCTCAACCCTAAAATCATTAAGCTCAGGAATCCCCGCGGTGCTTACTCCCCTTGGAACCTTAATTTTTCGCGCAGGCTTTCATTATATTAAGGATTGGTATTTGGCTGAAGGTGGACATGAAGGACCCCGAAAGATTTGGGGAGAAAAGGCGCCCGATGCCCGATGGGAAAAAATCTTTCTCGAGAGAACAGCACAGCAAATAAGGCCTTTTTTAGATAAAAAATCGAGCTCCTCGCTCAAAGAACTTGAAAAGCTGGCTCGAAAAAGAGCTCAGGAGATACTCAAAGTCGTCAGCAGAATTTGACCTTTTCACTCTTTTCTGATAAAAATTCTGCAAAACAACGCTGTGGATAAAGAAAAGAAAAAACTCCTCCAAATCGTGGACAATTTCTCTCAGAAAAAAATCGTTGTCTGGGGAGACTTTATCCTTGATGAATACATATATGGAGACACCCGCCGCATCTCCCGAGAAGCTCCGGTCCTAATTCTCTCCCACCACAGCCAAGAGCTATCTCTAGGCGGAGCGGGAAATTCAGTGCTCAATTTGCTATCTTTGGGCGGAGAACCTATTCCGGTGGGAGTTATTGGCACCGATGATTCGGGGAAGAAGATCAGAAAGATTTTGCAGCAAAAGGGAATATCAGACGAATATCTGCATATTGAGAAAAAATATCAGACTCCGTTAAAGACCAGGATTCTGGCTGGCGAGGGACACACTCGAAAACAACAAATTCTTCGTATTGACCGTGAAACACAAGTCCCTGAAGACCCAGAACTCAAACAGAAGATAAAACAAAACATTCAAAAGATATGCAGATCCAGCCACGCCCTGCTGATTTCTGATTATAATTATTTCACGGTAAAGAAAGAAACCTTCCTTCAAATCCTTCCCTGGCTTAGAAAAAAACAGATGCCGGTAGCTCTTGATTCTCGGTTTCGCCTTCTTGATTTTAAAGGTGTTACAGCTGCCACTCCGAATGAGCCTGAAGTGGAGGAAGCGTTAAAAATCCAGATAGACGAAGATACAGTCCTCTTGAAAGAAGCGGGAAAGAAAATCTTAAAAAAAATTCATTCTCCTGCCTTGCTCATAACTAGAGGCTCTAAAGGAATGATTCTTTTCGAAGCGCATAAACCCCCTCTAGAAATCCCTGTTCATGGTACGACTGACATCGTCGATGTGACTGGGGCCGGGGACACTGTCATCAGTGTTTTCACTCTAGCCATAGCTTGTAGCGCAACTTTCAGACAAGCAGCGTTGCTGGCTAACTATGCAGGCAGCGTTGTAGTCATGAAAAAAGGCACTGCGACCCTAACTCCTTCAGAACTCAAAGAGGCCATCACTTCTTAAAATTGAAAAAAATATACGCATTATCCCGATTAAAGACGCTCATCCAAACCGAAAAAAATAGAGGAAAAAGAATTGTCTTGGCCAATGGTTGTTTCGATTTAATTCATATTGGCCATATCAGATACTTAAGGAAAGCCAAACAGAAGGGAGATGTGCTGGTGCTAGCGCTCAACAGCGATTCATCAGTACATAAGCTCAAAGGAGAAGGAAGGCCCATCCTTGACCAAAGAGAAAGAGTCGAGATCCTTTCTGCTTTTTATCTTGTAGATTACCTGACGATTTTTTCAGAGAATAATGTTGAAAAAATCCTCCTCGCCCTTAAACCAGATATTCACGCCAAAGGCTCCGATTACACCAAAGAAACGGTCCCTGAAAAAGAGACTGTGAAAAGCTACGGAGGTTCCATTGCCATTGTCGGTGGAGAAAAAGTAAACTCTACTTCTCAGATAATCGAGAGAATTGTCTCAAAGGAAAAGAGGTCATACCTTGGGAGCTGAAAATTTCTTAATCATCCGGCTCAGTTCCCTGGGCGATATCATCCACACTCTCCCTGCCTTTTCGGCTTTAAGAAAAAAATTCCCCAGAGCGAGGATTTCCTGGGTCGTGGAAAAAAAAGGAAAAGAAATCCTTGACTTTGTTCCTGGAATTGATGAGGTCATTGTCCTCAACACCGAAAATTGGAGAGCTAAAAACATCTGGAAGGAAATTTCTCAGTTTAAGAACAAAATCAAAAACAGGAACCAGACAGCTCTGGATTTTCAAGGGCTGATAAAATCAGGCTTCATCTCCTACCTTTCCCGTTCTCGAAGGAGAGTCGGTTTCCATAAAAAAAATCTTAAAGAACCTTCGGCCTCCCTTTTCTACAATGAAAGGCAAGAAGAAATTCCAGAAGATATACATGTCATGAGCAAGAACTTGAAGCTTCTGGAAAAGGTAGGCATAGATGAAGAGCATTATGAATTTCCTATCCAGCTTCCGCCTGAACTATCCGAAACGGTCAAAGCCAGAATAAAAGAAATCGGCTATAAAGAGAAAAACAGGCTCATCGTATTCAATGTGGGAGCTGGCTGGGAAACAAAACGCTGGCCCTTCGAAAGGTGGGTCGAGCTCGGGCGTCGAATCAAAAGAAAAGATCTATTCTCTCTGCTTCTTTGGGGAAACGAAGAAGAGAGAGCCCTGGCTTCGGCTGTGAGCCAGCAGACTTCCATTCCGATAGCTCCTCATTTTTCCATCAAAGAAGTCATGGCTTTAATGAAACTCTCATCTCTAGTCATAAGCGGCGACACTTTTGCCCTCCAAGTTGCCTGCGCCTTTTCCGTGCCTGTAGTCGGCATTTTTGGACCCACCAATCCTCGAAGAAACGGACCTTTCCGTCCTGAAGATAAGGTAGCAGTCCAGGAGATAGGCTGCAGTTTTTGTTTCAAAAGAACCTGTCCTACTCTCGAATGCCTGAAAAAGATCAAGGCCGATGAAGTCGACGAGTTTTGCTCTCTCTTGTTAGGAAATGCCTAATTCTTCTTTTCTGAACACGATCTATCGCTGGAGGTCTAGAGCTGGGTTTTTCGGCCTGGTGTTAGTTCTTATCTTCTCCAGGCCCAGTTTGGTTTCGCTTCTTTTGGGGTTAGGAATTTGCTTGTTTGGGCTCTTCATCAGAACCTGGTCTTCGGGCCATCTCATAAAAGAAAAAAAATTAATTGTTTCCGGGCCTTACCAGTACACGAGGAATCCCCTTTATTTTGCCAATTTAATCATCGGAATTAGCGTGGTCGTCGTCTCCCTCTCCTGGTTTGTCCTAATCATTTTTACTGTCTATTTCCTTCTTTTTTATCCTCTTGCCGTAAAAAGAGAAAAGGGGAAAATGAAAAACCTTTTTCCTAAGGATTACAAAGATTACGAGAAAAAAGTTCCTCTCTTCTTTCCTTCCTTGAGAATTAATCGCCCTACAGATAAAAGACAATTTAGCTGGGGACTTTACAAGAAGAACAAAGAATACCGGGCCCTCCTTGGAGCGGTGTTGTTTTGGATGCTCATGGCTGGAAGATTGATCCTTTTTTGACTCATCCATCTCTCTTTCTCGAAACCCTTAAAAAATAAGAGGGTATGAATAGAATCATCCCCATCTCATTTTGCTTACCTTGTCAGGGAATGAGTTGAATCGGATACGCTGGTCTGATATATTTTATCCGTGCCCACCAAAGAGAGAATAGAGAAAGTCAAAAGGGTCCTCTCCCTCCGCCAACCTGACTTGAGGGTCGTCCTCGAAGAGGTTACAAACACCCATAATGCCAGTGCTGTGGTCAGGACCTGTGATGCGGCTGGCATACTTTGGGTGGATATCATATCCCAAAATAAAGAGCCCCTTCCGGTAAACGAAGCCATCTCAACCCGAGCTGAAAAATGGATTCAATTGAACTACTATTCATCTGCTTCAGAATGCTTTGCCAGCTTGAGAAAAAAAGGATATAAAATAGCCGCCACCCATCTTGGCAAAGAAACCCTCTCCTACACTGAGCTGGATTATGCCCAACCCTTGGCTATTGTCTTTGGAAATGAATCAGAGGGAATCTCAGAAGAGGCCTTGAGTCTAGCTGATTATCGGATCAAGATCCCACTCCTGGGCATGGTGCAAAGCCTTAATCTATCGGTATCCGTGGGTGTAATTCTCTACGAGGCTCTGCGGCAAAAAGAGGAGAAAGGCATTTATCAAAAAAAGAATCTATCGCCTGAAGAGCTTGAAAAATATCTGGAAGAATGGTTGGATTTGTCTTCCAAGGCTTCTTCCGAAACCGACTAAAAATCCCCACTTTAGATAAAATAATGGGGAGGAAAAGGTTTTATCCTTTTGCCTCCCCTTCTGAGAGATGGACTGATACGAGAGCAGGTTCAGTTATACTTCTTGAACCCAAGTATATCGCACGATAGGAATTATCTTGATTCTCTTAAGTTTCTTACTTTTTTTAGAAATCTCGCTGAGTTTTTCCAGCTTCTTTTTCGTATATATATCAAAGTCTTTTGGCCATTTTTTGAACTGCTTCAGCATTTCTTTGCTGTAATCTCCCCAAGAGTAGTAATGATCTTCGCCTTTTTTATAAAATTCTATAGGTGGAAACCTTCTTCCCAGAAAGTTTCCAAAAACATCGCCTCTTTTTTCCTCTTCGATTTCAACTTCAATAGTGCTTCTCTTCTTATTCCTGATAAATTCTATTTTGATTTTTTCTCCTTTTTTCTTGTCTTGAATCAACTCGCTCAATTCAGCAACTGTTTCAATCCTCTCACCGTCAGCTCTGATGACGACATCTCCGACTTTCAATCCTGCTTTTTCGGCAGGACTGTCCTCACTGAACTTTGAGACTAGAAGTCCTGCCCCTTCCTTGACTCCGAAATGCTCAGCTAATTCTCTTCCTATCTCTTCCAGATAAACACCGATGTATTTTCTGCTTCCCCAACTCCGGAAAAAATAATCCCTCGGCCAAGTCTGGATTCTAGGAGGCCTGGGAGGCATAGGAGCCTTAGGAGGTTTAGGCGGAAAGAGTTCAGGGAATTTCAGTTCAATTTCCCTCTTGACTTCTCTTTCCGGGTATTCTCCTAATTTCACCTTAACCTTCATCTGCTTTCCGTCTCGCTCGATCTCCAAGGTAATGTTTTGCCCTGGTTTCCTTCTTCTCGTCTCCAAAGCGAGCTCCTTAGCGCTTGATATCTCTTTTCCTTCGACCTTGAGAATCAAGTCGCCCTCTTCAAGGCCTGCCAGCTCGGCTGGACTTTCTTTTTCAATGGCCACAATTCTCACCCGGCCTTCTTCTGTATCAGATATGGAGACTCCCAACCATCCTCTGGAGACTTTTCCTTTCTCTATGATTTCAGAGGCAATGCTGGTTACGATGTTGATCGGCACAGCCTTGGCCATACCAGAAGAAGGTGCCTTGGCGCTACTCCATACATATCCAGAGCCAACAACCTCTTTTTCTCGGAATGAAAACACGACGGGCTGATCATCAAAATAGGCTCCCCGGAGCAATCCCACCATGCGACCCTCTTTGTTTACGACGGGGCTTCCGCTCGAACCAGGAATGACCCAAATATTTAACCTGATGTTTTCTTCCGAAATAGAACTCACGATGCCTTGTGTAACGGATGGAGTATTCTCAGGAGAGAATCCAACAACTCCTATCCATTGCCCTGCAGAGAGTTCTGTTGCTTTTCCCATGCTAATAGGGATTAACTTTTTCTCTTTGACTTTAAGAACAGCTATATGAGTTTCAGAATCCATTCCTAAGAATTCAGCGTCAACGCTCTTGCCCTCAGAAGTGATGACTTCTATTTTTTCATCCTTGGGATAGATAAGGGCTGTGGTCAGGATATGACCTTGCTTATCAAAGACGACTCCAGTGGCAACTTTCGTCGTCCAAACGAGTCCGGTGGCGAGTTTTGTCGTCCAGTTCTTGACCTCTACTTTGACCACCGAGGGAAATACTTTCTTGGTGACATCCTCGATCTCTACTCCATTTCCTGAGCTCGAAGGCTCTGCTTTTGCACTCAGGAAGAGGGCTATTAGAAATATAGTCAAAATGATGATGATTTTAATTTTACTGTTCATTTGCTTTGAACCTCCTTAATATTTAACTTGTTCCAGGCGTTCCTCTGAGACACGCTCCAGAATATATATGGTTTGGCTTTCATAAGAAGGCCTTTGTATTTCTCCAGAATAATCTACAGCTTCGATAATAGGGAGATAGTCTCTTGCTCTTAGTATTTCTCCTCTCTTGGCTCCTGCGGGAACTCCTCTCCCCAGGCCGGAAATATCCGTGGGTCCCTTTCTCTGGAGAACAAAAACATTGAGCACGATAAAGCATACTAAAAGAGCTACAAAGGCCCCTGCAAAAGACAACCTCAGGTTTCTTACTCCAAGTCTTCTCTTCTCTTTTCTCTCAGATAAAAGATTCAGCACCTTTTGTTCGAAATCAGAAGGAGCTTTTACTCTCTCTAGTTTTTCTAACAGATTAAGCTCTTCCATAGGATTTCTCCTTTTTTTCGAGGTCTTTGTCTTCCTCTTTTAATCCAACCTCCAGCTCTCTTCTCAAATAGTTCCTCCCTCTACTGATTCGGGCCTTTATGGTTCCGACAGGCCTTTTCAGAATCTGGGCAATCTCTTCAAGGGAGAATCCTTCCATATCTTTCAGGATGACTGGAATTCTATACCTAGGATGAAGTGCTTTTAAGCTCTGTCTTATATTCCTGGTTAAGCCGGATTCGGAAGGATTTTCACTGAAGGCTCCACTGCTGTAACTGTTGTGGAGATCATCTAAGGAAACAGTTGGCGCTCTATGGACTTTCTTCATTTCAGTCTTAGCCAGGTTGGAGGCAATGGCGTAAATCCAGGAAGAAAAGGGAGCAATAGGTTTATATTTATTGGCTTTAAAAAAAACTCTCATGAAAGTCTCTTGAGAAAGGTCCACGGCTCTTTGATAATCGCCGGTGAACTGGTACAAATAATTGACAATTTTATCTTTGTAAATATTCACTATCTTGGCAAAAGCCATCTCATCTCCATCTTGAATTTGGCGAACCAGCTCTTGTTCATCCATACTCATTTCCTTAAACTTCCGTTTTTTCATAAAAGTTGCATCTTCAATAAATTGAATTCAGATAGATGGCCCAAAATGAATTTTTAGAGCATTCCTCCTTTTTTCATTATAATTCTTTTATCCCAGTTATTCACTCTTAAAATCCGCCAGTGTATTAGCGTCATTGGGGTCGGATGTCCCAAAAAAGAAAGCGGATAGAAAAAAACCGAAATAACTCGATTAGGGAAAAAGATACTGGAGGTAAAAAATAAATTACTCTTTCAGTTCTAACTCAATAAGGGGTTTTTCTGAGTCCACCAGCTCACCTTGGGAAATAAAGATTTTCTTGACATATCCATCGATAGTGGATTTTAGCTCGTTTTCCATCTTCATTGCTTCTACGATGGCCAGGGTCTGATTCTTTCTGACTTTTTCATTTTCAGAAACATTGATTTTTATCACTTTCCCAGGCATGGGAGCTTTTACCTTCAACTCATCCTCTCGAGATTTTTCTTCGCGCTTCTCTATTCCTTCAGGACTCGCTGAAGGTTCTTGAACAACGATCTCCTCTCCCTCCAGAGAAAGATATCGTTTCTCTTTATCTCTGGCCCAGTAGACTTGATAGGAGCGGCCTTCGATCAAGACAGAAATAACGTGGGGAGAGATGAATTTGATATTCACCTCCTGAGTTTTCTCTCCATCTGAAAAGACAAAACAGTCTTCTTTTTTCTCTAGTGATATTTTGTGCAATTTGTTATCTATTATAAACTCGAAATCCAATCTATTTGCCTCCGATTCTCCATTTTCCTAAGGATTGCCAGGGCGAAAACATCTCTCTCGCCAATCTCTCCTCACCTCTTCTGGGCTGGAGGCTGTTTAAGCTTTCAAAGGCAGAAGCGATCAGTGCGACTTCCAGGTTCTTTTCTGTTTTTTTCTTCCCTTCCCATTGGCCGAAGTGCCTCTTGATGAAGCCAGTAGTCGTATTGCCTGCCTTGTATTGAGGGTGACTGATCAAATCCTTCAGAAAACCTATGGTGGTCTTTATTCCCAGAATAACATAATCTTCCAAGGCCTTGACCATTCTCTGACGGGCAAGCTCTCGGTTTTCTGCCCAGACAATGAGCTTGGCTAGAATAGGGTCGTAATAGATTGGTACCTCACAACCGCTGTAAATCCCGCCATCATGGCGGACGCCAGGTCCTATAGGTTCCTTGAGGAAGAGCACTTTTCCTGAAGAGGGAAGAAAATTGTTGAGCGGGTCCTCGGCATAGATACGACACTCGATAGAATGCCCCTTCTGGTGCAACGCCTCCTGACTAAAGGAGAGCTTTTCCCCGGAAGCGATTGAAATCTGCTGATGAACCAGGTCCACACCGGTTGTGAGTTCTGTTACGGGATGCTCAACCTGAAGTCTGGCGTTGACTTCCAAGAAATAGAAGTTCTTTTCTTTATCCAAGAGAAACTCCACTGTTCCAGCGTTGTTGTAGCCAGAGACTTCAATGACTTTCTTGGCTGTTTCGCCCATCTTGGCTCTGAGAGCAGGTTCCAGGGCTGGAGAAGGAGTCTCCTCCACGATTTTCTGGTGTCTTCTCTGGATAGAGCATTCTCGCTCGAATAAATGAACGATGTTCCCATGATTATCGGCTAATACCTGAAACTCCACGTGCCTTGGCTCTTCGAGGAACTTCTCGAGATATACGGATTCATCACCGAAGGCTGATTTAGCTTCCCGCATCCCTGCTTCAAGGGAAGGATTCAATTCTTTCTCTTCATGGACAATCCGCATTCCCTTCCCTCCACCGCCAGCAGAAGCCTTGATCATCACTGGATATCCTATTCTCTGCGCTTCGTTCTTGAACTCTGAAATATCCTGGGGAAGGCTTTTCATACCAGGTATTATGGGAATGCCAGCTTTCTCCATCGTTTGGCGGGAACGAATTTTATCCCCAACCAACTTCAAGGCTTTGGAGTTGGGTCCGATGAAAATGATATTTTCTTGCTCACATTTTTTGGCAAAATCCGCATTCTCAGCCAGAAAGCCGTAGCCAGGGTGTATCGCCTCAGCCTTCATCTGGTGAGCGGTTTGGATTATCCTCTCCATGTTGAGGTAACTCTCGATCGCAGGGGCTGGCCCGATGCATACGGCTTCGTCAGCCATCTGAACATGAAGGCTCTCTCTATCAGCTTCTGAATAAACAGCGACCGTCGAAATGCCCATCTCTTGACAGGCTTTAATGATCCTGACTGTTATTTCCCCTCTGTTGGCGATGAGAATTTTTCTAAACATCTCTGTAATTAATTCTATCCATTCTTTTTATTTTGTCCATTTTGGTTTTCTTTTCTCCAGGAAGGCTGCCATCCCTTCCTGGCCCTCTTCACTGATTCTCAAGTTGGCAATCATCCGAGCCGTGAAGGTCTTGGCCTCCTCAAAGCTCATCCCAGGTGCTCTCGTAATCAGCTCCTTACAGGCTGCGATCGCTTCTGGGCCTGAAGATAACAGGAGCTTGGTTATTTCTTTTTCTTTTTCTTTAAGCTTTTCTGGAGGAACAACCTCATTGAGAAGCCCGATTTCTAGAGCCTTGCGGGCTGAGATTCGTTTCCCAGTCAGAAAATATTCTCTGGCCTTGCTCTCCCCGATCCTCCGGATGACGTAGGGAGAAATGGCAGCCGGAACTAAACCAATTTTCACTTCGCTTAAACCAAACTTCGCTTCTTCAGAGGCCACAGCTATATCACAGGCGGAGAGAAATCCGTTTCCTCCTCCGATAGCGGTCCCATTGACAACAGCAACTGTTGCTTTGGGAAAAATGTAGATTTTGTTGAGGAGTTCTGCCAAATGCAGCGATTCTTCAAGGTTCTGTTCATAAGAATAATGGATAATCTCCCGCATCCAGTTGATATCAGCTCCCGCGCAGAAAGATTCCCCCTCTCCAGTTAAAACCACGACTCGAAGGGATTCATCCCCCATCACTTTCTCGAAAGCGTCGTCAAGCTCTGATATCATTAGAGAATTGAAGGCATTATGCACTTCAGGACGATTAAGGCTAAGGCGCGCAATCTCGTCTTGCTGAGAAAAGATGATCGTTTGATAGGCTTTCTGTTTCATTTTACATCCTGAAAATTCCAACCTTATAGTCAGGAATGGGAGCATTGAGGCTCATGGAAATGCCTAAGGCGAATGCTTCTCTTGTCTCCAAGGGATCGAGTATGCCATCGTCCCAGAGTCTGGATGTACTGAAATATGGGCTGGCTTCATAATCATATTTCTTGAGGATGGGCTTCATCAACTTCTCCTTCTCTTTGGCCGTCATCTTCTCTCCCTGCTCTTTCAAACGCTTAACCTTCACCGTCAGCAAGACATTGGCCGCTTGTTCTCCTCCCATAACACTGATACGCGCATTTGGCCACATCCAGAGCAAACGTGGAGCATAAGCCCGGCCGCACATGGCATAATTTCCAGCCCCGTAAGAACCGCCGATAATCAGGGTGAACTTAGGGACATCGGCATTGGCCACTGCATGAACTAGCTTGGCTCCATCCCTGGCGATACCCCCTTGTTCATACTGCTTGCCCACGATAAAACCAGTGATATTCTGAAGAAAGAGAAGAGGAATTTTTCGCATAGCACAGAGAGTAACAAAATGAGCTCCTTTGAGAGAGCTTTCTGAAAACAAGACTCCATTGTTGGCCAGGATGCCAACCGGATAACCCAAGATGCGGCCAAAACCGCAGACCAGGGTCTGGCCGTACAATTCCTTAAATTCTTGAAAAAGACTCCCATCCACCAACCTGGCAATAATCTCTTTGATGTTAAACGGTTTCCTTAGATCTTGCGGAACAATCCCATACATCTCCTCTGGATCATAATAAGGATCTTCTGGTTCGGAAACATCCAGTTGGAATTTTTTTGCTGGATCCAGGGTTTCAACTATGTTTCGAGCTATTCCTAAAGCGTGTTCATCGTCAAGGGCATAATAATCTGATACCCCAGAGATACGGCAGTGAACATCAGCGCCTCCCAATTCTTCAGCCGTCACTTCTTCACCTGTAGCCGCTTTAACGAGCGGAGGGCCTCCTATAAAAATCGTTCCCTGCTGGCGAACAATCACCGTCTCATCACTCATGGCCGGCACATAGGCTCCTCCAGCCGTGCAAGAACCCATGACGATCGATATTTGGGGAATGCCCAGAGCAGAGAGTCGAGCTTGGTTGTAAAAAATGCGGCCAAAATATTCCTTATCCGCGAAAGTACCAGACTGGTGAGGAAGAAATATTCCTCCTGAATCCACTAAATATATGCAGGGGAGGCGGTTTTCCTGGGCAATGACCTGAGCTCTCACATGCTTCTTGATGGTCATCGGAAAATAAGTCCCTCCTTTGACAGTAGCATCATTGGCCACCACTAAAACTTCACGTCCGTGGATCACACCTATTCCTGTGATGACTCCTGCCCCAGGAGCTTCGTTATCGTACATATCATTGGCGGCTAAAGGAGTCAGCTCTAAGAAGGGTGTATTCCGATCGAAGAGTTTATCCACCCTTTCTCTTGGCAGCAATTTTCCTCTGGATTTATGAAGCTCTCTGTATTTTAGGGGACCTCCTTCTTGAACCTTGTGCAGTCTTTCTTTGTATTCAGACACCACCTTTTTCATGTATTCGAAATTCTCTTTATACTCTTTGCTCTTGGTGTCGACTTTACTTTCAATCCTAAACATGACTATTACCCCTTTAATAGTTTATTTAGTTTTTCTAGTTTGTCTAGTTTATTCAGTTTGTCTGGTTTATCTAGTTTTCTAGTTAATCAAGTTTGCCAAGTTTATCGAGTTTACCTCGCTGCTCTAATATACGAACCTTTTTGTCTTTTAGTCTTATTTCTAATCGGGTACGAATTTGTATCCATAACACAGAATGCCTGCTTCTCCTTCATCGAAGATTTTTCTGAATTCTATTCTCACTTTCATTCCCACCTTCAAATCCTCAAAGTCACAGTCCACAATCTGAGCCATGAGATTCACTCCATCATCGAGTTTCACAATCCCTACCGCATATGGTGCCTGGTCGATGAACTGGTGAGGAGGAACTCTAATGATGGTGTAGGAAATCACTTTTCCCTTCTCAGCCAATTTTGTCGCCACCAAATCCCTCTTTTGGCACTCTGGACAAACGAGACGAGGAGGAAAATTCACGGTTCCACAGCTTTGGCATTTGTTGGCTTCGAGCCTGTATCTTTGAGGAATTTCTCGCCAATATCTCGATGGTGTAGTCATTTTTTCCTCCTTACTTATGCCCTCTCCAAGACATGGATGACTGAACTGCCACCACTTCCACCCATGTTTTGAGCCAATCCGACTCTAGCCTTCTTGACCTGTCTTTCTCCAGCCTCTTCCCAGAGTTGCTTACAAATTTCGACGGCCTGAGCCACGCCAGTAGCCCCTACTGGATGGCCCTTAGCTTTCAAGCCCCCGCTGGTGTTGACTGGAATTTTCCCTTTAAGAGAGGTCAAACCCTGTTCCACCGCATCACCACCCTTTCCCTTTTCCACGATCCCTAGAGCTTCCAGAACGCATATTTCAGCGATGGTAAAGCAGTCATGAACCTCGATGATGTCAATATCTTCTGGCCCCTTGTCCGCCTCTTTGTATGCCTGTTGAGTCGCTTTATAGACGGCCTCAAGCCAGGTGATATCCTTCCGCGAGCTCAGGGCAATCGTATCCGTAGCATGACCGCTTCCAGCAATCTTAACTACTGGCTTATCCTTCTTTTGGGCCATCTCTGCTGGACAAAGAATCACGGCTGCGGCTCCGTCTGTTATGGGTGAGCAGTCCAAGACTCGTAGCGGGTCTGCCACCATGACCGAGTTCAACACCGAATCCACGGTGATTTCAAAGGGAAACTGGGCCAAAGGGTTCTTGGAGCCATTGTGATGATTTTTAACGGCCACCATGGCCAATTGTTCTCGTGTCGTGCCGTATTTTTCCATGTGTGCTCTGGCTATCAAGGCGTACAGGCCAGGAAAAGTCATGCCATGGTATCCTTCATATTCCTGGTCAGCAGCAGTCCCCAAGGCATAGGTGGCCTCATAACCGCTGACATCCGTCATTTTCTCGATTCCGCCGACCAGAACCACTTCGCTCCGTCCCGAGGCGACCTCCAAATACCCGAGCCGCAGAGCAAGTCCTCCAGAAGCACAGGCTGATTCTACTCTGGTGGAAGGGATATTAGCCTGCCCCAAGTAATCAGCCAGTAAAGAAGCAATATGTTCCTGGCCAACGAAGAGACCAGAAGACATAGAGCCCACATACATCGAATCAACCTTATCAATACTGGCATCATCAAACGCCATAAGGGCTGTTTCGACAAAAATATCTCTTAAGGATTTTTCCCAAAGTTCTCCCCATTTAGTCATCCCGACGCCAATAACAGCAACATCTCTCATGCTTTCCTCCTATTCTGCCTTTTTGATCTTTTGACGGAACTTGGCATATTCCCCGTACTCGAGATAATTTATGTTATCTTCCAACAACTGTTGCGTCCTTGGAGCCAGGTTCCTGACTTCCTCGATCCTATCCTGCACTTCGAAGATAAAAGCATCACTCCCTGCGCCTGAGCCGTAGGAGACTATAAGAATTTTATCCCCTGGCTTGGAAATATCCAGGGTCGCTGTTAAACCCAAGGGGGAAGAACCTGAATAGGTGTTTCCCAGCTTGGAGACCAGCCAGCCCGGTTCGATCTGCTTTTTCTCGAACCCCAGCATTTTGCCTACCCTGAAGGGAAACTTACCATTGGGCTGGTGAAAGATGACATAATCGAAATCCGAGGCCTTCAGGCCAGCCTTCTCCATTATTCCTTTTCCTGCTCCGACGACGTGTTTAAAATAGGCGGGGTCTCCGGTGAATCGACCTCCATGTTGAGGATAATACTGGTATTCCCGACGCCAAAAATCAGGAGTATCTGTCATGTAAGAGTACGTCTCAACAGCTTCTGCCACCACTTTCTCTTTACCGAAAATAAAGGCAGCTGCGCCCGCTGCTGCTGAATACTCCAGAGCATCGCCCGGAGCTCCCTGGGAGGTATCGGCTCCGACTGCCAAGCCGTACTTGATTTCTCCAGCCCTGACCAAGCTCAAGGCCACATACATCCCTTCGGTTCCTGCCTTACAGGCAAATTCAAAATCTGCCGTATGGACTTCAGGAGTAGCCCCGATGGCTTCTGCCAAGACTGTGCCACTCGGTTTGACTGCATAAGGATGCGATTCAGAGCCGACATATACTGCTCCTATCTCTACGGGATCAATAGCAGCTCTCTTTAAGGCGTTCTTGGCAGATTCCACCGACATGGTGATCGTATCTTGGTCAGGAGAAGGAACAGATTTTTCTTCCAGCATCAATCCTTTCTTGTAGCTCGGGGCATCCGCTCCCCAGACTTTAGCGATTTCTTCGACTTTGATTCTATTCCGAGGAATATAGGCCCCGTATCCAACTATACCTTCCATTTATTGCCTCCACGTTGATTGAGTAAGAGTTTGTTGACATGCGTGAGAATTGAAAAATAAAACAAAAAAAAGGGCAGAAATTAGAAACTATCCTGTCATATTTCGGTTTTGAAGTCAAGATATTTTGCTGGGCTAGACATTCGCACCTCTGGTTGCCGATCGCTGAATCTTAGTTTAGACTATTTTCGAATAAAGTTTTAAAATAGGCACGCGAACACGGAACTTTTTTTCCTCAAATCTCGTCTATGTTGGTGAATTGAGTGCAATTGAATACGGTTATCCAAAGATGCATAAAAGGTGAAGAAGGAGCCTGGGAAATGCTTGTCAATCAATACTCCAAGCGGATATTCAACATATCCTACCAATTCTCCGGAAACTACCCTGAGGCTGAAGACTTGACTCAAGAGATTTTCTTGAAGTTATATAACGCTCTTCCGAAATTTGATTTCGAGAAGGATTTTACTGCCTGGCTCTTGACCCTTGCTAAGAATTACCTGATTGATCAGTACCGTAAAACGAAGTGGGAGAGAACAAAAAGGGACAATTTCAACGATCATTTTTTGGCTTCAACCATTGAAGGCCCCGAGAACGGAATCATTAGAACAGAACACAAAAAAATCATTTGGGAAAGCCTTAATCACCTTTCTTCAGATATTCGAATGGTCATCATCCTCAGAGATATCCAAGGGAAAAAATACGAGGAAATAGCCGAAATCATGGGGCTTCCTTTGGGGACCATAAAATCCAGGGTTAACAGGGGGAGGCTCCAACTGGCTAGGATATTGAAAGAAAAAAAGGAGAGGGAAAATGAAATGTGAAAAAATCCAAGACCTTCTTTCTCCCTACCTAGAAAACGAGCTCAGCGCAGAAGAGAAAGTCGCGGTCAAGAATCATCTCCAAACTTGTCCAGGCTGCTCCTCCCTCCTCTCGAATCTGAGTGAAATCCATGAATCCTTGGCCGGTTTTCCAGAACTAGAAGTGAGCCAGGATCTATTGGAGAGACTCTATATCCTTCCGAGAAAAAAAAGAAAAATCCATCTTGGCCTGGACTTTTTCCTTCGCCCCTCCTTCCAGCCTGTCCTAGCTGTGGCCTCCATCTTTTTTGTTCTGATCTCTTTCTACTTCTTTCACCCCAACAAAAAATCAATCCATCAATCCCTGGAGCGTCAGGTTCATCTAGGCTACAGCAAGATCGTAAGATTGTACGCCAAGACAGGCTATTTCAAAGAAGATTTGAGTGCTTTTAAGGATAATTTTCTCGATTCCCTCCAGCAGCAAAAGACAAAGCTTTTGGGTGGAAACGAGGATGAATAAAGAGATATAAAATGGAGGTATGAAATGGCAGAAAAAGCAGCAAACCAGAAAAAACCCCCCAAATCTCCGGTTCTGGCTGGATTTTTGGGCCTTATTCCCGGCGTAGGAGCCATCTATAATGGTCAGATCCTCAAAGGGATAGTTTTTATTTTCATCTATGCCGGGTTGATCTCGATGCAGCAGCATGATTCCATACAACCTTTAGCAGCCTTTGCCCTAACTGGCTTCATCATCTACCTGGTTATCGATGCTGTTCAAACCGCAAACCGCCTTAACCGCTTGGCCTTGGCAAGAGGTGAAGTCGAAGAAGAAAAAATTGAAGAATTTCCGAAAGCTATGAAAGCCGGCTCTATTTTCTGGGGAGCTGTCTTGATGGCTTTAGGATTTGTCTTCCTGCTGGCCAATTTTGAGCTCATAAGCTACGGAACAGTCTTCGATTTCTGGCCTGTCTTCATAATCGTCATCGGCATCAAACTCGTGGTAGACTATTTTGCTAAGAAAAAATAGGCCTCATCCAAGGAGGAAAAAATGGCTATATACAAACGCAAAGAACCACTGGCTTGGGGAGTCATCCTCATAGCTATCGGTCTTATCTTTCTCTTGGCCAACATTGACGTCAATGTCTGGGATTTCATCGCCCGCCTCTGGCCCCTAATCCTGGTGGCCTGGGGAGCCTGGAAGCTGTATTTCGGTATCAAGGAAGCGCAGGAAAAAGCCAAGGCCGAGTAGGGAATAAAAATGAAAGCCAAAGAAATTATTCTGCTGGTATTGATTATCGCGGCTGGAGTGATCTTCTACCATGCTCATACCGGAAAACTCGACTGGAGTGTAGACTTTGGCGACGGTATCTACTGGGGTCTGGAAGAATTCATTTACGAAGAAACCCAGGAAATAGTGCCGCCCTTCCCTGCTCAGCTTCTTCTTATTAATTCCCACGGAGATATTGAGATCCAAGGGACAGAGGAACAAAAAATTACCATTGACTTTCAAGAAAGAATCTGGCGCAAAAACGAGGAACAGGCCGCAGAAGTGGCAGAAAAGCTCAAGATGACCATCGATAAAAGCGACAATCAATTCAAAATCTCTACCAATCGGGATGAATTCAGGAAAAAGAAATTCGAAACAGACTTCAAGGTATCTATCCCCAAAGGCATGAATATCGAGGTAGAAAACTCCTATGGTCATGTAAAGGCTTCCAAGGTAGGAAACACCAAGATCACTAACAGCTACGGTGAAATCATCCTTTTCGGAATCGAGGGAAAGGTCGACGTCATAAACAAATATGAAGATGTAAATATCGATGGCGCTCAAGCTGACTGCCAGGTTGAAAGTAACAGTTCAACGATTCTGGCCAAGAACATAAAAGGAGGAATGAAGATCATCCATAAATACGGGAAAATCTATTTGGAAAACATCTCTCGAAGAGTCGAGATAGAAAGCCCGTATACAGAGATCTACGGCTATGGATTAAAGGAAGGAGTAGAAGCTCAGAACTCCTACGAAAAAATAACTCTCCATTACGTGGGTCCAACCCTCATCAACGGAAAAAGTTCAAAAATAGAAATCGACGGAGTCGAGGGAGATCTGAGAATAAATGATAGCTACGGTAAACTCAAGTTGAATAACATTGCCGGAAGCCTCTACATCGAAGGAAAGAGTGTCGAAGTTTCTGGAACGAAGATTATCGGCAAAAATATTTCCATTTCTACATCCTACAAAGACATTGAACTGGCCGATTTCTCAGCCAAAACAGCTATTCAAAACTATAACGGAGACATCATCCTCGATCCCACTCTTCTCTCTCAATCACTTGAGGCCAGGAGTGAATACGGAACCATCAAATTCTTCTGGCCAAAAGGAAAAAAATATCCTTTCGAGGCTCGAGCCAAAGGAGGAGAAATCAACTGGAATCTTCCGGAGGAGATATCCTTCTCTGAAGAAAACGGGACTAAGATTATTAAAGCTTTCTTGGAGGAAACGGATAAACCTTCTGTTTTGCTCTCCACACGCTATGGTCGGATCGTGGTAGAAGAGTAACCTAGATTACTGTTTAAGACTAGCAATCTTTTCTGTTAAACAGCCGTTTATTCTGATATTAAAATAAGAAATATTATTTGTCAGGTCCTTTTTATACTTGGTGACATAGCGAACAAAGTTTGCTTCATCATTGCGCCGCAATAAATCTTCGAACTCCGCCACCTCATCCCTGAGCTCAATCAAATAATGATTAACTGTCCGGTATTGAGCATTGATATCGATGAGGTCTTTCCCGTTCAATTTATCAAGATCAAGATAAGGAGGGAGAGATTGTAGGATCAAGAGACTTTCGCTTCGCAGCTCGTTTACCAATTCTTTTATTTCCTGAAAAAAGGATTTGTATTCAAGAGGGCTTTTCAATTTCTCCTGAGCTTTTTCAATCAAAACATCATACTGGTCTCTGACAGAAATGATGAGTTCCTTAACTCCCAAATATTTCCTCTTGAAATTAAAAAGGTCGATAAAATCTCTTCCGATGTAGATTTTATCCTCGTAATGGGTCAACAGTTCCATCGGCGAATGAGTATAGAATTTTATTTCATATTTCCGGCCACCTGAGTCTCTTTCCCGTAGTCTTGCCAAAACTAAATAATTATTCTGCTCTACGAAATAGCTGTTAACGTCTAAGAGAACAGAATAGAGGGCCAGGCTGTGAATGATGTACTCTTTGAGATAATTCAGGCACGTATCTTTCTTAGCGATAAATTCGTTGATAACATCATTGGGGGTGGGATTTATAACTGCGTAGGAGGGAGAGAGGAGATAGAGTACAGGCCCGGTTCCCAATTCAAGATGGAGATTCTTCAAAACATTCTGGTGCAAATCATCAAGAAGCAACTGCTTCAATTGAGGCAGCTTCTTCATATCGAGTTTCGATAGTTCTTCAACTTCATTCATTATCCTGAAGCCTTTGCTATATTGGAAAAAATATTATCATCTCGAATCAAAAAAATCAACACTCCTGGCGATGGAAAGTCCAGTCTTCATTTTCATACCGATTCCTTTGAAGCTCTAAAATCTTCTCCATTTCCTTGGTCTTAAATTTTTTTAATACCATTTTTATTCCAAAATATTCAGAAAACCCTTCTTCAAGGCGCTCCACGGCCCATTCAAAGCTGACCTTCCGGTCCAGAACTCGAGAAAGAGAGGTCATTCGTGCTTGGCCATCTCCTCCTTTTGGAGATGAAACGAATTTTAGAAGGTCTCCACTATCTTCGACCGGAATAGAGCCATGCTGGATGAAACGAGTCCCAAGTCTTTTCTGAGCACTACCCACGATCTTTTTCCTGTCAACTTCAATCTCATTCCGAGCAGGATAGGAAAAACAGGGCATGTTTCCCTTCGCGTAAGAAGCAGGAGTCTCGGACGACAAGTAAGCGTCTATTCCCATTTTTTTCAATCCATGAATCAAAGCTTCGGAGATCAATCGGTATGATTCGGAAAGAGAGGGAGGAAAGGCTACATTATCAGCAGAACACACCGAATAAGTGATTTCACGGTGGTGCAAGACTAATTTTCCGCCGGTTATTCTTCTGACAATGTCAATGTTGTTTTCACGACAATATTCGAGATTAGCGACTTTTTCAATATTTTGCGAATAGCCCACGGAAACCGTAGGCTTATCCCACTGGTAAAACCGGAGATAAGTCAAAGAACCCTTATCCAGCGAATGCAGTAGGTATTCATCCACAGCCATATTCAAAGACCCCTCGAGAGGAGTCTTATCTATGATGAGCTTCCAATCTTTCATTTTACTTTTCGTCCTGCCAAGCTTAGTTTAGACCCAAGAAGAGAATGAAATCAAGTAGCATGGAATAAATAGGATTAAGTTGCCAGATTCAAAATCACTTGGCTATAGGACTCATTAAATCTTTAATCTGGAAACCTAACCCCCTTACTAAAAAGAGAGAGCGGACAACGGGATTCGAACCCGCGACCCCGAGCTTGGGAAGCTCGTACTCTACCGCTGAGTTATGTCCGCTCTCTCCCTTTCCTTTGGTCTTTTATCTTAACTTTTTGTGCCTGTAAATTCAACCGCGTGTTTTTCTCTTTTGCCTAAAAGAAGTCAAGAATTCTCTGTCAGCATCCGTTCCTAAATCAAGTCTATTTGCGACGAAAATTAAATCTATATTAACCTCGATAAAAGATTTAACATCAGGGATAGCTTTTTTATACTAAAATCCCGTATAATTTATAAACTCAATTCAGATTTGCAGCTATCAAGAAATCATGATGAAGATAAGATACCTTGACGGACAAAGACTCTATAATGCATTCCTAGTCGGCGGAAACTCCGTCATCCAAGATCAAAAATACTTAAACAAGATTAATGTTTTTCCAGTTCCAGACTCTGATACGGGGACAAATTTGGCCTCGACCATGCGCTCCATCGCGGAAGGAGCTGTGCCTGTTCGGTCCTTTCACACAACCCTAAGTTCCATTGCTGATGCTGCTCTTTCCGGGGCTCGAGGAAATTCCGGCCTAATCTTCGCTCAGTTTCTCTATGGGATCAATGAAGAGATAAAGAACGGGAACCAAATCTCAACTCAGGCTTTTGGGGAAGCCGTTAAGAAGGCTGTCCTGTATGCTTATGAGTCCATCGTCTCTCCTGTCGAAGGAACGATGCTCACCGTCATGAAAGACTGGGCGGAATCCATCTATCGGGAAAGATCAAGAAAAGTTGATTTTGTTGATCTCCTTTCTTATTCGCTCCAGATTGCCAAAACATCCCTGCGGGAAACGCCCAAAAAACTGGCTGTTCTAGCCAAAGCAGGAGTTGTCGATGCTGGAGCTAAAGGATTTGTCGATTTTCTGGAAGGAATCACCAATTTTATCAAAAAAGGGAGATTGAAAAGCGTTTCTAAGCCTGAAGTCCTCTGGGAAGATTCTGAATTCTCTGTCCATGCCGACCGAGAATCAATCGAGCACAGATATTGTACAGAAGCGCTATTAGCCGGAAAAGAAATGGATATAGAAAAGCTTCGAGAAGAAATCCGCCCCTTCGGCAGTTCAGCGATTATTGCTGGCTCCCAAAAGAAATCACGAATCCACATTCATACAGATAATCCGGCTGATTTATTTTTCCGACTTAAAGATTACGGTTCGATCACCCAGTTAAAAGTTGATGATATGCAGAAACAGTATGAAGTGAGTCATAAAAGAAAATCGAAGATCGGCTTGGTTACTGACTCCTCCTGTGACCTTCCTCAAAACATCATCGATGAACATCAAATTCAAGTCATTCCTTTTTATTTAAGTTTTGGAGATACACTATTTTTAGATAAGGTCACCATTACTCCGGAGAAGTTCTACACGCTTCTCAGGACTCACAGGGAGCATCCAAAAAGCTCACAGCCATCTCCTAAGTCAGTTCAGAGTCTATTCTCATTTTTAGCCAGCCATTATGAATCTCTCATAGTGATTCATATCTCAGATAAACTGAGCGGAGCCTTTAGATTGAGCAAGGAAGCTTCATCTGTTATCAAAAATAAAAAAATAAGCCTTATCAATTCCCGTCACCTGTCGGCTTCCTTGGGACTCATTGTCTTGCGTATTGCCGAGGCCATCAAGGAAGGAATTGAACACGAGGAACTCGTGAAATTGGCGGAGGAATGGATTTCGAAAACAAAGATCTTTGTTGACATACAAACGCTTAAATATATGGTCCGCGGGGGGAGAGTCAGCCCTTTAAAAGGATTGCTGGCGAAAATTCTGAATCTCAAGCCGATCATCTCCCTTGATTCTGAGGGCAAAGCGACAGGCTTCGGAAAATCATTCAGCCGCAAAGCCAACATGAAAAAGATCATTCAGATTGTAAAAAATTTAAGCTCCAAGGGAGAAATCTGGAACTACGCTCTTGTTCATGCTCAGAGTTTGGATAGGGCTCGAATGTACGCCTCAAAACTGGAGGACGCTCTCCATAAGAAACCAGCATACATCATAGACATATCTCCAGTTATCGGTGTTCACAACGGGATCGGAGCGGTGGGAATCTCGTTGATGTTTAAATAGATTATCCTTTATTCATCATAAAAAATTTTAACGACTCATTGATTCTGGCTCGAAAGGAAAATTTTTTTTTAATCTTAGAAACTTCAATGATTAATTTCATTCTTAATTCGGCTATAGCTATCTTCCTCTACATGATCCTTATTTTCATGCTCGCCTTACTCAAAAAAGACAACTCTGTCGTGGATATCGCCTGGGGCATAGGATTCATAATGGTCTCGCTTTTGACCTTCTTTCTCCACAAAGGATTCTTTTTTCGCCAGGTCCTTGTTGTCGTCTTAGTCATGATATGGGGAATCAGGCTGGCGACTCATATTGCCGTGAGAAACAGAGGAAGAGGTGAGGATTTCCGCTATGCACAGTGGAGAAAGGATTGGGGGAAATGGTTTCTTCTGCGAAGCTTTTTTCATATATTCATGCTGCAAGGCCTTCTTCTTCTAATCATTGCTTATCCTATCCTTCTCATCAATCACTCATCCGGAAGTGGGATTACCTTTCTTGACATAATGGGTATCATTCTCTGGTTAGTCGGGTTCTTTTTTGAAGCCGCTGGGGATTACCAACTTTTGAAATTCAAACAGGCAGAGGAAAATAGAGGAAAAATCATGACCCAAGGCGTGTGGCAATACACACGGCATCCAAATTACTTTGGGGAAACCATGATCTGGTGGGGAATCTTCTGCATTGCCCTCCCTGTTCAGAACGGCTGGACAGCTATCATAAGTCCTTTGCTGATCACCTTTTTACTCCTTAGAGTTTCAGGTGTGATTATGCTGGAAAAAAAATACGCCAAAAATAAAGAGTATGAAGAATACGCCAGGAGAACAAATGCTTTCATTCCCTGGTTTCCTAAAAAACAGCAATTCATCAGGTAGACTGTATACATTTTCTAAAGGAGCAAAGTCATGTTTAGGATGATTGAAATCGTGGGCAAGTCTTCACAAGGATTTTCAGAGGCCGTAAAAGATGCCATAGAAAAAATCTTAGAATCCGGTGAAAAAGTCCACTTTTTTCAGGTTCTCGAACAGCGTGGAGCGGTCAGAGAGGGAAAACTTAAAGAGTTTCAAGTCATACTCAGAGTCGCCTTAGAATATGAGAATATAAAATAGCCCAATTTTACAGTAAACAAAAACAGCCATATTGGATAAAAGAAGAAAGTTCAAAAATCGGTCACAATTCAGAGTTCATATTAGGATGTTACAGGGGAAATGGAGGAATTTTTCAAACTAACAAGCTTGATATCCTGAAAAAGAATCTTCTCCTCAGAGATGGTTTACTCTGGAGATATAGGCTTTTATATCGAACTTTGATTGGGCTCCTCTGAAACTCATGTAACGGATTTTTCCGAATATGGGTCTTGGAAACCATGCCCGGTCATGCACCCCCCCGATTGACCAGGCAATTCCTACATAACCGTTGGGATCTCTGCCATCAAGCTCATATTTATCATTGAGATGAATGGCAATTTTTTGGGCTTCTTCTGGCGTTTTTGTCCATTCCAGAATTTTTTTGGCCCAGTACATTCTCATGTAGCCGTGCATTTTTCCGGTCAAAACCATCTCCTGCTGGGCAGTATTCCATAATTCATCATGGGTTCGAGCGGTTTCAAACTGTTCAAGGGAATAGAGATACCCTCGCTTATCTCCTCGGTGTTCATCGAGGGTCTTCTTGGCCCAATCCGGAAACCCCTTAAAACTGTCGTAGTGGGGATTGTAAAAGCAATAATTGTCTGAGAGTTCTCGCCTGACGATGAGCTCTTCCAAGAAGGCTGCTTGATTTTTGACAGAAGATTGGGCTCTTTTGGTCTCGATGGCCACGCGTTGAGATGAAATCTGGCCAAAATGGAGATAGGGTGAAAGATGGGATTGCCCATCCTGGCTGGGATCATTTCTCTTCCTATCATATTCAGGCAACTTATGTTCGATAAAGCGATAGAGCGCTTGAAGGGCGGCCTTCTCTCCGGGCCTGATCCACTCCACTTCCTTAACAGTGCTATTAATCTCTAAAGATTTCCTTGCAGCAGTCCAGTCTGTATCCTTGAGTTCTTTCTCCTCTGAGAAAGAGTGTTTCTTAAGGGATGGAAAATCATCCAAAAATTCAACCAACTGTCGCTTCACTTTAGGACGGAAAGTGTAAGCAGCAAATTCCTGTTTGGGCGAAGCAACCCAACAGGGAATGATGTTATGGGCATCGACCTCATAGACAGGGATGGGGATTTCACTGAGCACAGCCTTTTTCCAAGCCCTTTTCAGGCGCAGAGGGTCAAAATCTGTTACGAGTACCCCAATCTTGTGTTGAGTGCTAAACTTCAATATCTCTTCTTCAGGCGCTCCGGCGAGTAAGAAAAAGGGAATGTTCTTTTCTAGCAGGTTTTTCTCTGTCTCTTGCAGGCCTTTGAGCATAAAGCCGTATTGTCTAATCGTGGCTCCAAGAAATTGGGGAACCAGGCAAAAAACCACTATCAAAGGCGATTTACGCTGAATGGCCAATTCTTGAGAAAAAAGGAGCGCCCAGTTATCAGCAGCCCTTTGGTCACGGCTCATCCAGTAAACGACTGGGCCTGGTCCTTCGGTTCCTTTATTCAGTAATCTCACTCTCTTCTCGTTCATGGTTTCAATATACTATACCATTCTCTTAGCTCCTCATAAAATGGTTTTCACTTAGGCCATCTTATTCTATAATGTCTTCTCTCAAGGAGGATAGTCTATGAAGCAGAGATTGAATATTTTAGTTGTATTTTTCATATTTTTCTTATCCTTATTGCCGAAAGCTTATGCCCAATGGTTCATCGACTTAGAAACAGGTTTGGTCTCTAGCGGATACAACAACGTCAGAATACCAGGAGACACAGGAACCGAGTTCTCCCTTTCCAAAGACTTGAAGACAGATCCCTCTGTTTTCATCAGGTTCAAACTAGGATATCAAATCGCCCCCAGACACAGCTTGTCCATTCTCATAGCTCCTCTTACTATTAAGGCCTCTGGTAATATTAACAAAGAGATCAAATTTTTTGAGGAGGATTTTCCTCCAAATATTCAATTGAACGCAGAGTACCGATTCAATTCCTATCGTTTAACCTACGGGTATGATTTTGTAAGCAGCGAAAAATGGAGAATTAAAATCGGTTTGACTGCCAAGATTAGAGATGCCGCCATCAGCCTCAGGGGAAATAATAAAGAGTCAGAAAAGAAAAATGTGGGTTTTGTTCCTCTGATTCATTTCAGAGTGGAGTGGAGATTTAATCAAGACTTCAGCTTGCTGCTGGACGGAGATGCTCTCGGTGCCCCTCAGGGACGAGCCGAAGACATCTTGTTGGCTTTTCGATATCAGTTGAACAAAAATATTGGCTTGAGAGCTGGATACAGGATCCTCGAAGGCGGGGCGAACGTAACAGAAGTCTACAACTTTGCCTTGCTGCATTACGTCGTCTTCGGCACAACGGTCCGCTTCTGAGAGAGAATAAAGATCTTAAGAGCCAGAGGGGAATGCAAGCAAGAATTGCTGGAATCAAGCAAATCTTGCAAATTAGGGAGCTAAAGGTCTAACTATGAGAGTTCTATTAACAGGAGCTACCGGCTATATCGGGAGAAGGCTCAAAGAAAAGCTCCTGGAAGATGAAAATATTCAAATCCGGCTGTTTGTCAGAAACAAAAGAAAAATCAGAGATAAACACCAGGATCGAATCGAAATATATGAAGGCGATACCTTCCATATCGAATCGCTCCACAGAGCTCTTGAAGGCATCGAAGTGGCCTATTACCTAATCCACTCCATGGGTGCTAAAGACGATTTCAAGAAACTTGACCGTCTCAGCGCTGAAAATTTTCTGGGTGCCTGCCTAAAGGCCAAGGTTAAAAGAATCATCTATTTGGGAGGTTTGGGAGAAAAACAGACCGCGAGCAAACATCTCCTGAGCCGGATCGAAACAGGAGAAATCCTAAGCAGCAAACCAGACCTTATCCAGACGATATGGTTCAGGGCTGGAATCATCATCGGCTCTGGCAGCGCCAGTTTCGAAATCATCAGAAATTTGGTGCAAAAATTACCATTCATGATAACTCCGCGATGGGTTCATACAAAAACCCAACCTATCGGCGTGAGTGATGTATTGGACTACCTTTCTCAGGCTAAAAACCTTGAAACTAAAGAAAATCTAGTGGTCGATATCGGCTCAAAGCCGATGAGTTTCAAGGAAATGCTTATCAGGGCTGCAAAGGTTATGGGACTCAAAAGGCGCATAATCGCTGTTTCGTTATTAACTCCCAGGCTCTCCTCCTATTGGCTCATTCTGATGACCCCGGTCCCCTACCGTTTAGCTAAAGCCCTGGTAGAAGGATTGAAATCAGAGACGATCATCCAGAATGAAAACGCCAAAAAATATTTCCACTCCATTTACCCTATCTCTTACGAGAAAGCCATTTCTACTGCCATAGCTGAGATTGAAAAAAACCAAGTCCTCAGCCGTTGGTGCGACAGCAGTGCTAAAGAAGAGTGTGATATAAAAGGTCAGGAAACAATCGAAGCTGCTGTTTTGAGCCTAAAGATATCCAATGATTTCGGGCAGACTTCGCCAGAAAAAGTCTTCGCTTCAGTTTTATCGATCGGTGGTCTGGAGGGGTGGTATAAATGTAATTGGCTATGGAAAATCATTGGATCGATCGACAAACTGATAGGAGGTCCCGGTCTGCAGTGCAGCCGGAGAGACCTTTATGACTTCAGGATAGGAGATAGTCTGGATTTTTGGAAAGTTGCAGACTTGATAAAAGGAAAAAGACTTCTTCTTGTCGGGCAGATGAAGCTGCCTGGCAAAGCATGGTTGGAATTCTCTATTGAGGGCACAACCCTTGTCCTTTCTGCCTCCTTTCTTCCCAAAGGACTTTGGGGGAGGCTTTACTGGTATTCTACAAAACTACTCCATACCTTTCTTTTTTCAGATATTTCCAAAGGCATCGTCCAAAGAGCAAAATCTCTGGCTTAGAGCTTCTTGAAGAGCTAGGTCTTCCTTTCTAGCATAGCGATTATTTCCGAGGCTTATGATGTTACTTGACGACAAACTTTACGCAAAATGAACTTTTCTAAGTCCTGTAGGCATAAAAAGCTATCAGGACTCATTTTAATAGCTTCCGGACTTCGAGACCAGGCAAATGATATATCATCTAGGATTTTGGTTGGACAAAAATTTTTTGATTTTATAGAATTTTTGAGAATAGTGACGTTGGATCAGTGATAACCTTCTGGTTCTATTAGACAATCAGAGTCAAAATGGCTATACGTTCCTCAAAAAATAAGTATTCTAGGAGCAAAATCCCACAATTTCCTCTCTTAGAAACCAAACTCTATGTCCCTACGCCGCCCAACACTTTAGTTCCAAGGCCCCGATTAATCGAACAGCTGAATAAAGGAATAAAACGCAAATTGGTTTTGATCTCTGCTCCAGCCGGCTTTGGAAAAACGATCCTCCTGAGTGAATGGATTCAAAAGAATGAAATACCCGTGGCTTGGTTTTCCGTTGATAAAAGTGACAACGATCCTCTGCATTTTGTCAATTATATCACGGCCGCGCTCCGGACTATAAAAGCTGACATTGGTAAATCAGCTCAAGATTTATTGAAATCCCCACAGCTAATACCTATCCAGTCAATACTCATTAATTTGATTAATGACGCTATGTCGATCCCAAAGGACTTTGCCGTTGTAATCGATGACTATCATCTCATAGAATCCAAACAGGTCCATGATATTATCTCTTTCTTGCTCGATCATATGCCTCAGCAAATGCATCTTATCATCACAACCCGATCTGATCCGCCTTTACCAATTCCTCGTTTCCGCAGCCAGAATCAGTTGACAGAAATTCGGGCTTCAGATCTCATCTTTACTACCGATGAGACAACTCTATTCTTCAATGAAAAATTAAACTTGGGACTATCCCTTGAAGACATCAGTTTGCTCGAATCTCGTACTGAAGGATGGATCGCTGGATTGCAATTAGCTGCCCTATCTATGCAGGGATTAAAAGACAAATCCGGCTTTATCAAGACCTTTAAAGGTATCGACCGCTATATAGGCGACTATTTGTTGGAAGAGGTTTTGAGTCGACAGCCGGAAAGGGTCCAATATTTCTTACTGCAAACGTCAATCCTTGACCGTCTTTCTGGTACCCTTTGTGATGCTGTGACTCAGAAAAAAGACAGTCTGCAAATGCTAATCACCCTGGAAAAGGCCAACCTGTTCATCTTTCCGCTTGATAACGAAAGGAGTTGGTTCCGCTATCATCATCTTTTCAGCGGTCTATTGCGACAGCGACTGCACCAGGCGCAACCGGATCTTGTTCCTGAGCTCCATCATCGGGCCCACGAGTGGTACCTCAATAATGGATTGAAATATGAAGCCATTGATCATCTGCTCGCTGAGCGCCATTTCGAGAAGGCTGCAGACCTCATAGAGGAAATTGCCGGAATCGATTGGGACCGAGGCCGGGAAAGCAAGTTGCTACAATGGTTTAGCGCTCTGCCCGATGAGTATATCTCTTCTAGCCCTCTACTTTGTATCTATCACGCCAGAGAACTGTTTGAAGATGGGGACTGGGGAGCTGCTGAAATGAGAATGCAAGAGGCTGAAAGAATGCTCGAAAGTACAAGAACAAGAAGGAAAGGAGCCTCATCAGACGTCTTAACCCAAAAATATGAAAAGAGCAAGGTAGAGCTCCAAGGGAGAATTTCTGTTATCCGGACCATGATGGCCTCCTACAAAGGAGATATACCTAAGATCATCAAATATTCCCGCCAAGCGCTTAAGGCTCTCAGAGAGGAAGATTTAATGTGGCGCAGTGTGGCGGCAACCATGTTAGGATTTGCCCATGGATGGAGCGGAGACGGCAATTTACCAAAAGCCGAACATGCCTTTTCAGAAGCCAAAACCATCAGTGAAGCAGGAGGCAACATTTTCACCAACCTGTTGGCCAGCCACAGCCTTTATGTTATTGAAACCTATCAAGGGCGTTTAAAGCAATCCAAGGAGAAGTTCCAAGAATTAATACATCTTACCGAAGAAAGCGGGTTGTCAAGAATAGGAGTTGCAGGCAGCAATTATGCGATGCTGGGTTATATCCTCTGTGAGATGAACAATATTGAAGAGGGATTACCCTACATTAAAAGAGGCATTCAAATAGCTGAGCTAGGAAGGGATACGATAACCGCGGTAGGTTGTTATTTCAACCTTATAAAAGCTTTATACTACAAAGGAGACCTCACTGGTGCTGAAAGCATTCTCCAGAAAGTTGAAAAGATCACCAGGGAATTTACTCTACCTCCCTGGATGTCCCATGCCCTAGCAGCAACAAAAGGTATAATCTGGCTGGCTAAAGGAAATCAGGATGATACCGCCCGAATGATAAGGGAGCAAGGATTGAGTATTGATGATGAGCTCTCTCAACGGAGAGAAGCAGAGCATACAGTCCTAGTGCATTTTCTTATCGAACAAAAGCGGATTGACGAGGCTGATCAGCTGTTGAAGCGCTTGATCAAGGAAGCAGAGAACAACAACCGTATCATAATTTTAATCCAACTAAAGATTTTGAGAGCTTTAGCTTTTTATAAAAAAGATGATCTAGAACACGCTCTGGATGAGCTGGGGCAGGCGCTATCTCTTGCTGAACCCGGAGGCTTCATTTTGACTTTTGTCATGGGAGGAGCACCCGTGGCTGAGCTATTGGAAAAAATTCTGGGAATGAAAAAATATTGGATTGATAAGAAATATTCCATCTCTCGAGCATACGTGAAAAGAATCCTATCAGCTTTTAAAACCAGAGCACCTCTAAAAACAGATTTTGGTCTCGTCGAACCTTTGAGCGAGCGGGAGGTCGAAGTTCTGCAACTCATCGCAGCTGGATTTACCAACCAGGAAATCGCTCAAAGACTCTATATATCTCTTAACACAGTGAGAACCCATACTAAGAATATCAACACTAAACTCAACGTCCATAGCCGTACTCAGGCTGCAGCCAGAGCAAAGGAATTGGGGATTCTAGAGTAAGACCGCCACTCATTCAGTATCATAAAATCCACTTTTCTGCCTTTTCGTCGGATCAACTTAAATCCTACCACAAAAAAAATCACCCCTCCAAATCACATTTTCTTGTGATGACAGATCCCTATCGGCCGAGTATATTCAGAGTGCAACAATGCTTGAAATGCATGCGAAAGAATAAAGCGAGGAATCAGAACACAAGGAGAATTTTCTTATGAAAAAACCAGATAGCTCTCCTGGCCCCTGGCATTACTGGATCAAGTTAAAGGGACGTCTTGATAAACAATGGACAGACTGGTTTGATGGTTTGACGATAACTTACGAGAATGATACAACAATCCTTAAGGGTCCAATTGCCGATCAGGCAGCCTTATACGGATTGCTCATCCGCGTACGAGACTTGAATCTGCCCCTGCTTTTAGTGGAACGAATTGAATCCTCAGGAGGAAAAAATGATTATGAATAGAAGGTTAAGAATGAATCCAGGTGGAGGGAAAGCTATGAAGAAAACGATTATTTCCGGGTTGATTGTTTTACTCGCAGCCCCTTTTTCTTCCAGTCAGGAGCTAACAGGGGAAGATATCATTCAGAAGGTCAATGATTTGATGAATGTCCAAACAGCCTACGGAAAAGCGAAAATGACTATTGTGACCACTTCTGGCCAGAAACGAACCTTTATCTATGAATCGTGGAGCAAGAATAAAGGAGAGAAAAACCTGGTGCGTTATCTCGAGCCTAGGCGAGTCAAAGACCAAGCCGTTTTAATGTTGAATAATGCCGACGACATCTGGATGTATTTTCCACGAACCCAACGGGTTCGAAAACTGGCCACCCATGCCAAAAAGCAGAAGATGCAAGGAAGTGATTTTTCCTACGAAGACATGGGCAGTGGTGATGCCTTTATCACGGATTATACTCCAAAAAGGCTCAAAGACGAGAAGATGGAAGGATATGACTGCTACCAGGTTGAACTCACCCGCAAACCCGGAAGCGACATGTCCTACTCCCGGTTGATCATGTGGGTCATCAAGGAGAATTTTGTGCCGGTTGTTATTGATTACTATCATGAAGATGATCCATCCCTTCATGAAAAGCGCCTTACCCAAAGCGATATTCGGATCATCGATGACCTCCCGACTGCTATGAAGGTCGTCATGCTCAACAAAAATGACAACACGCAAACGGAAATGGAGCTTCTGGAAGTGAAATACAACCTGACCCTGGATGACAGCATGTTTACCGAAAGGAGCTTGAAAAAATGAAGCGATGGCCCATAATACTCGTCTTATTTTTTTTATGTTCATCGATTCTTATCGCTCAAGATAAACTAGAAATTTTTGGATATTTCGAATCCCAAATGATGGGTGTGGAAATAAAAAATGCATTTCTTCTCCTTTATTCCAATAAGCTTCGGGTGGACTTAAAATCGAGCTTATCTAAAAACATCACCTTTGCAGCCAACTTTGATTACATCACTTACCACGGCAAAACTGAATGGAATATCCTGGATTTTCTGGCTCCTCAAGTGGTTTCCGAAGTTCCAGAGGGTATGGAAGCGTTCTATGTCCTTCCATTTTCCAACCGGACTTTTCTGGACAATGCTTACCTAAAAATAGCCTTTAAACCTTTTGATTTGATTGTTGGAAAACAACAGATTTCTTTAGGCACAGGGTATGTCTGGAATCCGACAGATGTGTTCAACGTTAAAGACTATCTTGATCCGACTTATGAACAACCCGGCCACAATGCTATTCGCCTGGACGTTCCCTTAGGCACATCTTACACGCTCACCACCCTCTTTTCGCCCGATGAGAATTGGGAAGACTCCGCTAAGATGATTCAGCTCAAAGGGCGGATTTCCCGGTTTGATTTTTCATTCATCGCCATCGAAAAAGTCTGGCGGTTTCATGATTATACTGAGTTTGATTCAGAAAGCATGAATTTCCTGGAGTTGCCAGAAAAACGGCAGTTATTAGGATTCAGTACAGCCGGAGAGCTATTAGGATTGGGAGTCTGGGCAGAATATGCTTATAACAAGATGGAGACAACAAAAAATTTCTATGAGCTAGTGCTGGGTACAGACTACACTTTTGATTTTCAAACCTATGTGATGATTGAATACTACAGGAATACTTTAGGGAAGACTCAATATGATGATTACACTCTCAATGATTGGATGCGATTGATGGCCACAGAACAAAAAGCCATATCAAGAGATCAGGTCTATGTTTTTGTCCAGCATCCAGTCACAGATTTATTATCTGCTGGAATTTCAAGCATTTATAACATTTCAGATAGCAGTTTGGCTCTAGTACCGACTCTAAACTACTCCCTATCAGATAATGTCGATATTTTTGCCTATCTAAACTTAAACTTTGGCGCCGAAGGAAAGGCTTTTGCCAAAAACCTAGGAAATGGAGGATTGATAAGGGTTCGTGTTTACTTTTAGGTCCAGCAGGAAAGGAGAAGACAGATGAGAGAGAAAATACTGAAAAAATTGGCCAGCTGGCATGCCTACCACCCTTGGCGAATATTTGCTATCGTTATCTTTATTACTCTTATCCTGGCAGGACTAGCGGGGCAACTGAGAATTTCCACGCAATGGTCAGACCTGCTTCCCTCCGGTGATAAGAGGTCCGAACAATTCAACAAGATCATAGAGGAGTTTGTCACTTCCGCAAGTTTAGTTGTTGTCGTCCAGGGAAAGGAAGAGCAGATCAAAGAATTTGCCGATCAGCTCGCTCCCCAAATCCTAGAAGCTACAGATACCAGCAAAAATGAATCAAACCAGAAGAAAATCGACAGGATCAACCTAAGAATAGAGAAATTGAAAACAAAACCGAACAAAGAATCAAAAATAAAGAGTTTAGAGGAGGAAATCCAAGAATTCCAGGACAGAATAAACAAAAAGCTTTTTCAACGGGTCGACTATAAGGCTCCCATCGATTTTTTGAAAGAACACATGCTGATGCTGGTGAAAGAAGATGATTTAAAAAACCTGAAGGATATGTTCATGGACCCCAACTTGACTGGTTTAATAACCAATATTAACAATTCGCTGGAGAAAGAATACGTAGGACAAGAAGAATCCATTTCCACCCGGGAACAAGAAGATGGTGCCTTCGGATTTTTGGACGGCATTCAAAATCTAATCTTGACATTACAAAAAACGGCTCAAGATGATAATCTCTCCCAGGAAGAAGTCCTAGCAGCTGCGGATAAACTCCTCTTTGGTGAACCCTACCTCCTTTCCTACGATAAAAAGACTCTTCTCCTGAATGCCATCCCTAACTTTTCCCTGATAGATCAAGGTTTGATAGTCATAGCTGCAGATACTGTGCAAGCCATTATTGACGAAATGTCAAAGGATTTTCCAGATGTTAAGGCAGGCCTTACTGGATTTATAGCCACCGAGCGGGATGAAAATGTCTATGCTTCACGAAGCCTGGGGTATTCAACACTAATTGCGGTGATTGTCATCTTGCTCCTGCTCATGATTTCTTTCCGGATGTGGGTTGCTCCCCTTTTCGCAGTTCTAAACCTCATCGTGGGTCTAATTTGGGCGGTGGGAATCACCTATATAGTCGTAGGCCACCTAAATTTAATGACAGTGATGATGGCCATAATCCTTCTTGGGCTGGGCATCGATTTTTCAATCCATCTTATCTCTGGATTCACCGAATGGCGGTCTGCAGGAAACAGTATTGGCAAAGCTATGGAAAAAACATTCTTGAAAAGCGGAAAAGGTATTGTGACTGGAGCTGTAACTACGGCCTTTGCTTTTATGGCTTTGGTCATCAGCCATTCTCAAGGGATGAAAGAAATGGGGCTGGTCATTGGAGCAGGTCTTCTGGCTGTCCTTTTAGCCACCATGCTCTTTCTACCTGTCCTGCTCGTGTTCCGGGAACGCCGTCTCGACAAAAGGTATGAACAGAAATCAAAAAAATTCGTTCAGAGAGATATTTCCTTTCGTTTTCTCGGCCGAGCCGGTGAATGGCTTAGCAAGCGTTACGTCTTCACTATTATTTTTTCTATAGTCATCAGCGGCCTCCTCATCTGGTCAGCTTTTAAAATCAAGTTCGATCATAATTACTGGAATTTAGAACCTAAAGGATTGACTTCCATCGCTCTCGTAGATACGGTTCTGGAGGAGTTCGATATGAGCATAGATTATGCCCTTGTCATAGCTGACAATGTCGATGAGTCTCGTGAATTATCAGAGCGATACCGTGACCTTGGCTCTGTGGCCCGCACGGATGATATTTCACTTTTTCTCCCTTCTCCAGAGCAGCAGCAGAAGAGAATTCCCCATATCCTTGAAATCAGAGATAGAGCCAAGTCTTCTGTCGTAAGAAATCGTATTCTCCAGAATGAATACACGATCTTGAGTCAAGAGATCGAGCGGCTGGAGATGAACATCATGGAAATGCAAGATATGGCCTTTATTGGAGGACAGGATAAAGTGGATAACAAGTGCAAAGAGATCGTAGGAGATCCTGAGAGAACGGATTCCAAAAATATTATTCAGGATTTACTCCAAATCCTGAAGGCAAACGAGAAAACCACTCAAGAAGGATTATCGAGGTTTCAGCAGGTATTTGCCCCTTATTTCAAAGAATCTACTATCGGAATGGCTTCGACTGAACCTATCCTTCTGGATGAATTGCCTTTGAATATCTTAGACAATTACAGCAATAAAACCAGGGATAAATTTCTGCTCACCGTGTATCCGGCCGCAAATCTCTGGGCAGATGCAAAGGTACTCAACCGCTTTGTCGATGAAATGGAAAGAGTAAGCGATAAGGCGACAGGAGTGGCTCCTATAATGCGAGCACTCCTTCAAATCATAGGCCGAGATGGCCGGAACGCGGCCTTGTTGACTCTAGCCGTTGTTTTTCTCCTGTTGTGTTTGGATTTCTTCAATCCGCGTCATGCCTTGATGGCTATGATACCCCTTGCTCTCGGCGTGTTCTGGATGGTGGGACTCATGAATTTGACTGGGATGATGCTGACGATAATGAACGTCATGGTCCTTCCCATCATCATCGGTATCGGTATCGATGACGGAGTGCATATCATGCATCGTTGGCGGAATGAAGGAAACAGCAGGATACGGACTGTTTTCTCCAGTACAGGCAAAGCGATCTTTCTCACCTCACTCACGACAATGCTGGCCTTCGGGTCTATGGCCTTTTCTGTGTTCCGCGGATTTGCTTCCTTTGGAGGAGCCCTGTTCATCGGGGTCGGAACCTGCTTTCTGACGACTGTCATTATACTGTCTGGAATTTTCGGGTTGATACATAGAAGAAACAACAAAAAAGAGGAATTGAAGAAGTCATAGCTCGAAAGCATTAACAAACCATAGGCAAACTTTAAGCAATAAGTAGCGCATTCTAGAAAAATAAGAACATACGAGCCCAGAAAAAGCAAAATAATAAAACAAAATAGTCAAAAAATATTGAAGCTCCCTCACCAATTCTTAAATAAATAAAAAAAATACTTGACATACTGTTTATAATACAGTACATTTATAATGTACAGTATAAATATCATGCACAGTATAAATCAGCTGCACAAATGAGGAGGTTTTAAGGGATGGAAAGTGAAATCAGTCATTTTGAGGCAGAAATGAACCGTGGCTTTTTGCAGATTTTAGTTTTGGTTGTCCTGGAAAAAGCCATGTACGGCTATTTGATGCTGAAGAAATTCGAAAAAATGGGCTATGTGGTTGAAGAGAATACCCTCTACCCTCTCCTCAGAAGGCTCGAAAAAAAGGAATTGATAAGGAGTGAATGGGATGTCAGCCAAGATAGACCCAAAAAATTTTATAACATTACGGACAAAGGAAAGGAAATCCGTAAAAAGGTGCTCCAGATTTGGCGCGAGCAGCATGAAATCATAGACATACTATTGGAGGCAAATAAAAATGTATGAAAAGCTAGAGACCTATCTCGAAGAAATTGACCACTATCTTGCCCTGCGCGAAGGCAAAGAGGAAATTTTATCAGAGATCAAGAGTCACATCTTAGAGAAAGTTGAGCAGGAGTTTGGCGAAGCCACAGAAGCTACACTTGAAAAAGTCATTGCTGATTATGGCAGCGCTCAAAAAGTTGCCGAAAAATACATGGATGATTTCCAAATCATTTCTCCAACTTTTAAGAAGTATTTGCTCCGCTACACAGGAATACTTTTTGCCTTTCATTTTGGGCTCACCATCATTTCAATCATTTTTGGATTCAGCCTGTTCGCTTTTCCCTTCTTTTTCATCCCCAGGATGGACACCTTCCAGGCTTTATTCTATATTCCCATGTCCCTCGTGTATGATTTTGGCTTGGTGGGAATTTTTCTCTATTTTGTGACTCAGAGAAAGAAAGAAATGAAATTGCCCTGGTTGAAAATCCGCCTCCCTGTGACTGACGAATACGAACGCAAGAGACCCAAAATCATTTGGCTTATATTGATGCTCATCGGCTTTGGTGGCCTCATTTATTTTTATTTAAGGTACCAGACATTATTTCTTTTGAACCTGAATTTCGAAGACCCTCAATCCCTATTTATCCCAGAAGCCTCAAAATGGTACTCGTTAGCTCTAATTGTAATGCTGGGCTGTGGAATCATCAGCTATGTCATCCGGTTCTTCACCGGGTCGGAATGGATCAATCTCTTGAGGAATGCAATTTATCTTATCATTATTGGAATAATCATAAATAATCCGATTGAAGAAGCTTTTGTTGACTTTCCTTACCTTGATATAAAAACTCTCGGTACTGTGGTCATCATCATTCTGGCCATAATCTTTGCCATCGGTTTTATCAAAAGCCTCATTGTTATCTGGAACAGGGCATGGGTAGGAAAGTGATATTTTGTTTGATCTTGGGAAATACTTTGTTTCAATTTATCTTAGAACTTTTGTAGTCCTATTTCCTCTCAGACTATGTAATCATCTTTCTCTATTAAGCGGAGTTCCATTTCTATCGCTTTTCTGACTTTTTCTGGCATTTCCTTTTCCCGTTCCAACATCGGCTTCAGCCCCTTGCCTACTCCGTCATCTATGAAATACGCTTTGACGAAATCAGAATTCCAGGTCCTTTCCTCGAAGGAGCGGCTCTCTAATTTCTCGAAGAAGCTTTTAATCCCTTTTTCAGGATCTCCCTCTATCTCTCGGAAATAAGAACCATAAATATGGAGAGAGTCGCTGATATCCACGTACCGGCCCAGCCGAACCTGTTTATTCGTCCTCTCTGATATCTTCTCTGCGATTTTCTTCATGAGGGTCGTAATAGCTATGACATTCTCAAACCAGGCCTTGAACAAGTCACGACTCCGCCAGTGGGTATTCAGGTTGAAAACATATCCTCCCTCCCCGTTGCCACAAAGCCGTCCCCAGATACGTTGTAGACAAGGTGGATCATCAGTGGGAGGGTCGAGTTTTGGATTCCAGGTTATTGCTTGAGCACGTCTGGTATGTCCAGCCTTGGAAAGCCTGTCGATCATAAGCCCTACCTGATTTATGACCTCATCTTCGATTCTGTACTCGAAAAGCCTCCCATGATAAGTATAGGTCCAGCGCGTGTCTTTGCTCTCGGTTCCCTTCAATATTTCTTCCATGGGTTTAACCCAGTAATCGTGAGCACCGTGGACAACTTCCATGACGTATTCAGCTAATCCTCCTAGGCCATCGGCAAAAGAGCGGTGAAAACGGGGCTGACTGAATGGCTCCCGGACGGTTATGATTACTGTCGCATCCTTGCTGGGCGGGTCTTCAGGGCGATCATATTCAGTCTGAACACTCACTCCTTTCTCCCATACTTCTTTGATGGCCTTCTCGTAAGCCCGGGGAATTGTATCCTCGTTAACGCTCAAGACAGGTATATTTCCTGATTCCATTAATCCTCCTTAGTTGAAAGATCCACTCGAATTTCTAGGCTTTCAACTCGATATTCCTCGAAAAAGATGGAGAAAGATTATCTCTAATAAAGACAAGAGAAAATTACTCGAATTGATTAAACTATAAAATACTCACCTAATAACAAATAGTCAATTCTAACCTAAAACACATCCTGCTTTATCTGTGTTAGAGGGATGAATTTCTATCTCGTGCTGTTAAGGAGAAGAATTGTTTATACGGAGATTCAAAGTGATGAGGCAATGCTCGAATATTAGGCAAAAAAAGATCATTTCTTTTTATTTAGATATCTATTCCGGCCGATCGAAAAATATAGAATAAAGCCTGCAACAGGCATAATAATGATTATCGAAGCCCATTTTACCAGGGCCAGCCCAGAAAATTCGTTTTTCAATAAATCAACTACCCCCCTAAACCCAAAGAGCAAGAACGACGAGAATGATAAAAGCCAATAAAAGTTCTTGCCATTCAATACTAGATATCATCGATTTTCCTTTCCGGCTCGACCATGCTATTTATTGGGCTGCCCAAGACGATATTTTTGCCTATTTTGCTCAGGAGCAAAAAATATAATGATCTTTATTTGGGCTTCTTCACGCCCTTTACCCAAATATAGAAGATAGGAATCCCAAGTATCACGGTTAGAACAGCAGCACTGGATTCAAGCGGCCTGTTTATATAAGCAATGACCATCAAGACAAGACTGGCTACTAGAAAAAAGAGGGGAACTACAGGATATCCCCAAACTTTTACTGCCGTCTCTTCCCCGATTTTTCTCTTGCGGGCAATAAACACGCCAGCCACAGCGAGCCAGGGAAATATCCACAGGGCGAAGCCAAGATAGATCAGCAATTGTTCTAAAGACCCGATGATCACCATGATAATAGCGAGAGAGCCTTGGACGATGATCGACCTTCCTGGAACATGGTAACGAGGATGGACTTTAGAGGCCGAAGCAAAGAATAGCCGGTCTTGGGCCATGGCAAAATAGACTCTGGGTCCAATCATGATAAAAGCACTCAAAGAAGAAAGCAGGGCAAAGGCAATAAACACACTCAGCAAATCACCTGCCCAGTTTCCGAAGGCTCTGACTGAAGCCATTTCTACCACGGGAATGATTCCTTTTAATTCGGAATAGGGCACTGCCTGAAAAATGAAAGTATTCACAGCCAGGTAAAGGATAATAACCATGAGAGTTCCTGAAACTAAAGAAACAGGAAGTGTCTTCCTAGGACGCTTCAGCTCTCCAGCGATATAGGTGCTGGCATTCCAGCCGCTGTAGGAGAACATAACCAGAACCATGGCGGTTCCGATAGCCATTCCGCCAAACGATCCACTTATTTTAGAAAAAACCCTTGACCAGCTCCCAGCTCCGAACACTATCCCTGTGGAGGCCAAGCCAAAAACAATGATAATCTTGAGTACTGTTAAGAAATTCTGAACTCTCGAACCCCAGCGAAGGCCGAAGTAGTGAATGGTGGTGAAAAGCAAGATGATAAAAATCGCTGTTCCCTTTTTGAAAAAAAGCAGCTGAACTGAATCAATTCCCAGCAGCCGATCATCTAATCCTGCAAAAATGTACTCAGCAAAACTCAAGGCCGAAGCCGCTATGGGGGCTGAGAAGCCGACGATGAAACTGGTCCAGCCGGTGAGAAACCCCAAGGCCGGATGATAGAGCTTTTTGAGGTAAACATACTCGCCACCTTCTACAGGCATGCGCGTGGCCAGCTCAGCATAACAGAGGGCTCCCGATAGAGCGATCAACCCTCCCAAGAACCAGCACAGCATCACCCAGCTAGAGCCAGGGAGCCTGGCCGCCATGATACCAGAGGTGGTAAATATCCCTGTTCCGATCATATTCGCCACCACGATACTGGTGGCGCTGAAGGCCCCTAACTCCCTTCTAACCTGATTTCCTTGATTCGGATTTTTCCTTTTTGAGAACATTTTTTCTTAAGGGCTGTATGAATCTATTTAGTTTACTAGATATCAGGTTGAGTTTTCTACCTATTTTAGGCGAAAAATATAAACGTTATGAACAGACAGGAACGTTTCTATTTTTACGAGTTTATAATCAGCTTTTTCTACCGTGTTCAAAATCTCTTCTTTGGATATAAAATGATTCCAACCTCTGCCCGATTTATCAGGGTCTCTCTCGATGATCACCAGAGTTGACTCAGGCTTCATACTGGGCTTCACGTTTTCCAACCAGGCAACAGGCTCTTCAAAGTCGTGAAAAGCAACGACCATGATGACCATGTCCAATTCTCCCTCTGGGAAAAGAGGATCGTCAACCTCGCCGAGTATGGTCGTGATGTTGGCAATGCCCTCTCTTTCACAGCGTCTCTCGATGACTCCAAGGACCCTCTCGACTATATCATTGGCATAAACTCTTCCTGTCTCGCCAACCCTGCGAGATAACTTGAAAGTGAAATATCCTTCTCCGGCGCCGCCCTCTCCGATAACCATTCCAGGTTTGACACCGATGGCGTCCATGACCTTTTCTGGCTGAATCAAAGCATCGCGACTACTCTGGGCAACACAGACATTCAAAAATAGACACGTCAAACAGAAAATAATTGAAAGTAGTTTCTGAAATTGTTTCATGAGCTTCTTTTCCTTTTCTTGCCAAGTTTCTTGTTATTTTACCTCTTTAAGATTCTTTAATATCTATTTTTCCTAATCCACGATGAATACCTTGGCGCCTTTTTCAGTGTAAGCGAAATGGGGATTAGCTTCATCATCTCCAATTTGAAAACTCGTCTTGGGATTTAGAATGATTTCTCTACCATCCTTAAGCTTAATGACCAGTTCTCCCTCTAAAACCAACAAGACATGACCTCGAGCACACCAGTGGTCAGATTTAAATCCTGGTAAATATTCAACCAGGCGCACCCGAATATTCCCAGCCTCAAAGACTCTCCAGAAAGAGGTTCCGGTCTCGCCTTTGTGTTCTGTAGGTTCTACTTTATCCCAATCCGTTGTACTGAAAGGAACATCTATGATTTTCATATTGGTCTCCTTCTGAGTGCTAGATTTTTTTCATAATCAGTTCCATTTTTATCTAAGTTTAATTCTTACTCTTCTTTTTTCCCCAGTCACAATAAACAAGATTTTGACTTCAGAGTTTTTGCTTTTCAATAGATTATGATTCATTATTCTGTTATCTTGTAAGCCACAATCCTGTTGTCAAAAAAGGTGGGTATGATGAATAGATTTTTTTCAGGTATATATTCAAAATCGGCTTCATTAATTTCAGGAGCAGTGGTATCTAAAAGCTTGGTTATCTTTCCCTCTTGGGTAATACGGTAGAGCTTCCCGTGCCAATGGGAAACAAGAAAATTGCCATCTTTATCAGTCTTGATGCCATCGATGATACCTGGCCCTAATTTGACCAGAGTTGTTATTTTTTTGTCAGCGAGATCAACAGATTTCAGACAACCGTCGCCGTTATTACCTATGATCAAATGATTCATATGGACATGAAGGCCATTGGGATTTCTTATTTCCTCACCTTTTAACCACTCTTCAACAATGCCATCAGAATATTTATAGATCACATGTTTGGCTGAATCGGAAATATAGACGTTTCCTGATTTGTCAACGGCTGTATCATTTAAAAAAATCGACCCCGGAGCTGGATACCTGTTCACTATTTGGCCCGAGTTAATGTCGATTTCCACTAGATTCCTTATCTCTGCTGCATAGAGTCTATCTTGAAAAATCGCCAGTCCTGTTGGATTGAACATACCTTCGACCCATCTCAATTCTTCGATTTTCCCATTCATGGCAACTTTGGAAATAAACTGTTTGCCTTCCTTTCTGCTCCTGTTGTATCCGTCATAATTTGAAACATAGATAACGTCTCGAACAGGATCATACGCGGCAGACTCTGGCATCCTGAGCGCCTTTGCTGTATCCCAAGCTTTCTTGACATTTTCATGATGGAAAACAGCGGTCCCATCCCGGAACATGAATCCCCATCCTCCAAAAGATTCTGTAATCAAAAGAAGCAGTTCATTTTCGCCTTTCTTCAGAGGCAAGTGGACAGCATCATATAATCCGATGATTCCCAGAAAGGAAGGATCCCTGGAGCGATAGGCACTATTCCCGATAAAGAGAATCTCTCCATTAAGGAAAATACTTATCGCATCACTATAACCAAAAAAGAACTTCTTCATTTGATCCCTGTTAGAAGATATTGTTGCTTTAGCCATTATGAACTCAGGATGAGTTCTGCTGAATTTAACATAACGCGAAATATTAGCCATTCCGGATGGCTCAGTACTCACTTTTTGCCATCTTGCCTCATCCAATTCTTCTTGAGTTGGATAATGCTCCGTATTTATCTGAGTGGCATCAAATGCTTGAGACAATTGCCATTCTGTTATCATGCCAGGTGGTGTTTCAATCTCATGAGGTGGATCAAATTTTAAAGTGTTATCAATCCTGTATTTGAAATTCGAAAAAAAGGCTGTTCTGTCCTTGGGACCATGTAAGCCGATTCCACCTTTGCTCACTCCGTGCTTCAGATCATTTATAACTAAAGCAGGTTGTTCGGTATCGCCTAGATACACCCGCGCTTGTCGCCCTGAAATTTCCATTTTCAGGTGTATCCACTCGTTGGTGAGAATGTTTGTCCCGGCAGTATAGCCTTCTCCGTTATACAACTGCCAACAACCTACTCCGTTAAATACAGGCATATATTGAAGCGCGTCTGGATATAAAGGAGACCTATGGGGACGTATGTAAAAGCGTTCATGATTTTCCAATGATTGGATGCGGAAGTTAATTCCAGGATATGACCTCCTTCCATCGACAGCAATATCAACTTCGATGATGCCATTTTCAAATTCCACGTCTTTCAAATAAGCAATCCCCATCAGAGACTGTCTTCCCATATGGTCCACAACTTCAGCATCCACTTTCACCCAACGTTCAGATTCAAAATCGATGACTTCATCCTGGGCACTTGAGGTTATTGAAATCGCGATAAGCAAGAAGAAAAATAGAAAAATAATCCTCAATATATCTGATCTTTTTTTCTTCATTCCTTTTCTTCTCCTTTTTCTCGTTTATTCTAATTCTTTCAATCAGGTCTAAATCGTGGCCTGATTTTTCTTTCCCTCTCTTGATTGGGAGTATCTCGAGATAATAAATTGAGGCCAGCATAAGATGTAAACAAATTTAACAAATTTTGTAAACTTTTTTGATGCTGTTTTTCTTCGACTCCTAGAGCCTTTACAACATGAGCTAAAATCATTCCTGGGCATCCCTAGGTGCAATAACCATGCCACTCTTTGCTGCAAGCTTCATAAAAAGCTTAATTATATTTGCAGACCTCTTTCCTTTAGCCACTTGAGATCGATTTTTGAAAAGAAAAAAATACTGGAAGAATTTATTATCGCCTTACCCTATCTTCCTGTTTTGGGGAAGGCGACCGAAATGAATTTTCCAGAATGTTTGAATTATTTATTCATCTCCCACAACACGTTCACGATTTTCCATTCTCCGTTGTATTTCGCGATTTGCAGGTAATCGATATAATCGGGAGACACTGTTTTGACACAAGCCATGTTCTTGAAAACGTCGAGAATAATGACTTCAATCTTTTGCTTTTTCTCTGGATTTTTTCCCAATCCTGCCCGAGTGTATTCAACCATATTCGAGGCACTGGCATAGCTGAGTAAGGTTCTGCTGGTTTGGGGGAGCACTTGCACTCCTCTTTTGGTCAAATCTGGATGAAGCGCCCGTTCCATCCGTTCAGCATTTCCTTCATACCAGCCTTCAATATAATCCAGAGCAGCCTGCTCGATGGCGGCTTTTTCGGCTTCAAGATTAGCCTTATTCGATGCGAACAAGAGAGCAATCAAGAAGATTAATAAAAACACCAACACGGCAGTTTTTTTCATTGTGTTCCTCCTTAATTCTATTGCAGCTGAGCGGCAAAGTTTTTTATGGAAATGGAGATTTCTCTGAAGTGATTTACCGTGAATTTCTCCGCCCTAGATCTAGGAGAAAAACACTAATAAAATCACGAAGAGGACTATTAAAGCGATGAATATTTTTTTAAATACAGTCATCTCCTGCTCCTATTATTCTTCTAGCAATAAATGTGCCAGCAAAATATATGGGGTGTGCTGTACTGAAATTCAAAAAAATTGTCCGGAAAGAAAACAAATGGTGTCCAGAAGTGAACAGTATATTTATTCCGGACATTTTGTGATTTGACATCGATTGAACCTGCTCTCCTATCCCTCTCCATAAACAGCGGATCCTACAATGACGGCTACCGGAAGCTCGACGAGGTTAAAAGCCATGCCCATAAAGCTTATGGGGGGAAATATGCCCAAATTGACATGGTTGGCCGTAAACAAAAACGCAAACAGCCAGAATACTAGGCTGGCCACGATGGCTGTTTTTCCACGAGAGGAGAATCTCGGCCGAATCGCTGCATAGACCCACATGATCAAGATGCATATGACGAAGAGGATTCCGATATTTAAAATATGGAATAAAACTCCACTTTTTCGCATCTCAAATGCCTCAAGGTAAAACTTGGCCTCACTTATCCTGAATACAAAATGCATAAAACCTTCTACAATGATCTCTACAAAGATAAAGGCAAAACCTGCTACAAATCCAGCCAGGACAAGGCGCCCTGAGTTTATCTTTTTAATTCGAGGCCTCCTGTTTCCTCTTCCTGTTCTTTAGTTTAATCCTTCAATTCAAATTCCAAAAAGAATTTTTTCTTATGTATTTAAAATAAGGCAGTAGTTATGTATATACAATAGGAAAAAAGTTTGATTTCCAAAATTAGGACTTTTTTCCTATTCAGCAAGCCAGTACGTTAGACTAGAATGAGAAAGGATGAATACAGAAGTTATCGTAACTAGATCTATCACTCCGATTTTACTTTTATATTGTAGCTTAGTATAAATATACTTTATGAATTATCTTTCCATTGCCCTTTACATCTTTTCTGTATCAATCGGTTTCTTCACAATTTATATGTCTTATGAAATGTCCAAGAAGTACAAGCTCAAATATCTATCCATATATTTATACTTCCTCATCTCCTTTTACATCTTGGGTTTCTTTAATCTCATAGGGAGATATCTAGCTATAACAGCACTTAGCGGACAGCCCCAACAGACTAGAATGCTGGTGAATTATTTGTTTGGTTTTATGAATTTTCCTTTTGTGGTTTTTTCGATCTATCTTCTTTTGTATTTGATGAGAGGCCTTCTGGGGAAGGAAAATCTGCCGACTTTTAATAAATTCTACTTTGGCTTCTGGGCAGCGGTTTTTCTAGGACAGGTGCTTCTCACTAAGAATTATTTTGACACCAACGATGACCGTCTATTGCGTTACTTTTATCAAAGCATCAACCTGGCCTCAATGATCGGCTTCTTCTTGATTGCTTTGTACATCCTAGTGAAAAGCAGAGATTTAACGGATATGAACCAAAGGAAAGCAGTAAAAAACTTCGGACTCATTTATTTGCTTTGTTTTGGCTTCACTTTCACCGTAACCTCGAAATTCGTCCTTCCTTATTTTGGTCCTTTTAAAGCTTTAATCATGGTATTCTTGTATTTTACCTTAAACCTTCCTCCTCTTCTCTACCTTCGCTTCTTCTTGAATAAATATTACCTGGAACCTTTGGTCCAACCTGATTTTGAGGCTGAATTGCAAGGCTTTTTCTCAAAACGTGATATTTCAAAACGGGAACAGGAAATTATTCTCCTTATGCTCAAAGGAAAAAGCAATAACGAAATAATGAAAGAACTTTTCATTTCTCTCCATACTGTCAAAAATCACATTTATAATATCTATCAAAAGCTGGGTGTTCGAAACCGGCTTCAGATTAACAATCTCATTCGGAAGTATTTACAGAGTGAAAGGTCGGAATAATCTCGACTCTTAACATTTATAAGAAGAAATATTTCCTTAGGGAAATATTCATAATTTGAGAGTTACAAAGAGACAAAGCGACTATAAAGTGCCATACCTGTCTAAGTGTTCTTCATAGAGCTTCTTTTCTCTCTTTACGATCTCTTGGAAGCGTGGATCATCGCGCAGCTTAGCATAAAAAGGATTATTCAGAAGGTCATAGTAGAAAATATATGGGTATTTAGCGCTTTTCCGTATCTCCATATGGAGATGCTGAATCGCCTCATCCTTCATTCCCAGGAGGGAATAGACTTCTGAATTCTTGTACAGCGCCAGAGCCTTTTCCTTTTCTCCTCTGGCTGCCAGCAATAAGGCTTTGCCATAAGGAATGCCCGGATAATCAGGCCGAGCTTTCTCTGTCTCGGCGATTAATTCTTCTACTTTTTCGTATTTTTTCATCATAAAATACAGCCCGATAGGCCGACCCGGGAACATGAGCACGAGCGGGGCTATCTCAAAGTATTTTTCAAAATGAAAAGCGGCTTTTTCAAACTCTCCCATGGACATATAACAGGCTGCTACTTTATAAGGCGCCCACAAATATAATGGATCCAGCTCTATGGCCTTTAATAAATATTTTATGCCTGGTTCATACAATCCATGATACAGATAACAAACTCCTAATAAGAAATTAACCTCTCCGATGTTTGGATTGGTCTCTAAGGCTCTCTTATGAAATTGAAAAGACTTTTCAAATTCTTTTTCATACTCATAATAATAATATCCAAGCATAGCATTAATTAGGGCTGAATTCGGATCTAACTGATAGGCCTTTTCGCACATCTTTTGCACCATATCAGAGTCTTCCTTGGAGCCGGTCACATGGAAATGATGCTCATAAGCCCAAACTAAGCCAAAATAGGCCAGTGCATAATTGGGGTTGATTTCAACAGTCTTTTCAAACATTTCTACTCCTGCCTGGAAGTCTTCCTCCTGGAAAGTAATGACGAATTTGCTCTTAATAAAGTGCATCCCCTTCATGTAATATTCATAGGCCTCCAAATTCAGCGGTCGATCTTTCTCAGCTTTTTTTTGTTGACCGCTGTTAAGTTTTACTTTCAACGCCTCAGAAATAGATTTTGATATGTCATCCTGGATATCGAAAACACTCTCCAGTTCTCGATCATAAGTATCTGACCAGAGATGCGAATCATCTTCGACATTGATCAATTGAGCATTAACCCTAATTCGGTTATCTTCTCTCTGTATGCTTCCTTCAAGAATGGTACGGACATCCAACTCCTGACCTATATTTTTGATATCTCGATCTGGATTTTTATAGTTCATCACCGAGGTCATAGAGATGACTTTTAACTCTTCAAACCTGGAAAGTCTTCCGATTATGGCATCTGTCATCCCATCGCAGAAGTATTCCTGGTCTTTTTGGGGACTGAAATCCCTGAAGGGCAGGACAGCAATTGAATTATTCCATTTTGCTTCGGGAATTATTTCTGGTTCAGGTTTTTCTTTTTTGCCGACTCCGGTAAAGAAAAAATAACCGGCAACTATGATTGCCGCCGCCATAAGAATGGCTCCAGGAATTAAAAGAGATTGAGGAAGTTTTCTTGGAGCTTTAGCTCTGATCTTTCTCTCCGGAACGATTTTCTCTGTGGAGGGAATTTCTTTCTCGATTCCACTTAAATCATGAAGGAACTCATCCGCAGTCTGGTATCTGTTTTCCTTTCCCTTTTCCATGCATTTCAGTATCAAACGGCTTAGGTTTTCTTTCACCTGGACATTCAGTTTTCTGGGATCCTGCACTTTCTCGGTCTTGTGCTTCAGGACGATGCTCAAAGGAGTATCTCCTTCAAACGGCACCCGACCCGTTACCATCTCGAATAAAATGACTCCCAAGGAATAGATATCAGATCGCGGGTCGACCTCTTTCCCTTCGGCCTGCTCTGGAGACATGTACTCGGGCGTTCCAATGATCACTCCTTCACCAGTGACACCCTTGGCCTTTAGAGAGCGGGCTATCCCAAAATCCATGATCCGTGCGTTTCCTTCCTTATCGATCATGATATTCTGCGGTTTCAGGTCCCGGTGAACAATGCCTAATTTATGGGCTTCAACCAAACCTTCCCCTATCTGCTTGGCTATGGAAACAGCTTTCCCTGCACCAAGGGGCCCCACTCTTTTCATAGTGCTCTTTAAATCCTCGCCCAGCACGTACTCCATGGTAATGTAGTGGGTACCCTCGGCGATACTGAGGTCGTACATCCGACAGACATTCTTGTGAATAACCTTGCGGGCAAGTTTCAGCTCGTTCCGGAAGCGCTCGATCGTTTTTCCGTCAGCAGCGATCTCAGCATTCAAGAACTTCAGAGCCACCTCTTCTTCTACATTCTTGTCCAGAACGCGATAAACTCTGCCCATGCCGCCCTTTCCTAGCTCTTCTATGATCTCGTACCTGGAGGCAAAGATCGTTCCTCTTGTTAGTTCCTTGCTAGGAACTTGAAGAGTTTTTGTATGAGGAGAGGGGGCTTTCTCTGAAGGAGGAAGCGGCGCTGCGCAGTTGCTGCAAAACCGCGCCTCAGCCGGATTCTCAGATTGGCATTCAGGGCATTTCATAGCAAATTATTCCCGAATTTGTTTGGCCATAGAGTAATGACTACTGTAAAAAAAGTCAAATTAGAAAATTGGAGAAGATTCCTCTTTAGATAGAAACTTTAAATACTAAAGATCACACCTAGAATTGCTGAAAATCTCTGCAAAATTATGCGCCTAAACTTCAACAGAAATGATGACTTGAACCTCTGTAACTTCTCTTCATTACCAAGAAATTAGAGAATTTGATCATTGAATATTTTCTTAATTCGTCTTTAAAATGCTAATGTTTATAACCTAATATTAATAATTGATCTCATGATCAACAAGCTCTTCATCAACAAAATCGATCGTGGAGTCTATTTCTTTCATATAATCATTCATGCATAATTTCATAGCTTCTCGTAAGCCCACATCTGCAAGAATCATTGCATCTTCTAGATCAATAGTAATTCCCTTTGTAGCAAGATATATTACAGCCAGATTTGCTAATTGTGCTCCTAACGCAGATATTGCTGCCTCTTCATTAAGGTTAAGAAGCACCCAGCCATACCCGAGCATATTACTTCTAAACTCAGGTTCCACTAATCCGAAGATAATTGCATACATAGAACCAGATAATCCATAAGCATCCACTAAAAAATTTACACACCAAGCTGGTCGTATGAATGCAGAATCCATAACTTTTTGTCCTATTTGAGGATCTTCCCTCTTTATTAAGATATCTCCTGCAGTCTCTACAAGATTGTGGCAAACTTCCTCTGCAACTTCATCTGGTAATCCCAAAGATCTGTACAATTCTCCATATTCAGGATGAGTTCTTAGTTTTTTATTCAATTTTTGCGCCTTAAAGATGACATATCCCTCTTTTTTCTTTTTTTTGCTCGCTTGATGATGAGCCGTATAATCTGCCGCCCAAACATCATTATGACAAACAAATCCATAACCAACGGATTTCTCGTCCATCGTTGATCCATAGTTCCATACTGCCATGAATGATTCATCATTGGGCTGACCATGAGTGAGATCATGTAAAAATAGTTGCACAGCCGGAGGAAGATCAAAAGCATAATTGAACATATCAGGTACCATTGCACCATAGATTTCGTATAGATTTAATAATCCAACTTGGCCAAGGTGATCAGCAATGTAAGCATGAGTGGCTGAACCCCAGGGAAAGGCTATGGAAGAGACCAGGGCCAGTCCGATAAAGATTGTCAATACTGAAATAAATGTTTTTTTCATTTGCTATTACTCCTTTTTTAAGGCAATTTTTTGATTTTAATCTCCTGAGTTTGATTTCCCAAGCATCACCTCCTTTTTTTCATTTTCAAAGCATTGACTTCTTTCCTCTATGCATACCGTTATTACAATAGCTTTAGAGAATAATATCTTCTTGTTTTTTGCAAACAACAAATCCTTTTGCTAACGAGATTCTGGGGCTACGGCTCTTACTTGGTGAGAATATATAACTTGAGGAATCTTTGTCAAGTTTCAATATAAATCTCTCCCTATTCCTCTTCCTCAGCTTGAACAAACTCTCTCTGCATCGTAACTTCCAATCCCGTACCGACATAAGGAAATCAGATTATTCTTCTTCCCTTTCATCCTTTTTCCGTAGACAATCTAGCTCTCTGCAAATCAAAAGTTGTTAAGAAGTTGTCAAGATTTTGTTAAAATTTTGTTAAAATTTTAGCAGACAGGTCAAAAGGAAGAAGCTAAATAGGGGGGAAGATCATGAACTTTTGACTTTACTCGAGATGTTTTTTAAACCGAAGAGAGCTCAGAATGATGGCGGCTACTCCAAAGATAACCAGGGCTAGAACCTGAGGCCAAAGTATCCAGAAATCGTTCCCTTTCAAGAGTATCCCTCGAACAGCTTTGGCAAAATATTTTAAAGGATTTAGGATGGTGATGTACTGGATGATTTTAGGCATGCTCTCTACCGGAGAAAAAATACCGGAGAGAAGCATGGCCGGCATCATGAAGACAACTGCAGTCATCATGGCCTGCTGTTGAGTGCGAGAAATGGTGGAAATGAAAAGGCCTAGACTCAAGGTAGTGAGAATAAAGATAAAGCAAACTCCAAAGAGAAAGAGAAGGTTTCCCCTTATGGGAAGATCAAAAATCAGCTTTCCCGCGATAATGATTAAGACAACATCAAGCAAACCCACTATGATAAAAGGGATTGTCTTGCCCAGGATTAACTCCCAGGGCTTTATGGGTGAAACGATCAATTGCTCTAAGGTCCCCATCTCCCTTTCTTTGGTTATGGCCATAGAGGTCAGGATAAGAGTAGTGAGGAGAAGAATCAGGCAAATAACTCCGGGTACCATATAGACTGAGCTTCTCAGATCAGGATTGTACCAAACTCTGGGCTGAGGGATCGGAATTCCCGAAGGTTTTCTCTCCATCACCTCCGCAAAAATTTTTTCGGAATACGTCCCGATCAGCTTAGAGATATAACCTATGATAATCGTTGCTGTATTGGCATCTGTCCCATCAACAATGACCTGGAGAGAAGTCTTTTTCACTTTCTTCAGGTTGTTCTCGAACTTTCCAGGGATAACTACTGCGGCTTGTATTTTTCCTTTTTGAACCAGATTATCGATATCATTATAGTTGTTGGCTTGAAAGTTCAGCTTAAAATATTCGTGTTGACTGAAAGATAAAACGAGGCTTCGACTTTCCGGGGTCCGGTCGAAATCCAATACTGCTAGTGAGATGTTTTTTATATCTGTGGTCACTGCAAAGCCGAACAGAATCAATTGGAGGACTGGGGCTATAAAGAGCGGTCCGAGCATTCTCTTATCCCGGAAGGTCTGGATGAATTCTTTTCTGATGATATGAACGATTGTTTTCATTTCATTCCAAGCTCATCTTTAATCGTCTTGTGCAGACCAGAATGATTATTGAGCCAAAGACAAGAAGGAATAAAACTTCAGGCCAGAGAACTGACAGGCCATTTCCTTTAAGAAAGATACCTCTTAGAATGACCAGAAAATATCTGGCTGGGACCAAGTAGGAAAAAAACTGAATGATCTTGGGCATACTCGAGATGGGAAAAAGGAATCCTGAGAGAAGGAAAGAAGGCAACATCGTCAAGACAATGGCTAACATGAAAGCCAATTGTTGGGATTTGGTCCCTGTAGAGATGAAAAGCCCTATTCCCAATCCACAAGCGAGAAATAATCCTGAAACTACCAAAAGAAATAATATGTTTCCCTTAAGAGGAACTTTAAACAAAAGTGTGCCTATCAAAACAACCAAGCTCATTTGGATCAGTCCCAAGAGGAAGTAGGGTGTGAGCTTGCCGATGATGATTTCTAAAGGTTTTGTTGGGGTGGCAATCAACTGCTCCATAGTCCCTGTTTCCCATTCTCTGGCAATAGTCAACGAAGTCAGCATCGCAGCCAGGATCATCATCACCACCGCAATCAATCCAGGGACGATGAAATTCGTGCTGCGAAGGCCGGGATTATACCAGACTCTTGTTTCTTGACTTATCAGAGGAATTTCTTTTATAAGCAGATTTCCTTTTTCGCTTAATCCTTCCAGAATGATGCGGGATGAAAAATCCTGAATAATCTTCGACAAGTAGCCTAAAGCAATGAGAGCCGTGTTGTTGTCACTTCCATCAACCAAGATCTGAAGAGGCGTATTTTTTCCCTTGGATAGATCTCGATAAAAATGAACAGGAATTACCAGTATGATCTTAACTTTTCCGTGATCGAGAAGACTTTCCAGTCCGGTGTACTCATTCGAGAGATGACGAAGATCAAAATATTCGCTGGACTGGACTCGAGAGATCAAATTCCGACTCAGAGAAGAATCATCTTGATTAACGACGGCCACGGGAATGTGGTCTACGTCAAAAGTAATCGCGTAACCAAAAAGGATAAGCAGGACTAAAGGCAGGCCAATAGCTATATACAGACTACGTGGATCCCTTAAAACATGGATGAATTCTTTCCGCATGAGCGGCAATATTCTGCTCTTCATTCTTTGCTTAACTCAAGCTTTGCCTTCTTTGAAATTGGTCATTCAAAATATCTTTAAAGAGACACCTTCTGCCTGTCTTTTGACAGCAGCAATAAAGACTTCTTCCAAAGTCGCGTATTCTTTACGAGTAAATTCTTCCTTCAATTCTTTAGATGTTCCCAAGGCAATTATTCTTCCTGTGGAAATGATAGCTATCCGGTGGCATCTCTCAACTTCATCCATGTAATGCGAGGTGACAAAGACTGTGGTTCCTTTGGCTGATAAATCATAGATCAATTCCCAAAAATCCCGCCTCGAGACCGGATCCACACTCGCTGTTGGCTCATCCAAGAACAAGATCTCAGGCTGATGAAGAATGGCACAGCCCAAGGATAATCGTTGTTTCCAACCTCCTGAGAGTTCTCTGGTCAGAGAATGTTCCTTCCCTTCCAGACCAGCCATTCTTACAACCCAATTTTTCCTTTCTTCCTTCTCGGATGAGGAAAGCTGATGAATTCCTCCATAGAAGTCTATGTTTTCTTCCACGGTAAGCTCTTGATAAAGGGTGAATTTCTGGGACATATAGCCAATAATCTTTTTAATCTCTTCTGGCTGAGTATCTATCTGATATCCCCCCACAATACCTGATCCGGAACTAGGTCTTATAATCCCGCATAGCATCCGTATAGTCGTGGATTTTCCTGCTCCGTTAGGACCAAGAAAACCAAAAATTTCCCCTTTCTTCACCCCGAAAGAAATGTGGTCTACTGCCGTGAAATTACCAAATTTCTTGGTCAAATTTTTTACTTCGATGGCGAAAATACTCATGATTTGGATTCAGAGGGTATCCTCTCTCCTATCAGGGTACTCCATTCAAAGGTTACATCTTTCCTCCTGGCTGTGAACCTGTAGCGCTCAAGGAACAGGAGCCCCAGTCTGCTCTTGAACCAGGGAAAAAAACACGTCCTCGAATGAGGGCCTTATTCGCTGCACTCTCTTAATTCCAATCCCATGCTTTTCCGATAGCTTTCTCACTTCCTGCTCTCCATGTTTTCCTTCAATAAATACAAGATGAAGCGTCTCTCCGAAAGGATAAACATACTTTAAACCAGGCATGCTTTGGAGCATTTCTCTATCGATGTCTTTCTCAATAATGAGCTCTATGATCTCACCCGGCATTTCTTCTATGAGTCTTTGGGGAGACTGATAAATCAATAAACGTCCCTCATAAACTAAGCCTACCTGGTGGCATTTCTGAGCTTCATCCATATAAGGAGTGGTGAGGAGAATTGTGGCTCCTTGATCATTCAATTGATAGAGAAGCTGCCACAATTCTTTTCTCGAAACAGGATCAACCCCTGTAGTCGGCTCATCCAAAAGGAGAACAGCTGGAGAATGAAAAAGATTGCAGGCTAAGGCCAGTTTCTTCTGCATTCCGCCAGAAAGATTCCGTGCTAATCGACCCTGAAATGGGGCAAGTTGACTAAAACTCAATAATTCTTCTTTTCTCTCTCCGTATTTTCTTTCTGGCACTCGATAGAGATCGGCAAAGAATTTTAGATTTTCGGAAACAGTCAAATCGCCGTAAAGGCTGAACTGTTGGGGCATATAGCCGATTCTTTGTTTTACACGGAGGGGAGCCTTTATGACCTCTATCCCATCGACTATGATAGAACCTTCACTAGGCATTAGAAGCCCAGCTAGAAGTCGAAGAAAAGTCGTTTTTCCTGCCCCATCAGGTCCGACCAAGCCAACAATCTGTCCTTTTTCAACCTCTAGATCTATGCTCTTGACAGCCTCAACGTGCCCAAATATCTTGGTCAAATTCTCAGTCTTGATAGCACTCATCGACCTAGAAAAAACGAATGATTTAGAATCTGAGACCAGTACCTAAAGACAACGCCCAGCAGTTCACACTGAATCCCGCGTGATTATCCTCACATCCACTGGCATTCCTGGCTTTAACTCTCTATTAGAATTATCAAGATAAGATTTAATCATGAACACGAGCTTGAGCCGTTCTTCTTTGGTTTGGATATCTTTGGGCGCAAATTCGGCTTTATCGGATATATAATTGATCACCCCATGGAAAACCTTTTCCGGAAAAGAATCAGAAACAACCTCGACTCTGTCTCCTATTTTTATTCGCCCGATATGCCTTTCTGGCACATAAGTTTTCACATACGTTTGGGTCAAATCAATGAGACTGAAAAGAGTCACACCAGGAAGGGCGAGTTCTCCGACCTCAACATGTTTGATGTTTAGATATCCGTTTATTGGGGATCTGATTTCTGAATCTTGAATTTGCCGGAGCAAAAGCTGCTCTTGGGCTTGAAGAGATTTTAGCTCTGCTCTCACCATTTCAATTTCTTCTTCTTCCTTTCCTCTAAGCGCAAGCTGATAATTTTCTTGAGCACTCTCATACCGATCCTTAGACACTTTTAATCTCAAGTCAGCCTGTTCTTTCTGAATCTGCGAGATGGCACCCTCGCTGAAAAGTTTGGACATTCGTTCTTGGTCCTTTTTGGCTAATCCCAGCTCTTCTTCTGCGCTTTCTAACTGATTCTTGGCCACAGCTATCAATTCCTTTTTCGTGCCTTTTTGAAAAAGCTTTAACTTCAACTTTGCGCCCTCTAAGGCAGCTCTTACCTGGTTTAGCCTGATATGCAATTTTTCATTGTCCAAAAGGCACAATAAGTCTCCTTTATTGATATATTGCCCTTCTGTCACTGCGATTTGTCTGACCTCACCTTGGATCTGAGACTTTATTTCCGTTTCTACGGCTTCTATGACGCCGGAAGCTTCGATCCTGCTTTGGTCTTTGTTTCTATCCTGGCAATTGGGCAACACACCGAGGAATAAAATTAAGGAGATAATCAGGCATACGTTTAATCGCCTTCTCATGTCCCTCTTTTCCTCTTTTTATTCATTTTCTCTTCTCCTCCTCAACGCACCCTCGCCTTTCCGCATGCGGAATAATCCGCTTTATGTTTTATCGAAGAAAAAAGAGATCATTTCTTCAGGAATTATGATTATAACAGAATAAAGACATTAAATTAATCGAGGTTTAAGCTTTCAAATGAAATTTTATCAAATGTTTTTGAGATGTTGACATCTATCGAGTCTCAATTTATAATCTGAGCGTAAATTTAAGGGAAAAGGGAAAAAGGTGAGGTTAAAATTCTTAAAACCTAACATGAAAGATAAGAGGGACTCCCAAGAAAGCAAAGATCCAGAAAAAATTTCGAGGGTTGGAGCTTCTCTCTCCTTTAACGGGGAGCTTAACGGCCAAGAAGACATTGTGATTGAAGGACAATTTCAGGGCAAAATCGATCTAAAGAACCACAACCTGAAGGTAGAACAGGGAGGAAAGGTCAAGGCGAATATCCAAGTCAAGAATGTCACCATCATCGGAGAGGTTGATGGCAATATCTATGCTTCTGGAAAAGTGTTTATCTCCAAGGAAGGTCAATTAAGAGGAGACATCTTTGCTCCCAGAATTTCGATCGCTGATGGAGCTCAATTCAAGGGCAGCGTAAAAATGAAGGAAGGTGTCGAAAAAATACCTTTACCTGAAGAAAAGCCTAAGCCTCTTTACGAGCAAAAAGAAGAACCAGCGGAGAAACTCTCAACTGCCGAAGAGCCATCTAAATAATTTCACCTTGACTCTACTCTGGATGTCTTCTTGTGCTTTCTCGCCACTCTGCGGGGATTGGTCCTTTATAGGCAGACTGAATCCTTACTATTAGATCAGGTTTTTCTGGAACTGTGTTTAGAGTTGACCTAATACCTGTAATAGCCAGCTGGAGTTTGGCCAACTATGAATTCCACAGCTTTCTGGATGCAAACCCTTATCGCTTTTTCCGTAGGTGTCTTTGAAAAACCACCCATAGCTAAAGGAAGAACCCCTCCAATATTCGTGATTCCTCCCAGAGCGATGTTAGTCGCTTCGCCTTCCACCGAAGCTGCAGCCACGATTTGAGAGGTCTTGGCATCAATAACTCTGATATCCAGGGCAATATGAGCCTTTTTAAATCCTCCCCCGACTGTGACGCCGAGAATTCTTGTTCCACCTCCAACACCTCTAGAAGAACCCTCAAACTCGGTGATGTTAGCGGTTATGATGAGATCTGCTCCATAAATTTCTCCGATAGGCGCTTCTGTTCCCTTCTTGACTCTTCCCGTGGCTCCTAAATCTTGCTCTTCCAGTACAGCACCCAGTTGCTCTCTTTCTAGAACAATATAGCGATTGGAATGAAACAAGGCCGTGGTGAGCATATCCCTCATGCCGTCTCCGATTTGTTTGAAGCTGACCCCGTACATTCCTAACCAACCACCGCTCCAACCACCTTTGGCCGTCTTGTCTCCGAATTCTCCGACTGCCAACCTGGCCTTGGGCCCATCATAGCGCTCTGCCTGGGCTTCAGCCATAGAGGGTCCACCATAAGAGGTCACTGTAGCTGTGGGCGCACAAGAGCTTACCCAAATGATAACCGCGATCAAACCGGCAAAAGCAAATACCCTTCTCATTTTTTCTTTCTCCTTTCTTTGTTATTGCTACTCATTTCTCAGGATTATATTCTAAATCTTGAGTAATTGTATAGCCTTTTGAGATGATTTTCGAGATGATTTTTCCTGTATCTTTCTCATCCAAAAGATATGCGTTTCGTTTTAACCAGAGGTGATGGATTCTGTTCAAGAATAGACCTTGTCATGTTAAGAGTTATCCCTGCGGCTAAGTTGTATCTGTGGTCGTTCCTGCCTCAATTATATTTTCTGCTATAATAGGGAAGATGAGAAAATTCGAGCTCAAATCAGAATTCGAACCCAAAGGCGATCAGATCAACGCCATCCAGGAACTAACAGAAGACTTGAAGAGGAACATCCAACATCTGGTCCTCATGGGAGTGACGGGTTCAGGAAAAACATTCACTATGGCTAACCTCATTCAAAAAGCAAAAAGGCCGGTGTTGGTGATCTCCCATAATAAAACCCTGGCTGCTCAGCTTTATCAAGAATTCCGTCTTTTTTTCCCTGCTAACGCGGTGGAATATTTTGTCAGCTATTATGATTATTACCAACCTGAAGCCTATCTCCCAGCAACCAACACTTATATTGCCAAAGAGGCGACTATCAATGATGAAATAGACCGTCTTAGGCTCCGCGCTAGCAATTCCCTCTTCCAGAGAAGAGATGTCATCATCGTGGCTTCTGTATCGTGTATTTACGGAATAGGTTCCCCTCAAACCTATCATTCTATGAGTTTTTCTCTAAATAAAAATCAAACTATGCCGAGAAAGAAAATTCTTAAAAATTTAGTGGACATCCAATATCAACGACAGGAAGATGACTTCCAAAGAGGAACTTTCAGAGTGCGGGGAGATGTCATCGAGGTTTTTCCTGCTTACGAAGACTTTGCTTTCCGTCTTGAGCTTGATGAAAACAAGTTAAAAAAAATATCTTCGATAGACCCCCTCCTGGGTAAGACTTTAGATACTTTCGATAGTATCATGATCTATCCCCGAACCTTTTTCTCCACTCCTCAAGATGTCCTTGACCAGGCGGTTCAGAGTATTGAAAAGGAGCTGGAGGAAAGGATCACCTTCTTTAAAAAACAAGGCCATTTGATCGAAGCGGAAAGAATAGAAGAGAGGACTCTTTTTGATCTGGAAATGCTGAGGGAATTTGGCTGGTGTCCTGGTATAGAGAATTATTCGCTCTATCTCAGTCTTCGCCAACCCGGAGAACCTCCTTATACTCTCCTCGATTATTTCCCATCTGATTTTTTAACGATCATTGATGAATCCCATGTCACTATCCCCCAAATCAGCGGGATGTATCACGGAGACCGTTCGCGCAAATTGACTCTGATTGAACACGGCTTCCGCTTGCCTTCAGCCTTGGATAACCGCCCCTTAAATTTTGAAGAATTTGAAAGTCGCCTGAATCAAGCCCTGTACGTTTCAGCCACCCCTGGACCTTACGAGCTAAAAAAGACTAAAAAAGTCGTGGAACAGATTATAAGACCGACAGGTCTTACAGACCCGGAAGTTGAGGTCAGGCCGATAAAGGGTCAAATCGAAGATCTGATGGCTGAGATCGTGAAGAGGAGTGAGAAAAGCGAGAGGACTTTAGTCACAACTCTTACAAAAAGAATGGCTGAAGACCTTACCCGCTATTACCATGAGCTCGGGCTTCGCGTAGGATATCTTCACTCTGAAATTGACACTCTGGAAAGAGTGAAAATCTTAAGAGACCTCAGGAAAGGGAAATTTGATGCCCTCATCGGGATCAATCTATTGCGGGAAGGACTAGACCTGCCAGAAGTTTCATTAGTCGCCATTCTCGATGCCGATAAGGAGGGCTTTCTCCGCTCGACAAGCTCTCTCATTCAAACCTTTGGCCGGGCAGCCAGGAACGTCTCAGGATATGTTATTCTCTATGCAGACGCTATGACCGACTCCATGACAAAAGCCATGGCGGAAACGAAGAGGCGCAGGCAAATTCAAGAGGAGTACAACCAATATAATAAAATTACTCCTCAATCCATAAAAAAAAGAATAGACGAAGTATTAACCAGCATTTACGAAAGGGATTACTTCAACTATCCAGAGATATCCGAGGAAAGAGAAATCTATCTCTCTCCACAAAAGAGGAAAGAAAAGATCGAGCAACTGGAGAAACTCATGAGGGAAGCATCCCGCAACCTGGAATTCGAGAAAGCAGCCAGGCTAAGGGATGAGCTGAAAAAATTGAAAAAGATGGAACTAGAGCTGTCTCTAGAATCAGGAGCAGATTGAAAATGGCCGGCAATTTAAAAAAGAAGATCGATCTCCTTCCGCGGAAACCAGGGATCTACTTTTTTAAGAATAAAGAAAAGGAAACCATTTATATTGGAAAGGCCCGCTCTTTAAAAGAGAGAGTGAAATCATATTTGCAGGCGACCTCTGATCCCAAAATCTCGAACATTCTTGCCGAAACAGCAGATGTTGAATTCATCCTCACGGATTCTGAGAGAGAAGCGGCCTTTCTGGAAAACAATTTCGTGCGAAGATACCAGCCTAAATTCAACCTCAAACTCAAAGACGATAAGAGCTTCCCATACCTGAAGCTCACTGCTCAGGAAAGATTTCCTGGAATATACCTGACTCGAAGAGTAGAGCCAGACGGTGCCAGATATTTCGGCCCATTCTCTCCTGCGCATCAGGCTAGAACCACCATTCACCTCATCAACAAACACTTTGGTATCAGAGCCTGTACAGAAGATGTTCCAGGTAAAAGGAAGAGGCCCTGTCTTGAGTATGATCTAAAACTCTGCTCAGCGCCTTGTCTTGATTACATCTCAGAAGACGAATACCAAGAAAATGTTAAACATGCCCTTCTTTTTCTGGAGGGACACGTCCAGGAATTATTGAAAATCTTGAAGAACAAAATGAGGAAAGCTGCAGCTGGGCAAGAATTCGAACAAGCTGCCCACTGGAGAGACACCATTCGCGCCATTGAGCAAATCAAAGAAAAGCCAAAGCTCATTTCAGTCAGGCAGGAAGACCTGGATATTTTCGGTTTCTCCAGAGACCAGGAAAGGGCGGCCTTTTATATCTTTCTGATGAGAAGAGGAAAAGTCATCGAATCAGAAGAATTGATGTTTCAAGAGAAAACGAGTATCCCTGATAAGAATATATTGTCATCCTTCCTGACTAAATTCTATGAAGGCCGTGAAGAAAAACCAGCCAAGATTCTCTTGCCCTTCGTTCCAGCAGAAAAAGAGGCCCTGTCTAAGGTGCTCATGGCAGGGGTTCAGAAAAAAATTGAAATAACAGTTCCGTTTCGAGGAAAAAATAAAAAATTGGTAGAACTTGCTAACAAGAATGCTGAATTTTTGCTTCAAAAAAAAGAAAAAAAATTCTCTCCTCTAGAAGAAATAAAAAATATACTCAGCCTGGAATCTCTTCCCAGGCGAATCGAAGGGTTTGATATTTCTAACCTCAGTGGTGAAGAATCTGTAGGATCGCTGGTCGTCTTCGAAAACGGACAGCCTAAAAAAAGTGATTACAGAAAATATAAAATCAAAACCGTCACTGGACCGAATGATGTGGCCAGCCTCCAAGAAGTCATTCGCAGAAGGTATGAAAGAGTCCTCAGGGAACAAAAGAACCTTCCCGAATTGATCCTCGTGGACGGAGGAAAAGGGCAGCTCAGTGCAGCCAGGCTGGCCCTACAAGGATTAGGAGTCGACAACATCCCCGTAGTATCTCTGGCTAAAAGAGAAGAAATCCTTTATACTCCCTCCAGGAAAGAGGGCCTCAGGCTGGACAGGACTTCTTCGGCTCTGAAACTCATCCAGAATATTAGGGACGAGGCTCACCGTTTTGCCATTGCTTTTCACCGCCAGAGGAGAAAAAAAAGAAGCTTTTCATCGCTCCTCGATGGAATTGCGGGTGTAGGTGAGAAGAAGAGAAAAATCCTCTTGACCAAATATAAAAGCATTAGAGAAATCAGGAAGGCTCCTCTTGAAGATTTAGCCAGAATTGCTGGCGCTAAAGCTGCCGAAGCCCTTAAGGAACGAGCCAATACAGAGACACAAGAAACAGAAACATGAAGAGAATCGAGAAAAGTAGAGGGTTTATATTCCTCAGAGAACTAAAAGTTTGCCCTATAGGAGAAACTTCATGATAAAAGGCGTAGGAATCGATATCATTGAAGTGGGGAGAATAAGAAATTCAGCGGAGAAAGATCCTCGTTTCTTGCAACGGATCTTTACTCCTCAAGAAATCACCTACTGCCAAGGGAAAAAGAATAAGTATCAACATTTGGCTGCCCGCTTTGCATCTAAAGAAGCCCTCTTCAAAGCCCTAGGAAAAAGGATTAAATGGACAGATGTGGATATGGTGAACCTTAATTCAGGAAAACCTCAGCTGAACATCAAAGCCAAAGAAAGGTATTCTTTCAGGCATGTTCATGTTTCCGTTTCTCACTTGGCTGATTATGCAGCAGCAGTGGTCATCCTAGAGGAAGAGGAGTGATCTCTAATCTCCTGACTTTAATTTGCGGATTTTTCTTAAGAACTTAAGAGCTTTCTTACGGTCGCCTTTTTTCAGTAAAACAACGACTTTATAATGATAAGCTCTTTTATAATTTGGATCTACTTCAATGGCTTTCTCAAAATATTTAATGGCTCTGTCTAAATAGCCCAATCTATAAAACGCAACACCCAGGTTACTAAAAGGCGTGGCATAATTGAGCTCTTTTTTTGTTGCCTTCTTATAACATTTGATAGCTTGGCTATAGTTGCCTTGCTTGGCGTAGGAGACTCCTAGATTATTGTAAGCTTCGAAAAAATCAGGGTTGAGCTCAACTGCTTTCATATAATATTTTATTGCTTTCTCGTAATCACCCTTTTCATACCAAGCTACTCCCAGATTGCTCAATTGGATGGCCTCAAATTCTTTTTCATTCAATATCTTTGGATAACCACTGTCTTCTGTTATATTCAACCAGGCTTTATAAAAATAAAAATCCTTTTCAGAGGCTAAAGTGGGCTCCCAATAAAAACCCCTACTATCATTCGACCTGCATCTTAAGAAGACATGTTTGGGAGCATAAACGGGTACAATAGATAAACCCAAGCGTTCACCAGCAAAAAGATAAATAGAGGAATAATCATCGCAATCAATAAATCTCTTTCCATTCTTTTGTTTCTCCAATCCTTCTATCAAGAGGTTATTCCTTCCGTATTCAAATTTTCCTTCTTCTTTCAAAACATCGCCTATTGTTTTCAGGGCTCTAATCGCCTCTTCTTTATTGTATTGAGGTCTAGGTGTGATCTTCTTTTTTATTGCCTCGAATAGACTGTCCAGAGTCTGTAAGGCAGAAACAGGATTGCCAAAATCCTTTTGTAATTTTAAAGACTCACGGATTTTTAAGTCATACGAGTTCCGGAATTTGAGCATTCCTCGTTTAGATAGGACATGCCGCGTATTTTCTTCTGCATAGACAACCTTGGCTTGAAATATGACATCCAAAGCCTGACCAGTCATGGTGACTCCAAAAAACACAACCATGACTCTGACCATAGAATACAGTATTTTCCCTAGATTTCCTCTGCGCTGCAAATCATGAATTGCTTTAAGCATTCTTTCCCCGCTGCCCGCTTTTTTAAACCTTGACTCGGCTGAATCTTTGCGATACGAAAGGTCCTTTTTCGCCTTTCCTTTTTCCCGCTATCACATCAATTAATAGGCAAAATACATGCCAAGTTTCTTTGGCAAATTAATCTTATTGAAAAATAAGAAGTTATATCCGAGAAGCTCCTAGGCTGATTATCGAGATAAGATTTTTATGTACAAAAATTAAACATTAAGAAAAAAATTTGAACATAGGGAAAAAATTTGTGAACAAAAAAATCCCCAGCTATCTAAAATTGACAACGGGAATACTGGTGTTTTTCTACCAACGCAGAATCAGCCGAGCAGCTAAGCTTAAGAGAATAGCCACCCCAGTGTTCAAGGCAGCAGATATAAAAGCCACGGCCTTTCCTACCTCTTTCCACAGGATGGCAAAAGTTGAAAGACAGGGTATAAAGAAACTGATAAACACCGTAAAAATAATGATCTGTTCTTTAGAAACGACAGTCAATAAATCAGAGTAGCTGGTTCCCAAAGCCTGGAGCATCATAATCAATGAAAGTTCTTTCCTTAAAAAACCAAAAATCAGAGTCACTCCGAGTTCCTGAGGCAAACCGAGTCCTTTTTCAACCAGAGGAGAAAGGATAAGATTAACAGTCTTATCAAAACCCAGGAATTGCAAGAGGCCCAAGGCAATGCTTCCCACAATCAAAATAGGCCAGGCAAATTTTAAAAAGGATTTCAACTGGAGGTAAGTTTTCCTGATCACACCTTTTAATGATGGAAATTTCAAAGAAGGAATTTCAAGGATCAGCCCTGGAGCAGGAGTCTTAAAAAAGAGAGAGATAATCCGGCCCAGCACCGCCACCAGAAAAATATTGAATACATAAAATCCTAGAGCCCAAAACGGCCCTAAATAAAAGGCAATCAAGGCCAGGATGATTGTTGTCCTCGCCGCACAGGGAATAAAAGGAATGAGAAGGGAGGTGATGACTCGGTCTCTCCTGGATTCTAGAATACGGGTGGATACGACTGCCGGCACATTACATCCAAAACCCAGAATAAAAGGAGCAACAGATTTCCCATGAATTCCTAGGCGGTGCATAAAGGTATCCATCAGGTACCCTGCCCGGGCTAAATAACCCAAATCCTCTAGAAAGGACATGAGAAAGAGGAGCGGTAGGAAAAACGGCAAGACGATGGCCACTCCCCCTCCGATACCTTGCGTCAACCCATCGAGCAGGTGAAAAAGTATTCCTGAGCCCATTCCAGCCCGAAGCCAGTGCCTCAAACTCTCTAGAGGACCGATTAAAAGCTCCTCCAAAGGATTCCCTATCTTAAAAATGATGAAAAAAAAGCCCAAGAATACCACTAACAGAATGAAATATCCAAGAATGGGATGCATCAGCACATCATCCACCCTTTCCTCCAGAGTCGTCCTTTTTCCTCTGTAAACTCTGCTGCTTTCTTCAAAAATTTTCATGGCCAGATGGTGTCTTTCCGCCGAGATGACTTCATACTCAGGAGCATTGTGAGCTTCTTCCAGCTCTTTCCGAACCTCATCCAAGGCTTTTTTTAACGGAGGATTCATCTCTTTAAGTACTTCATTGAAAAGAAGCTTCCTGGCTTCGATCATCTTGATAGCAGTGAATCTCTTGTTAGCAACTACGGGGAAATCCTCGGGAAGCTGCTTTTCTAGCTTTTCGATTTCTTCTTCTACATCTCTCGACCAGGCTGGAGCTGGCACAGGCCTCTTTTCCTCAAGAGCCAGCAGAGCCTTATCGAGGAGTTCTTTAATACCACGACCATGGGTAGCTACTGTAGGAACCACGGGAATACCTAAAGCCTTTTCCAGCTTTTCAGGGCTAATCTCTATTCCCTTCTTTTCGGCTAAATCAATCATATTCAAAGCGAATATCATCGGGTACTTCAACTCAAGAAGTTCTACAGTTAACTCTAGACTCCGCCCCAAGATAGAAGCATCAACCACGTTAATGATAAGGTCTGGTTTTTCTAGGAATATATGAGAAAGGACAACTTTTTCGGCTGGGTCGGCTGGATTGAGAGAGTAGGTGCCGGGTAAATCGATGATGTTTAAGACTCGGCCAGCAATATTAACCTTGCTATGAGTATGCTTGACCGTGGTTCCTGGGAAATTTGAGGTTTCAGCCTTGAGTCCGGCGATAGCATTGAAAAGGGTGCTTTTGCCGCAATTTGGCTGCCCGATAAAAACAACAACCGGTTCCTTATTATCTTTCATTAACTATTTCAACTAGAATCCTCTGGGCAATCCCCCGGCCCAAAGCTACGGAAGTATCCGAGGTCAGATTTCTCACCAGAACAGGACCTCGAAAAATGCTCTGCGAGTCCAATTCAATGAGATCATTTTTATGAAATCCCAAAGCAAAAAGCTTTCTTCGTACTCCATGGCCCCCTAAAATTTCTCTGATCTTTAACGGTGTATCAGGAGGTGCTTGAGCAAGGCTCATCATCTTCAATATATCCTAAGCAATACCTAATTGAGAATTATTCTCATTTTCTTTACTCTTAATAATAAGCAAAATAGAGGAAAAAATCAACATTAAAGACTATAAAATCATGAAGGATTGGGACAAAGGGTGGGAGACGGTTCATTTTATAATGAATAGATAACATAGAGACAAGAGAATATGAAAGCAACAAACCATCCCTTCTACCCGGAGACCATCCAGGTTTAGTGATACTTTCATGGAAAGCAGAACGAATTGAGTGTATTTAAGAATATTTCCTGAATCTTGTGAAGAAGAGAAAAAAGAGGACAATCAAATAATTAATGACCACAAGAGAATTTTGAGTATAAAAGTCAAAGACAGCTCTACCCAATACTTCCTTAAGGCTTACCCCGATGATTATGAAATTTATTATCAATCCATATTTAAGGAAAGCTGGGAATTTTTCTATACAGTTGAGGAGTAAAATAATAGCCAGGATAGAGTATAGATAATTATAGTACCATCCCAAGGGAGAAAGAAGAGGAATCAAGATAAATAAAAAGGCAAATTCAAGAACTTCCGGCTTCTTCGAGTCCTCTCTTTTTCCCAAAAACATCATCCCTATAAAAGAAAGACCTATGAGAAGAGAAACGCAAATTATGAAGACCAAAGCCAATTCTGTTTTCTGGCCAGGTAGAATATTTAAAAAAAACGAATGAAGGGAAGCATTATCAAAAGTGGCCAGAAGGGGTGAAGTCGATCGGGATAACGAAGCCATCCATTCATTCAAGACGACCATGTTTCCTTTAAAACCATAAAAAATCACTGGCGAAAAGAGTCCAAAGATCGCCACAACAATTCCAGTTGCAACCAACCTAAACTTCTTCTTTAAGAGAAAATAGGGTAAAAAAACCAGAGCATAAGGCTTATAAAATAAAGTCAATCCCCAACACAGGCCTGCCAAGACATATTTATGGCTAAGCATAGCCAGCAGCATTAAGGTGAGAGTTAAAATGATATGAATGTTCACCTGTCCAAGCTCAATCTCTCGGGCGTAAAATTTGGCCAAAATTAATAAAGAAAAAACGATAATGGTTCCTTTTTTCTTCAGCTTTGTAGGCAGAATCTTATAAGATAAGATCAAGATGAAATAAAGAAAGACAAGTTCTGATAGATACCAGATGAATTTAGCAACTTCATAGGGCAGAAGACCTAATAAAGAGAAGAAAACAGCTGAAGGAGGAGAATATTTGTACTGCAGATGGCCATCCGAGACTCTGTAAAGAGTTTCTCCTTTGAGTATTCTTTTTCCCCCCTGATAGCAGACACCAAAATCTGACATGTCTTTTCTTACCCAGAAGACATAGACGAGAAGGAAGAAAACCAAGAGAAGAACAATCAGAACAATTCGAGTCTGCTTAGGTATATCCAATTCTACAAAACTTGAGTCCGGAATTAAAGCTCCATCCAAACTATAAGATTCCGTGCATCATGTCAACAACGGAAGCATTCCCAAATCAGCAATACAACTTGCTTCTATTGAATCAAGGTCTTTCGGAATGGATGAATCGAACTTTCAGGTTTAGCCCTCGGATTTCGGTCTTTGAGGGAAGTCGACCGAATCAACCTGCGAGTATGCTTGAGCGAACCGAGTTACGCAGCAGCCGAGAAGGCCGAAAGGACAATGGCGTTAAAATCTGAACGGAGCGAAGCCATTCCAAAAGACGTTCTTATTACGGATTGGGGAATGTTTACGACAACAATCCTCAAATTGACAAGGGTAAATCTTTCTGCTACAAAATATTCAAATGATTAAATGGTTCATTCAGAAAATTTTCGGCACCAAAAACGAAAGAGACCTCAAGAGGCTTCAACCCTATGTATCAGCTGTCAACGAGCTCGAGTCCCGAATTCAGAAACTCAAAGACGGCGAGCTTCAAGCTAAAACAGCGGAATTTAAAGAGAAATTAAGCCAGGGCGCTTCAATCGAGGATATTCTCATCGAAGCTTTTGCAGTGGTGCGAGAAGTTGCCAAGCGAACCCTAAACATGCGTCATTTCGATGTTCAGATCATGGGAGGCGTTGTTTTGCACCAGGGGAAAATCGCGGAGATGAAAACAGGAGAGGGAAAAACCTTGGTCGCCACCCTTCCTGCCTATTTGAATGCTCTCGAAAACAAAGGTGTTCACATTGTCACGGTTAATGATTATTTGGCGAAGAGAGATACCGAATGGATGGGCCCGATTTATGAGTTCCTGGGCCTTGAAGTAGGAACCATCCAACATGATATGGATGAGGAGGAAAGAAAAAAAGCTTATCGCAGACACATCACTTACGGTACGAATAATGAATTCGGTTTTGATTATCTGCGTGATAACATGAAGTTCCGTTTACCTGACTTGGTCCAGAGAGAATTCAACTACGCGATCGTAGATGAAGTGGACAGCATTCTCATTGATGAAGCCCGCACGCCCCTAATCATTTCAGGGCCCACGGAGGAATCAACTTCTCTTTATTATCGAATCGACAACCTGGTCCGTCGTCTCAACAAAAATACCCATTTCCAGGTGGATGAAAAAACAAGGACAGTGGCTTTAACTGAGGAAGGCGTAGCTTCCAGCGAAAAATTCATGAGTATCCCCAATCTGTATGATCTTGCTCACATGGATTTAGTACATCACATCAATCAATCTTTAAAAGCCCACCAGCTCTTCAAGAAAGATGTCGATTATATGGTCAAGGATGGAAAAGTCATCATTGTCGATGAATTCACCGGCCGCCTGATGCCAGGAAGGCGCTACAGCGACGGCCTGCACCAAGCTCTTGAAGCCAAAGAAAAAGTTCGCATCGAAGAGGAGTACCAGACTCTAGCCTCTGTCACCTTTCAGAATTATTTCAGGATGTACAACAAACTGGCTGGGATGACAGGAACTGCGGTGACAGAAGCCACAGAATTCCAGGCTATTTATGATCTGGATGTTGTAGAGATCCCTACCAACAAACCCTTAATCCGGTATGAGTATCCGGACGTCATCTACCGGACTGCTGAGGAAAAATGGGAGGCCGTTGTTAAAGAAATAGAAGAGCACCACCAAAAGGGACGGCCTATGTTGGTGGGAACGATTTCGATCGAAAACTCAGAGCACCTCAGTTCTCTGCTTAGAAAAAGAGGCATAAATCATGTTGTCTTGAACGCGAAGTATCACGAGAGCGAAGCCTTAATCATTGCTCAAGCCGGAAGAATCAGAGCAGTAACTATTGCGACCAATATGGCCGGGCGCGGGGTCGATATTCTTTTAGGAGGAAATCAAGATTTTTTAGCCAAGGAATATCTCAAGAAAAAAGGAATAGATCCTCTGAAAGCGACTCAAGAAGAATGGGAAAAAGCTCTGGCAGAAGCGTCAATAACTACTAACGAGGAGCATAAGAAGGTTGTTGATATGGTCGGACTCCACATAATTGGAACAGAAAGGCACGAGGCCAGAAGGATCGATAATCAGCTCAGGGGAAGGGCTGGCAGACAAGGCGACCCTGGTTCTTCTCGGTTTTATCTTTCCTTAGAGGATGATTTGATGCGCATCTTTGGTAGCGAAAGGATCTCAGGTTTGATGGCCAGAATCGGGATGGGAGAAGGTGTCCCCATCGAACACAAGATGGTGACTAGCGCCATAGAAAGAGCCCAAAAACAGGTTGAAGGCCAAAACTTCTCCATCCGCAAACATCTACTTGAATACGATGACGTGATGAACAAACAGCGAGAAACTATCTACTCTATGAGAAAAGAAATCCTCCAGGGAAAAGACATGAAACAATATGTACAGGAATTGACCGAAACTCTGGTCGATTGGATCATGGAAGGTAGTACACCAAAAGAAAAATCTCCCGACGAGTGGAATCCAGAAGGATTCAGAAAATCCGTAGCTTCACAGTTCGGCTTGGATACCGAGGAATTGAGTATAGACTGGGAAACAATAAATTATGAGGAATTAAGGGAAAAGATTCTCACCGTTTTGAAAAATGCCTATGAGGAGAAAGAAAAGATAATCGGTGAAACGCGGATGAGAGAATTCGAAAGAATCATCATGCTTCAAATCATAGACTCCCAGTGGAAAGACCATTTATTAGGTATGGATTACCTAAAGGAAGGTATCGGTCTACGAGGTTATGGCCAAAGAGATCCTTTGGTGGAGTACAAAAGAGAAAGCTATGATATGTTCCAAGCGATGCTAGACCGAATCGAAGAAGAGAGTCTCCGCTACCTTTTTCTCTTTCAACCTGTAGTAGAAGAAGAATTGCCGGAAAGAAGAGAACAACCGGTATTCTATCAAAGACCTCAAGCCGCATCATCTCCCAGAGTTAAACAAGCCAGGTCCTTAATTCCCAAGAAAAGAAAAAAGAAAAAACGAAGAAGATGAGGAGCTAAGATGTTAGAAGAAAAGATAAAAGAAGGACTAACCTTTGACGATGTCCTCGTCCTTCCCTCTAAATCTGATGTCATTCCAGTCGATGCTGAGACTTCAACTCGGTTGAGTCGGAACATCAACCTCTCCATCCCCATTGTCAGTTCAGCTATGGATACAGTCACTGAATCAAAAATGGCCATTGCCTTAGCACAGCAGGGAGGAATAGGAATCATCCATCGAAACTTGTCTATCGAAAAGCAGGCTGAAGAAGTTGATAAAGTTAAACGCCATGAAAGCGGTATGATTGTGGATCCTATAACCATGAGGCCCCAGGCAAAAATCTTTGAAGCCAAAGAAGTCATGAAAAAATACAGAATTTCTGGGCTCCCGATCACAGATGAAAACAACAAATTAATGGGAATTCTCACCAACAGAGACATCCGGTTCGAAACCCGTTTAAATCTCGCTATAGAAAAAGTCATGACCAAGAAGCTCATCACTGTCCCCTTAGGCACTTCCTTGGAGGAGGCAGAAAAGCTTTTTCATATACACAAGATTGAGAAACTCCTGATGGTGGATGAGGACTTTCATTTGAAGGGACTAATCACCTATAAAGATATCCTCAAGAGGATTCAGTATCCCCGAGCTTCAAAGGATGATTTCGGACGGCTGAGAGTTGGGGCCGCTGTCGGTGTCACAGAAGAAACATTAGAGAGAGCAAATACCCTGATTAAGGCAAAAGTTGATGTGCTTGTGGTCGATACGGCGCACGGTTACTCCACCCGAGTCTTACAGATAGTTAAAATGCTTCGGAAGGAATTCCCGAAGCAAGAGCTTATCGCGGGCAACATAGGAACAACAGAAGCCGCTAAAGAACTCATCGAATTAGGAGTAGATGCCGTGAAGGTAGGAGTAGGCCCTGGCTCCATTTGCACAACTCGCGTCATTTCTGGAGCAGGTATTCCTCAGATAACAGCCATTGCCGATGTTTATAAAGTGGCTAAGGAAAAAAACATTCCTATCATTGCTGACGGGGGCATAAAATATTCAGGAGATATAACCAAAGCCATCGTGGCTGGAGCAAGCTCAGTCATGCTCGGCAACTTGCTAGCCGGCACGGATGAGTCCCCTGGTGAAGTGGTCATTTATCAAGGCCGTTCCTATAAGATTTATCGGGGTATGGGTTCTGTAGAAGCTATGAAAGAAGGGGGTCGGGATAGATATTCTCAAGATCTTTCCTTGATCGAAAGCAAGCTTGTTCCTGAAGGAATCGAAGGCCGAGTTCCCTACAAAGGAAGTGTGGCTAATATCCTTCTGATGATGGTCGGTGGTCTGAAAGCAGGAATGGGCTATGCAGGAAGCAAAAGCATCGATGTTCTTCAAGAAAAGGCAAAATTCATAAAGATATCACCTGCGGGCACAAGAGAAAGCCATGTCCATGATGTCATCATCACTAAGGAAGCCCCCAATTATAGACTGGATTAGCCATACTGTTCCATAAATTCTGCTATCATTTTTTTCTAGGAGGAGCTTTACATCTCACTGAACTCAGAGTTAATAAATATTTTTGAAATTCACTATAGGCTATGAACGAGCTCAATTTCCTGGCCTTAGCGCTGGCTTTCTTGCTTGGATTGCTTCATTTCTTCAGCGATATGATTCGCTTTTCTGAGGATGAAAGGAAATACCGAATCATTTCTTTTGCAGCCGGGATTTCTATTTCTTACCTATTCCTTGACCTCCTGCCCCATACCTACGAGGCGGCCGTCCTCCTAAGAGAGTGGGTCTTTGTATTTCTGCTTTTAGGGTTTGCGCTCTTCCATCTTGTAGAAAAATATATTTATCAGCACGCTGACCAAAAGAAGCTTGCCAAAGAGTTGAAAGAGGTCCACTCGATTTCCTTCTTTGTTTACTATTTCTTGGTGGGTATTGTCCTCGAGAATAAGCTTCAAGCCAGTGTTCTGGAGGGAACGCTTTTTCTCATCCCAGTCGGCCTTCATGCTGGTCTCAGCACCGCGTCCCTTTCCCGTATTCATGGGGAAATCCGAGAAAATCTCTGGGCTAAGATAGCTCTTTCCAGCTCTTCACTGCTGGGAGTTGCCTTTGCCATTTTAGTTCATATTCCTTCATTGTTAGATAATATCTCAATAAGCTTGATTGCCGGGGTGCTCCTCTATATCATTGTTAAAGAATTTTTGCCCGAAAAACGGAAAGGACAGCCTATATTTTTTATTTTTGGAATTATCCTGTTTCTTGCTTTCACTCTCATAATGACCATTGCTTAAAAAATAGGAGATCTAGATGAAAAAATGGAAATGTACAGTCTGCGGTTATATTTATGACGAATCTAAAGAAGGAATTCCTTTCATCGAACTCCCTGCAGATTGGACCTGTCCTCAATGCGGAGCACCCAAATCAGCCTTCGTTCAAATCGAGGGAGAAGAGACAATAACTGGAGCTGCTTCTACGGTAGCAGACAAAATTGTAGAACAACTCGCTGCTTACGGTGTGAAGCGGGTCTATGGGATTCCTGGCGATTCCAACCTTCCCCTTACTGAATCCATCCGTAAGAATCCGAATACTGAACTCATACTGACCCGACATGAAGGAGCCGCAGCTTTTATGGCCTCTGCCCATGCGAAACTGACAGGAGAAATAGGCGTTTGTATGTCTATCGCGGGACCTGGAGCCACCAATCTCATTACTGGTATTGTCGACGCTGCCACTGACCGGGCACCAGTCTTGGCTCTCCTCGGGCAAGTCCCGGAAATCTTCCTGGGGAGCGAGTCTTTACAAGAAATTGCTGAAGTGGATATTTTTAAATCGTTTTGTGTTTATGCAGAGATGATTGGCCGTGCCGGACAGACTCTCAAAGTCGTCAATCTGGCTATCAAGAAAGCCTATGCCGCACCAGGTCCAGTAGCTTTGAGTTTACCGACCGACGTCCTGGTGGACCCTCTGGAGGAGCCCATCTGGCAGCCTGAATCTCATCTGTTTAAACCCGACCTTTTCCCTGGCGAATCCATCGAAAAAGCAGCTCGATTGATTGCAGAAAGTAAGCGTCCTCTCCTTTTTGCCGGCTGGGGTGCTCGTCACTGCAGGTCCGAACTTCTTAACCTTGCCCGTCACATCGGAGCTCCGATTGCCACCACCTCAAGGGCCAAAGGAGTGGTTCCAGAGTCAGATGAATTGGTCCTGGGTGTCCTAGGATCTATCGGTAACCGTTTTGCACCAAAAATCGTAGCGCAGTCAGATTTGATCATCATTTTGGGCAGTGGATTCAGACAACGGAACCTAGTGCCGGAAGTCGATATCATTCAGGTAGATATCGATGAAACAAGAGTCGGAAAAACATTTCCTGTAAAACTCGGCATCGTGGGAGATGCCCATCATGTGATTCAGATGCTGATGAAGACCTGCTCGCCAAAGAAGACAGAACCCAGATTTATGGAGGCCATTCGGGCGGCGAATTCTGAATACCAGGCGCTCCTCGAAGCCGATGCTCGCAACAAACAAAGACCCATACATCCTGGAGCCGTTATCCAGGCTTTAAAAAGGCAAGTTGCCAAGAACGCTCTCATCTGTTCAGACGTGGGAGATCACACGTATTGGTTCTACAAACGTTTCGTCTGCGAAGGTCAGCAGACTCTTCTCTGTGCCAACATGGCTGGCATGGCTTTCGGAATCCCGGCTGCCATCGCCTGTCAGTTCGCCCAACCGAAAAGACAGGTTATTGCTTACACCGGCGATGGCGGATTCGGGATGGCGGGGATGGAATTCACCACGGCAGTGCACAACAAGCTTCCGATTAAGGTGGTCGTGTTCAATGAGGGGAAGCTCAAGAACATAAAAAAAGAGCAAGAGGAATACGGCTACGCCGAATATCGTGTATCTTTTCCCAATCCCAATTTCGCAGAAATGGCCGCTTCTGCAGGCGGACTCGGCATTCGGGTATCAGAACCAGAGAAGCTGGATAAAGCCATCCGCCAAGCCCTTGATTCTCCCCTCCCTGCCCTCGTAGAAATCATGGTAGATCCGAATGTTTACATCAAGGGTATCCGTCGGAAATAAAGCCTGCCTTTGGTCTTGGTTGAGGAACAGAAGGGATGGAAGGAAAGTCTTATGTACCCGGAGAAAGCTGACCACATATTCATACTATTAAATCCGGCTGAGGCCAAAAAAAACTTGACATCAAGAGTCAAAATCAATATTTTGAGAAAATCCTCGAAAATAATATATTTTCAGGGCCATTGATGAACCTTCTTTTCAAGAGTTCAAGGTGAGTAATAAAATAGAAAAACAATAAAGATATAAGGAGGAAAAAATGGCTGTAGTTCCTGATACTGAAGAAACCATGAAAAAATGCATTTGTGGTGGATGTCCCTCTCGCAACCAATGCATGAAAGAAAATATGGAAGGATTATTCTGTGCTAAAGGAACGACGACTTGTGAACTCATAAAAAATGGCTGCATCTGTGGGGCCTGCCCCTTGACTGCTGAATACACCCTGGACAAAATGTATTATTGCGAGATTGGAGCCGCCGAGTAAAAGACAGATAGCATCTCTAGAAAATAAATATATATTGCATTAAACTCACTATACAGATCCAATTCTTTATAGGAAAAGCGTATACATTAAGAATTTTGCTTTGCTTTTGAAAAACTGAAAAACTAGCTGAGAGGAGGTCAATTCTATGTCGCTCTTTCTCTTTAAGTCTTTCCTCGCCATAATTTTTCTTTTAGCCGGAGTGATTGCTGTCATCTGCATGTTTGCGCTCATGGGCAAAACCAAGCGAAAAATCAGTGACACCTTCTTAAGAAGAATGCACAAAGGGATGGGATTTGTTTTTACAATCTTGCTTTTGGTCATAAGTTATTTCTGTATTAATCATGTGGCCCAGGTAGGAGACCAGCTCTCGGGAAGAGCTGTTATGCACAGTGTTCTATCTCTGGGTCTAATCATTGTCCTGGTCATAAAGATCACCATAGTCCAATTTTACAAACAGTTCCTCAGGTTTGTTCCCACGATGGGAATAATTGTTTTCAGTCTAGCCTTTGTCGTTTTTTCTACCTCGGCAGGCTATTACTTCTTAAGAACTCTCTGCGTTAAAGACACAACTGGAGAAACTGTGACTCTTTCTGAAGCCAAATTTGAAGGCAAGTTAGAAAAAGGAGCTTTGCTGTTTAATGACAAATGCAGCGGCTGTCATTTTTCTGATAAAGAGGAAAATAAGATTGGCCCAGGTCTAAAAAATATCTTGAAGAAAACGAAGCTTCCCTCAACTGGAAAACCGGCAAACATCAAGAATATTTGGAAGCAGCTCAAAAATCCATTCTTGAGCATGCCTGCTTTTCCTTCCCTTTCTGAGCAGGAATTGGCTGATCTTCAGGCTTATTTAGAATCCCTGTAACCATAAAGTATAGGGGACGGTTCTATTTTTTCTCAATCCCCAACAGAGAAAATTGAGGAAAACACAATAAATAGAACCGTTTCCATTTCATTCTCGGAAGAATCGCTCTCACCGTTGTATGTTCAAAGAGGCTACTAAATTTGTTATCTCATAGCCATTGACATTTATATTTTTTTTATTTATAAAAAGAAAACATCAGACAAGGAGGAGCCATGAAAAGGAGAGATTTTTTCGAGAAAAGTGGCTGTGGATTAGCAACTGTTTTCTTAGCTCATTTTGGCCTAACCTCCTGTAAAAAAGCAGAAGAACCCGAAGCTGCTCCTGAAGTTCCTGCCCAAGAAGCTCCGGTGGAGGAAATAAGCCGAAAAGACATGGTCAAAAAGATGCTCGTGGAGAAGAAGGGAATGACTGCCGAAGAAGCAGACGATATGATAGTTCAACTGGAAGAAAAACTTCCCATGGTCAAAGACATGTGCATCTGCAAGACCTGTCCGACATATGTTGCCGATGAGACAGAAGTTGGCTTTTGTCATGCACTAGTGGGAAAGAGCAAAATCATTACTGAGGAAAAAGGATGCAACTGTCCGACTTGCCCTGTTTATAAAGATATGAGCCTCAAGAACGGCTATTACTGCACTCGTAAGTCAGAGATGGAGCAGGAAATGGCCAAAATGGAAGAACCGGCCGAGTAGAAAAAATCGACTTGCTAGAGAAAAAAGCTTAGTTAGCCAAACTTCATAAGGACGAGTAATCCTCACCCACAAGTCTATTTTTTCTATGAAGGCGCTACATTTCTATTTAATTATGGCGATGAGTAGTATAAAATAATCCTTTAGAAACGAATATCCAATGAAAAAGTACTGGCGATGCTTTGTATGCAATGACATCCATTATGGAGTGAAACCTCCAGAGCAATGTCCTACCTGTATGGTTCTGAATGCCTATGTCGAGATCAGCCCAGATGAAGCTAAGAAAGTCACTAATCCCTCAGGAGAAAAATTTGACAGGGAAAAATTCCTCCGCGCAATCGAAGAATTTGCAAAAAAAAATGAATTCCAGGTTAATCCCGATCAAGAAAAAGTACAAATGCTTTTAGAGGGCCTATTCAACAACGAACAGAACCACGGTTTAAAATATTGCCCCTGCAGGCTAATAACAAAAGATCCTGATGAGGATCTAAAGCTCGTCTGTCCTTGCCATTTCCTGGTCCACGAAACTTACCAAAATAAAGAGGATGGGGAGTGCTGGTGCGGGCTTTTTGTGAAGAGGAGATAGTATGAAAAATCTAATCATGTTTTGGGCGAGGGAATGCCCTCATTGCAAACGTATGATGCCCTTAGTCAACCGACTAGAGAAAGAGGAAGATATTTCTTTCGAAAAACTCGAAATCTGGCACAACGAGGAGAATGCAGATCTAATGAGGTCCTACAGGGATATCATCGCTCCCAAATGCGGAGGTCAACTCCGCACCCCCACTTTCTTGAACAAAGAGACAGAGGATGTCTTATGTGGGGAAGTCGAATACGAAACGCTCAAGGAATGGACGTCTAAATAGGATATTTATTTTATTTCCTTTATCTTGTTGTTTTTATCAGCAATTAATATCTTCGGGATAAAGAAATCCAATTCTCCTTCTTCTAACGTAACATAGGTAGCCAGAATCAATTCATCCCCAATCTTTGCTCTGTGAGCGGCAGCTCCGTAAACTCCGACGACCCCAGAATCTCTGTCCCCTTTAATCAAATAAGTCGTAAACCTTTCTCCAGTAGAAATGTTATAAACATGAACTTGTTCATAAGGAATCATTCCAGCAGCCTCTATCAAGCTTTCATCCAGAGCTAGGCTCCCCTCATAATGGAGATTGGTTTCGGTCACGATCGCTCCTTGAATCTTGGCTTTCAATAAAGTTCTTTGCATGTCCTTAACTCCTAAAACACTACTCCCTTTTTTCGTTTATCTCTATCATCAGGTTATCGATGAGTCGAGTTTTCCCCACCCAGACAGCCAGCGCTAACAAGGACCCATCCTTTAGCATCTCGATGGGCTTCAATTCGTCCAAGTCCACTATTTCTACGTAGTCTATCTTAGTTAATGGTTCCTTTCTTATCATCTCCTCAACCTTTTTAATAATAACAGCAGCTCTTCTCTCCCCTATCTTTATTGTCTTCTTAGCCTCCTGAAGACTTCTAGGCAAAGCAAGAGCTGCTTCCCTTTCTTTTGAGTTCAAATACTCATTACGAGAGCTCAAGGCCAGACCATCCTCATCCCTGACTATGGGCAAGACTTCGATCTTAACATCGAGATGGAGATCCTCAACCATTCTTTGTAAAATGATCGCTTGCTGGGCATCTTTTTGGCCAAAAAAGGCTATATCAGGCTCAACAATATTGAAGAGCTTTAGGACCACAGTACAAACTCCCCTGAAAAATCCAGGCCGGGAGCGGCCGCAGAGTTTTTCTTCTAGATCATGAACCCGAACATAGGTCCTGTACCCTGGGGGATACACTTCCTCTGAATCTGGGTAGAATAAATAATCCACGCCTACTTTCTCAAGGAGTCGCAGGTCTCGGTTCAGGTCTCGAGGGTATTCTTTAAAATCTTCTTTTGGCCCGAACTGGGCAGGATTCACAAAGACACTGACCACAGTGACTTCAGCTTTCTGAGTCGATTTTCTCACCAGACTCAGATGTCCCTCATGAAGATAACCCATGGTGGGCACGAACCCTATAGTCTTTCCACGGGATCTTAGCTCTCTGGCGGTGGCTTTCATCTCTTTTACGGAGGTGATTTTTTTCATGGGGTGTGCCTAATACCTATTTTTTTCGAGAAATTTCTTGTAAAACTTCTGATTTCAGATGGTAAGAATAACGATCATCAGGAAAATTTCCAGTCATGATATCTTCTCTATAATCCTTAACGGCTTGATTTATGATTTTATAAAGATCTGTATACTTTTTCACAAACTTGGGGAGATATCCGTTGGAAAGACCGACTAGATCATGGAAAACGAGAATCTGGCCGTCACAATGGGGACCGGCTCCTATGCCAATAGTGGGAACTTTTAGCTTTTCAGTAATGATTCTGGCTAGCTCTAGGGGGATACATTCCAAGATGACCGAAAACACTCCTGCTTTTTCTAGGTTCAGGGCATCAGAGATTATTTTTTCAGCTTCATGGACTTTCTTTCCCCTAACCCTGAACTCTCCCAACCGATGAATGGATTGAGGAGTCAGCCCTACGTGTCCCATCACTGGTATCTCAGCTTCGATTAGAGCTTCGACCAGTTTTAGCCTTTTCTTGGACGCGCCTTCAATCTTGACTGCCGCTGCTCCAGCCTCTTTAAGAAAACGGGAGGCATTGTAAACGGTTTCCTCTTCTGAGAGATGAAAGGAAAAATAAGGCATGTCTCCTACGACTAAGGCTCTTTTGGCGGCCCTGGCGACAATTCGAGTATGGTGGATCATCTCCTCCATAGTCACGGGTATGGTATTCTCGTAACCTAAAACAACCATTCCCAGAGAATCTCCTACCAGGATAACATCAAGTCCACATTCATCAACGATTTGAGCTACGGGAAAATCATAGGCTGTTAGAGCTACAATTTTCTCTTTTTTCTCTTTTTTGGCCTGCAGACCAGGAATTGTAATTTTCTGGGTAAACTCTTTAGGCATGATAAGTCCTTTCTCCCCATCTCGCCTTTATCATCGAGATTGGGGTAAAGTAAACGACGAAAAAGCTTTTAAAAAAGTCTCTGGTCTAGGTAAGACCTTGGAGCTTTTTCTTCTCATTCCTTCTTAAGATATCGATCTGATTTACCAAGAGGAACATAATACAAGGGGCTCTTTTTCATATTTTTGAGCTGGCTGATCAAATCATCAATATCTTCCTCGCTGTTAAAATCTAACTCATCGGCCTTGACCACAAAAAGTGGCGTGGCTTGATAATTGAAGAAAAAATAATCGAACGCTTCTAAAATATCTTCTAAATATTTTTCGGATATATTCTTTTCCAGGGGATTTCCCTCTTGAGCAACTCTCTTAAGAAGAGTAGGCAAAGACACCTGCAAATAGATTGCCAAATCAGGCTTAACAACTCTTTCTGCAAAAACGCTGTAAATTCTTTCATAGACGATGAGCTCATCATCGGAGAGAGTTTGATAGGCATAGATTTTGTCTTTCTCGAAGAGATAATCACAAATGACCCTTTCTTCAAACAAATCTCTCTGGGCGAGTCTCATTTGTTGGTGGTACCGATTGACTAGAAAGACCAATTGAGCCAGAAACGCAGCTCCCTCTTTCTCATCATAAAAGTCTTTAAGGTAGGGATTATCGACCTTGTCTAGAACGATTCTTCCTCCCACTTTTTGAGCTAAGGTATTGGCCAATTTTGTTTTTCCAGATTTCAGGATGCCTTCAACGGCGATGTGCCGAAAATCTAATGACTCCTTGTTACCCATATTCTAGCTCTGAATTGAACAGGTAAAAAATAACGGATATGAGTTAATAAGTCAATTAAAAATAGGGGTTTACTCGCTCTTCTCTTCCAAGGGAACAATAATCCAAGCGATCAGATAGAAAATCACCATCGGAATAACAGCAGAAAAGAGCCCAATGGCCACAAAAATAATCCTGATCAGGTTGGCATCTACATCAAAATACTCACTGAGTCCTCCGCAAACACCACCGAGCATCTTTTTATCTTGGGAGCGATGCAGCTTCTTGGCCATTTTCATTGCCTCCCCAAGGTGAAGTTAAAGCCTCTCTTTGAGTATACGAAAAAATGATAGACTGAGTTTTCCATTATATTTTTCAAGATCGAATAGGTCTTCTTATCTTAAGAAATCTCTTGAGTTCGTCAATCAAGTGATGAGGATTCCTGATGCCTTCCTCACGGAAAAGCTCTTTTAATGTGTAGCACAGGGCTTCGCCAAAGCGAATACAACGAACATTATTCCTGGCTAGAAAGCCGACTGCCTCCGGATATCGCTCCACCAGTTCTTCAACCGTAGTCTCGAGAGTAATATTGTCCTTGGTCATCAATCTCCAAATTTTATCCCCTGAGCCAAAGGAAGCTCATTAGACCAATTGATCGTATTCGTCTGGCGTCGCATATAGCCTTTCCATGCATCTGATCCCGACTCTCGGCCTCCTCCAGTCTCCTTTTCTCCCCCGAAAGCTCCACCGATTTCAGCCCCAGAGGTACCGATATTGACATTGGCGATTCCACAATCAGAGCCTTCGTGAGAAAGGAATTTTTCGGCAGTCAACAAATTCGTGGTGAAGATTGAACTGGATAAGCCTTGCGGGACTTCGTTGTGGAGTTCAATGGCTTCATCAAGACTATCGTATTCAAGGAGATAGAGAATTGGAGCAAATGTTTCCTGGTGAACAATTTCTGTCTGGGATGGCATTTTCACTATTGTTGGTTCTACGAATTGTTCTCCTTTATCAGGAAGCCGCCGACCTCCATAGATGACCTCCCCTCCCTGTTCCTTAATCTTTTCAAAGGCTGCAAACATATCTTCCACCGCCCCTTTGTTCACCAGCGGTCCCATCAAGATTCCCTCCTCCAGCGGATTGCCGATGGGCACCTGCTGGTAGGCGTTGACAATTCTCTCTGTTAGCTCAGCCGCAATAGACTTGTGGACAATGACCCGACGAGTAGTTGTGCACCGCTGACCAGCTGTCCCGACTGCTCCAAAGAGAATTGTCCTTGTGGCCATGTCCAGATCAGCATCTTCAGCGACGATAACGGCATTGTTTCCCCCGAGCTCTAAAATCGTCCTGCCAAATCTTCGAGCGACAGCTTCTGCTACCCGCTGCCCCATTTTTGTGGAACCGGTAAAAGATATCAGCGGAATACGTTTATCGTTGATCATCTTTTCTCCAACCACAGAGCCAAAACCAACGAGGAGGTTGAATATTCCCTGTATTCCGTGATCAGCCATGACTCGGTTGGCAATGTTCTGGACTGCTATGGCTGTTAAAGGAGTATCAGATGATGGCTTCCAGACAATCGCATCTCCACACACAGCAGCAATAGCTGCATTCCAAGACCAAACAGCTACCGGAAAATTAAAGGCTGTAATCACCCCGACGATGCCTAGAGGATGCCATTGTTCATACATCTTGTGCTGAGGGCGCTCCGAATGCATGGTTAACCCATAAAGCTGGCGAGAAAGTCCTACCGCAAAATCACAGATATCGATCATCTCCTGCACTTCGCCTACACCTTCAGCTCTTATCTTGCCCATCTCAAGAGTGACTAACTCGCCCAATGGCTCTTTAAGGTCTCTCAATGCTTGGCCCAAGTCGCGAACTACCAATCCTCTTCTGGGAGCCGGCAGCATGCGCCACGTCTTGAAAGCTTCTGCAGCTTGAGAAACTACCTTTTCATAGGTCTTTTCCGTAGCTTGAATGATCTTGGCGATAGGCTTTCCATCAGTGGGATTGTAAGAAATCAGCTCTTTGCCTTCACTGTCTTCATGCCAAGCCTCCAAGCCTGCACAAGCACCAAAATTAACCTCTTTGATTTGTAATTTTTCTAAGAGTGCTTTCATCTTATACTCCTTATCCTGAATTATTCATAAAAACTGCAGATAATTTTATTCATTCTTGAAACAATCCTGTCTGCTTCCTGTTTTTGGCCTATTTTCCAGACATGAATGGATAACGATAATCTCTGGGTGGATTAAGGTTTTCCTTCACTGCTCGAGCGCTTGTCCAGCGCAAGAGATTCAAAAGCGATCCCGCCTTGTCATTGGTCCCTGATCCCCTAGCCCCGCCAAAGGGTTGCTGGCTCACAACTGCTCCCGTCGGCTTGTCATTGATATAGAAATTGCCAGCTGCATGACGAAGGCTTCCCAAGGCCTCGATGACAGCCTTCTGGTCGGTCGCAAAAATACTTCCGGTTAGGCCGTAGGGAGAAGTGGTATCACAGATCTCAAGGGTCTTTTCGTATTCTGTGGAAGGATAGACGTAGACAGTCAGGACTGGCCCGAATATCTCTTCTTCCATCAGCTTGTGTTTGGGATCGGTCACCGCAACCAGAGTAGGTTCTATGAAATAGCCTTTTGAATCATCGTAGTTGCCACCGCAAATAATCTCGGCTTCAGTGGAGTCCTTAGCATATTCAATGTATTCTACAATGCTGTCAAAAGCTAACTTGTCTATGACGGCGCCCATGAAATTCTTAAAATCCGTTATATCTCCCATCTTGATCGTTTTTATCTCTTCCCCTAGCCTCTCTTTTATGGAAGGCCAGAGGTTCGAAGGTAGGTAGGCGCGACTGGCGGCGGAACATTTCTGTCCCTGGAATTCGTAAGCACCCCGGATCAGTGCGGTGACGACTGCCTCAACATCAGCAGAGGCATGCACAAAGACAAAGTCCTTTCCTCCTGTTTCTCCAACAATCCTGGGATAGCTACGGTAATTCATGATGTTGGCTCCGATGGTTTTCCACATGTCTTGGAAAACAGAAGTGCTTCCCGTGAAATGTACGCCGGCCAAATCCGGCTTCTCCAGAACAGGATCACCCACATAACGTCCAGGTCCAGGAATAAAATTGATCACTCCATCAGACAATCCTGCCTCCTTCCATAACTGAGTCAAAAAATAGGCAGAATAAACAGCAGAAGAAGCTGGCTTCCACAGGACTGTGTTTCCCATCATGGCTGGAGAAGTGGGCAGGTTGCCGGCTATGGAAGTGAAATTGAAGGGAGTCACAGCAAAAACGAATCCTTCTAAAGCCCGGTATTCCATATAGTTCCAGGTTGAGGCCGAGGACTCAGGCTGCAGGGCGTATATCTGGCTTATGTAGTAAGGATTAAATCGGTAGAAATCAACTAATTCACAAGCTGAATCGATCTCTGCCTGATGAGATGTCTTGGACTGGCCCAACATGGTGGATGCATTCAGGATATCGCGGTACTTTGTAGCCAGCAGCTCAGCCGCTCTGAGAAAAACCGAGACCCGCGCCCCCCAATCCATTTCTGACCACTCTTTCCAGGCCTTCTTGGCTTCCTTTACGGCTTCCTCTATTTCCTTTGGTCCAGCCTTGTGGTATTGACCTAAGAGATGGCCATGGTCATGGGGACAACGGCAGTCGCTGAGGTTTCCAGTCCGCACTTCTTTTCCCCCGATAATCAAAGGGATTTCAATCTCTTCATCCAACATCTTCTTGAGTTGAGCCGTTAGTCTTTCCCGTTCCCTGGTTCCAGGGGCATAGCTATAAACAGGTTCGTTGAAAGGATCCGGGACTTTTATGATTGCATTGCTCATCAATTCCTCCTTTATCGAGTTGATGGAAATTTATTCTATCAAAGGCCAAGGTCTTTATCTATTTCTTGCATGGCCTTTAGACAAATGGACAGAAATTCATCCAGCTCCAGGTTAATATTCTGGCATTGCTCTATATCCTCTCTCCTTGCTCCCCGAGCAAAACTTTTTTCCTTGTATCTTCTCTTTAAAAAACCGAGGTCCACTTCTTTAAGCTTCTTAGACGGATGCATTAAGGTGGCAGCGATGATTAGACCTGTCAGTGGATCAATGGAAAAAATCGCCCAATCCATGTCGCTCTGACAGGAAACCTGCCCCGCGTGAGCCTGAACGGCCTGAATTATATCGGGCTCTACCTCCAATTCCTTCAAGATTTTTATGGTCTCTGTGGTGTGGAGTTCAGGACTTTTCTCGGTCAACTCATAGTCAAGGTCATGCAGGATTCCAGCCAGGCCCCATCTCTCTGTATCCTGATTGAGACGGGAGGCCACAGCCTTCATGCAGGCTTCTACGGCTAAACAATGCTTTACTAGATTTTTATTTTTTAGGTGTTGCTGAACAAGCTCAAAGGCTTCTCCTCTTTCCATCTTAAAAACTCCTTTTCTTTGAATTCTCTATTTAAACCAAAAAACAAAACATTATCAAATTTTTTTCATTCTTTATACCCGCAGATTTACGGTAAAATCCGCCTGTCCGACCCAGTCTCCTGGATTTCCTCTTTTTCTATCGTGAAGGAAATTTCTGTTTCAGCCTTTTCCTTGGCATCCAAAACATTAACTCCTACCGTGTAATCTCCGGTTGCTTCAGGGTACCAAGTCCATGACCCTCGTTCTGAGATTTCCTGGACAATTTCTTTCTCATCCTCTGTCTTCAGAAAGAACTCATATTTAGGTAGAAAGAATCCGGTAGCTTTGGCCGAAAAGACAATTTCTTCCCCGATTTTTTGCGGTGATTCCTTGGAAGGAGTCAACGTCACCGCTACGACCTTTTTCAAGAACACGAGTCTTCCTTTATCTTGCTTATAATCATAAAGACTGATGAGCAGATAGGGTTCAAGCCATAAGGGATTTGACCTCACTTCCTGGCCAGCATCATAAGTCCCTTTTTTTAATCCTGTCTTTATATCAAAGCAGACCAAGGTTGAAGACAAGGAAGAAGCCACGATTTTTCCCTCTATGATTTCCAGATCATAGGCGCTTCGCGAAGGAAGAACCTGCCACCATAGAATTGTTCCGTTATTCTTATTCAAAGAGTACAAAGCGCTGTCCCAACTGATAAAGAATACTCTCTTCTCATCAGTTACAGGTTGGGAGAGAATTTTTCCACCTGTCTTGACTTTCCATTTCTTTTTTCTCTTTTTTAGGTCTAAACCATAGAAGTATTGATCATGAGACCCGAAGTAAAGCTTCTTCCCGTCTACCAAAGGAGAGGCTTCAATCTTCCCTCCGGTCTCAAATTTACCTATCAGTTTTCCGCTTCGGCTCAGGAAATAGAGTAAACCGTCATCACAACCAAAAATAATCCCGGAGTCAGAAAACACTGGACCCGACCGGATCGCCCCTCCGGCCTGAAACCGCCAAGTCTGTTCGCCAGCCTCAGGATCAAAGGCCACCAACCCTCCCTCATCTGTTCCCCAGTATAACCTTTTTCGATCCTCCTTTAGCTCGGAGGTGACGATCTCCTCTGTCTTTTTTTCCCAGAGCAATTGACCTTCTTCGTCAAGGCAGTACAAGGTGTTTTTTTTGTCGAAAACATAGATTTTTTCTTCCCCCATGAGAGGAGCACTGATCAGAGGATTTTTGGCCTTGTATTTCCACAATATCTT
>JABAOH010003405.1_pt2 | contig 101418 bp, 94 predicted proteins | sample 7062181 | NCBI WGS metagenome assembly JABAOH01 (sample SAMN14538630, study PRJNA623070) | marine sediment metagenome | biome: marine biome [ENVO:00000428]; feature: marine pelagic biome [ENVO:01000023]; material: deep marine sediment [ENVO:00002113]; isolation source: pool of 5 deep marine... | reverse complement strand
CTGATATCATCCGCTTCAATTTTTAGCTTTTCTGCTGCCATCTTCTTGAGATAATCAGCAGCTTTCATTGCGGCATCCCTTATGGCTGGGGCAACAGAAGGAGTTGTAGTGCTTCCCCCAGAGGAACCNNGTTTCCGCTGTGACTGTTGCCATGTATGTCCTTGTCCCGCCACCAATGTCCTGGGTTCCGCAGATAGCTTCAACGCTTCCGTCCGGATGAAGTTTGACATCAGCCAGGGTTCCAGCTCTTCCCACTCCCCACCAGATCTGGCTGGCCATCCCCAGTCCTCGGCGAATCTTTCCGTTTCCTTCTCCAGGCTTCTTATTCCTTCTTTTCCAGCCGATTTTTTCTGCTCCTAATTGATAGCACTTATCAAGCCCTTTTGAAGAGTAGGGGATATCTGTATCCCCCAAATTTTTGTTGCTGTAGTTCTTCATCCTCAATTCTAAAGGATCTAGATTTATCTCATTGGCCAGCTCTTCCATGAAGCTTTCAAGAGCAAAGGTTCCCTGGACATGGCCGGGAGCTCTTGTGGGTCGAGAAGCACCGGTGTTTGTGAAGACCGAGTATTCCTCGACTTTTACATTGGGACATTTGTAGACATCCATTATTGGTTCTGCGCAATAGTCTCCGCCTCCGATTCCTCCGCTGGTATAATTTTTCAGGTAGAGGGCAGTTAGAGTCCCATCCTTCTTCACTCCAGCCTTTAAGGTCTGCAGGCTTGAGGGACGATTTCCCACACAGAGAGAATTCTCTTTTCTGGAGAGGATTATTTTGACAGGCTTATTGGCTTGTTTAGCGAGCATCGCTGCTACCACAGTGTAATCGTTTAATCCGAGTTTACTGCCAAATCCACCTCCCATGTATTTCTTTATAACTTTAATTCGGCTCGCGGGCATTTTCAAAAAACGGGCAAGCCCATCCCTAACATTAAAAATGGCTTGAGTGGAGTCCCAGACTGTTAATCTTTCTCCTTCCCATTTGGCTACGCTACCATGGGTTTCAGCTGTATGATGGATCTCTACAGCTGTTTTATAGGTGCGTTCCAAGATAAGATCAGCTTCCTTGAATCCTATTTCGATGTCGCCCCGAGTGTATTTATCATATAGTGGCTGGACATTTGGTCTATCATGAACCTGCGGGGCTCCCTCTTGCATGGCTTTTTCTTCTGTTACTACGAACGGGAGGGATTTGTATTCGACCTTTATTAATTTTAGAGCCTGCTCTGCTGTTCTCTCGTCCACAGCTGCCACAGCCGCAACCTGTTCACCGGCATATTTGACACGTCCTTTTTTGAGCTGGATCGCAGCTTTTACTCCGGGCAAGCTTTGAGCCGAGCTTAAGTCCACAGAAACGATGTCTGCGCAGGCGTGAGGACTTCTTAGAATCTTTCCGTAGAGCATTCCTCTGAGCATAATATCATGGGTGAAAGGGGCCCTGCCGGTGACAATTCTTTTCCCGTCAATTCTCGGAGTGGATTTACCAATAATTTCAAATTTATCTTTTTCGGGTTTGGGAACAACTTCCGGTTCTTCTGTTTTCTTATCTCTGAATTCTTCATAGTAGAGGAGATTGGCGTCTTCGGTATCTGAAAAATATGCTTTTTTCGCCATTCTATGACCTCCTCATGTTTTTTGATGCAGCAGAGACAGCTTCGCAGATTTTTGAATAGTTTCCGCAGCGACAGAGGTTTCCCGCAAGAGCATTTTTTGTTTCTTCCAGGGTTGGATTTTTATTTTTATCGAGGAGGGCCACAGACGATATTATGAATCCTGGAGTGCAGAAGCCGCACTGGTATCCGTCTTTTTCGATAAATGCCTGTTGAACAGGGTGAAGCTTTTCCTCGGTCGCCAATCCTTCGATTGTAGTGATTTTTTTGCCATCTGCTCTCACGGCAAGATAAAGACAGGAGTATACGGGATTACCATCCAGGAGAACCGTACATGCGCCGCATTCGCCCCGGGCGCATGTCATTTTTGTCCCGATCAAGTTCAACCTTTCTCTTAAAACATGGAGAAGGGTTTCTCTTGGTTCGACCGCGAGCGAGAACTTTTTTCCGTTGACAGTGAGAGAGATTTGTTTTTTGGAATAGAGGGGGATGTTTCCTTTCTTTGTCTTGAGAGAATCGATATCCTGGGCGAGGAGCTGGGGGACAATAGTCGCGCTTAAAGCTCCTCCTCCGAATCCTTTTATAAAATCCCTTCTAGTAAAAGTCTTTCTTTTCCTCTTTTTGGCTTTTTCCATTTTGCCTCTCCTTTTCAGGAAAAGATATTATTTGCTTATCCCAGCCTGATAAGAGTGATGATAGCTAGGCACAAAATGAGAGTAACAGGGGAGATAAGATATCTCAGTTTTCTTGCTTGCTTCGACTCTTCGAGTTTAGTCTCTAAGCTTCTAATCTTAACTCCGGCCTGCAGCCCTAGAGGGACAGTGACCAGGGAGATGAAAACAGCCAGAGGAGCATAGTAAAGAGATAGCGGGTAACCTGTTCCTTGAACAACACAGGCAGGGATTCCTGTTGCATATTTCACGAGAGGAAAGAGGTTTACGGCTAAGAGGGCAGTCATCCCCCCCAAGAGGGCCTGGCTCTTAATCTTATGCTTCAGTTTTTCATTGAATATCGATATCAAAATAATAAATGCAGCTCCCTGCATAAGAAAGGCAAAAATGGGATTTGCTATAGCTCCATGCTGAATAGGCAGTGAAAGTAGAAGGGCGTCAAACATCTTAAAGAGGCTGGCTACGACTATGAGTAGACCGACACCAAGGATTCTTCGAGTTAAGATCCAACTGGCAGCTATAAAGAAGAGTGCAAATCCTGTCATTATAGAACCAGAGAAAAGAGAAGCACAGCTTCTGAGCCACATACCCAGGGCAGCTTCGGAAAAACCCCACACAGCTCCGAGCATTACAACAATGCCCAGATAAGATTTGGGAATGTTTTTATCCATGCTTACCTCCTTGTTTTTTATTCAGTCCATCTGAATATTTTTGGATTATAAATTTCTTTTTTTCTTTTTACAACATTTTCTTTTTCAGCAGGGGTCAGGTCTTGTTTTTTGCCTTTGTTCATGAGGACACAGCTCTGGCAATGCTTTACATTGTAAGCAATCTCGCTTATTTTATAAATGGGTAGGGAAGCACGGCAATCTCATCCTGAAGAAAGGTAGTATCCATGTTGATTTCATCCTTTTAATGAAATCTCTTTGTGTTTGTCTGAGACTGTTGAGACGGGCAAAAAACAAAAAACAAGACCTGACCCCATTTATGGGAAAGTTAAAAAAAACTTGACAAAATCTGTCTAGCTCCTTATTATATATCTGTAATATCAGAATTATCAGAAAAATATAATTATTCTGAATATTATAACAAAATGAGAGGTTAAAAATGGCCAAAAAAAATAAAAACAAATCCAGTTCTCCTTCAGAAGCTCGAAGAATGGGCTGCTGCCGAGTTGAATCAGTAATAAGTGTTGATGAAAGAGGGCAGACGGTTCTTCCTAAGGAGATAAGAAAAAAGGCAAATATCAAGGCGGGTGATAAGTTAGCTGCCATGAGTTGGGAAAAGGATGGGAAAATCTGCTGCATTTCTTTGATTAAGGTCGAGGAGTTTACAGAAATGGCAAAAGACCTGCTTGGTCTGATGATGAAGGAAATGCTTAAAAAATAACATTTGCAATCTAATCTGGAGGTAATCATAAATGAAAGAAGAAAAAATAAAAAAAGTAGTAAGGAAATCTTATGCCAAAATTGCAAAACAGGAAAGCTCCTGTTGTGCTCCCGCGGATTCGTGCTGCGCAGGTGCAGATTTAGCAGAGGATATTAGTAAAAAAATCGGATATTCTGAAGAGGAAATAAAGGCTGTACCCGAAGGTGCAAATTTAGGTCTAGGCTGTGGGAATCCTGTTGCTATCGCCAGCTTGAAAGAAGGCGAGACTGTACTTGACCTAGGATCAGGTGCGGGATTTGATTGTTTTCTTGCTGCTGATAAAGTCGGGAAGAAAGGAAGAGTTATCGGCATTGATATGACTCCCGAGATGATTGATAAAGCAAGAGAGAACGTTCAGAAAGGAAAATATGAAAACGTGGAGTTCAGACTTGGAGAGATTGAAAATCTGCCAGTAGCAGATAGTTCAGTAGATATCATCATCTCAAATTGTGTTATTAATCTTGCTCCTGATAAAAAAAAGGTCTTCATGGAAGCTTTCAGGGTGCTGAGACCAGGGGGAAGAATGATGATCTCGGATATAGTTTTGCTGAAGGAGCTTCCGGATAGGATAAAGAGCTCCGTAGAAGCCTATGTTGGATGCGTTGCTGGGGCTGTAATGAAGGATAAATACCTGGAAGCCATAAAAGAAGCTGGATTTAAAGAGGTCAGTATAATTGACGAAACAAGCATCCCTTTTGAAAGCTTAGAAAACGATCCAACAACAAAAGCAATAATCGAGAATCTAAAAATTTCACCTGAGGAAGCAAGAGAGGCAGTAAGTTCGGTAATTAGTATTAACGTTTATGGGATAAAGCCGTTGCAGGACTAATGAATTCAAACTGTGACAATAAAATATTATAAAAGCAGAATCTGTTATTTTTCAGTTATTTTTATAAATTCCTCCTCTTCTCTGACTCTGTCAAAATTCCTATCAAAATCAATATATTTAAGATAGGCAAAATGCATCTTTTTAGTCTGGGGCCTATTAAAAAAGGCTCTCAAGTGCTCATAACCTGATTCTTTCATCCCCAAGCCCATATAAACAGAAGCCAGCTTAAGATGATCATATAAAACTAGCTTTTGTGGTAATATAAGACTGATATCATCGATGATTCTTAAAGCCTTTTCTTTTTCTCCTTTTTGGGAATGAATCATCCCTAAATAGAGGTTGGAGGCAATTTTTAAATCCAAAGGAGCAATGTCAAATTGCTCGAATACAGCCTTGCTTTCCTCTAAATGTCCCATGCAGTAATATATCTGCCCTAACCTGAATTTAGCCATCATGGAATAATCTAGCTTTTCAACAATATTACAGACATTTATCGCGTCATAAAATTCTCTCTTTAACGTCAATAGCTCAGCATAGATAATATTATTGAGTCCGTAAGGATTCAGCAAAAAACTCTTCTCCTTATACTCTAAGGCTTTATTAAAATCAGCTTCATTTCCTTCTTCTCCAAATCTTTGATAATAACAATAGCCAACTATGGAATTTAATTGAGCATCTTCTGGGTATTTTTTAATTGCTTCTTGAGCAAGCTCAAAAGCAAACTCTCTTGTATTTTCGTTGAAAGCTACCTCTTTTATTAAATAAACTTCGATTAAAGTAGAGTAATATTCAGGAAGTTCAGGACAGATAGCGTTAGCTTCTCTAAGAAGTTCCTCTGCTTTATTCACCCATTTGACATCAGACTCCCAATTAAAATTTACATAGTTAGAATAACAGAGAGCTAATCCGACATAGGCCTTAGCAAAGTTTCTGTCGATCTCAATCGCTTGGTTAAAGAGACTAATAGCTAATTTATTTCCCTCTGGAGTGCACTTACCTGAGTAAAATTTCCCCCGGTGATACAATTTCCAGGGATCATCATTATTTTTTACTAAATTGCTCAGGATATAATTTCCTTTTAGATAATTATCATAAGCCATGTAATCATTAGTTTTTCCAGTATCAGCTAAAAAAGAACGGTTATAGTCAATACTTAAATTTAATTTTTCATGTATTTTTCTGCAGATGTCGTCCTGAATTAAGAAGACATTTTCTAGTCTATCCTTGAACTCCTCGCTCCATATAGTATTGTAGTCTTTTGTCCTTATAAGCTTGACGCCGATTGTAATTTTATCTCCGTCTTTTTTTGTTTTCCCCTCTAAAATATAGTCTACGCTTAATTCTTCAGCGATTTGTTTTGCATCTTGAGAAGAGTTGTTATATTTAGAGACCGATACTGCAGGAGCGACTTTGAGTTCATTCAACAGCGTCATCTTGTTGATTATTTCGTTAGTCATTCCATCAGAAAAATATTCATCCTGTTGTGAGGGATTAAGATTTTTAAAAGGCAGAACAGCAAAGGAAAGGTATTCAGGCTGGGGAGAGAATGATATCCTATTCGTGAAAAATAAAGATAAAAAAACTAATAATAATAAACTTAAAGCTGATATCATGCTTATGATTGACCATTTGCTCTTTCGGAAGGACGGTTTTTTTATCTCTTTGCTTTCTGCTTTTTCTCTCAGCCATTTATCTATTTCTGATTTATAGGCAAATACTTTTGAATGTGGAGAGCTCTGGTCAATGCGGTGAACGGGTAAACCCAGCTCTACTTCCCATCTTTGACATGTTCTAACATTTCGATCCAGGTAATTAGAGATTTCCTTCCAGGAATTTAATAAGTCTTTTTGTTCCACTTTATCATCTCTTGGAACTTATTTATTATTAATATAATAAAAGGTTTTTATCAACGAATAATAAAAAAATCAGCAGTTTCTCTACAAAAAATTAAGGAATTTTAATCCAACCAGAAATGTATGCTTTCATTAGGGTACGATAACCTTATTCATTAGGCCAGAAGTCGATTTTTTAATTACAAAATGTAATTTTTCTTGGAGTGGAGGGTATCCATTGACAGGCTGGCAAATCCTGTTTATAAGAATATTCTACGGCTCTTTTTGCTTCTCTCTCTCTTTTTCGAGCCATTTTGGGAAGACCCAGTTGAGGATCTCGCTCTTCAGCTTCTTGTCCATCTCTTTTATCTTCAGCCCTACTTCCATTTTATTCTGGACGCCCTTGCTCCAGGTGACCACTCCAGACAATGTGGATGAAATCTTTTTTTCTGGAAGGAAAAGTTTTATCTCCATATTAGCGCCCGGATTAAGATTGAAACTGATAGTAAGCTTTAATCCTTCACGAGAGAAGTCATGAGCTGTTACCCGCTCAATTAAGTTATCTTTCCCCTCTATTTTTATAACTTCTACAGGTAGTAAACATTCAAACCGTAAAAACTCTCTTTGTTCTTTACTCATCTTGTTTTCAAGTTTTACACGATAAAAGAAGTTTTTTCAACAAAAACTTGAAATAAATGTTTCTCCTTTTTTATGGTGATAAGAACTTTAGATTAAATTTTGTCTGATAAATATAAAGAGATTTCTAATTTTTTTAATCAAAAGTTAAACGTATAGGTGTATTTAATCATCACGGCTCGGTTGCCTATAAATGGTGGAGCGGGATTCTGCCGGAATCTATTGGTGTTGATCCCTTCGTTATAGACAAGATAGAAGTCATTGCCTTCGCGCGGATTGTAGCGAATCCGGATATTTGCGATGACTGCATTGTTAGCACTGTTGTACTGGATAAAGGCTGTTGCTGAAAACTTGATGCTCAGCATGGCTAAGATGCGCAGACGTGCAATGTGGGCAGTAAACTGTTGGTCTCGATCAGGAAACACAACATTATTGAATTGATATGTTCCGCTCAATTCCAGGCTCTGGGAAATGCTCCACCAAGGAGATATGCTGAGCGATACTCGCCAACCATCATAAAAAGTACCTACTTCAAGCGTATTCTCTGAGAAAAGAAGCCTGGTCATGGGAGTTATATAAGTAGCATTCAGTCCGTAGAATGAATATTTTCCCACAGGCACCTCAGCGTCGCCTGAAAGTGAGAACTCTTCAGGCACATCTTCCCAGAACATTTTCAACATAAAATTACCGTAAGAGCCAGACTTTGTTTCAAACTCCCATCCCGGTCCGATTTCAGCCGACTCTGTCGATCCGCTTGTGTTTTCTAATAATAGAAATCCGTCTAAAAATATATGATGGCGCAGTAATGAAGACTTCTCGCCTGGCCTCCATCCATAAAGCAGGCGGTTTCCAAACCTAGTATAGTTATCTCGCACCAGGAAACCTATTCCTGGATTAAAAGTTGAGCCAACACGGGAAAAACTCAAATCATATCCCAGACCTTTGAGTGTTCTCCGTTCCCAGTTTACTCCTATTCGTGCTTGGTCGAGTGAAGCCAGGTTATTTTCCTGGCCGTTTTCAAAGGTCTGCGCCAATTTAAACGACAGATAGTCATTCCTGAAGAGGCGAAAAATACCATCGATGCCGTAAGCTATGTTGTAAGTGTTATCGACACCAATTCTGGTTGCTATGATTCCCCCGAGGTATGAATAAGGATTGAATACCTGGCGGCGTACACGGAAGACACCAAAATTCTCTGAGGGGAGATCCTCAACCTCGGCGGTTTGTATGTTGAGAAAACCCAAATCCCAGCCTCCAACTCGACCCACTACGCGAGCTCCTCCGTAGATACGGACTGACTTTCCCTCATAAATTCCAATCCTACGGCTGTAAAAGAGGCTATTATCTCCACCCAGATTGAAATCAAATGTGCTTGAGCGCTCCTGAAAAAAAAGCCGTTTTTCAGGGAAGAACAGTGAGAAGCGGGTTAAATTGACCTGCTCATCATCAGCTTCGACCTGAGCGAAATCGGTATTCAGGGTAAAGTCGAGAGTGAGGTTGCTCGTCAGCGCATATTTTATATCCAGCCCTGCTTCATGCGCCGGGTCGTCAGTTCGCTCGTAAGCAGTTTCGGCCTCATTGAGATCGTAAGAAAACCCAAGCCCTCCAAGTATATAGGGAGCAATATACAGAGGCTTCTTCTTGTATATGCCTTGGAAGATGACTTCTTGGGCCTGTGAAGGTTTGAAAAGGCTGAACATTCCCCAATTTGGCGGAATTGCCGGGAAAACCACTGATTCATTCTTTCTAGCTATCCACCGCCAGGATATAAGGCCCATAATGCAACTGCCATCTCTATCTTGAAATTGGAGACTCGAGATAGGTATGCGCATCTCAACAAACCATCCATCCTTGTTGCGCTCTGTTGCCACATCCCAGAATGTATTCCAGTCCGTATTTATGGGTTCTTCACCCTGAGCATCGTTAAAGACTGTCATATCCAATCGTAGGCCTGAGGGAGTGGTAAAAAACACCAGGGCATTTTCTTTATCGTTGAACGTATCGATGAGGATACCAAACCAGTCATTATTAGCTTTCATATCGTCCCGTTTTTTTGAGGTGCATTGTATCTTTGAAGGCTCTTTGTCAAAGAGCCGACCCGCCACATAAAGATAATCATCATCATAACCCACCAGGATTTCTGTCTGTTCTGTCGGCTTGTCGAGGAAATTCGGCGAATGCATGACGACAGGTAGAGGTTTAATTCCTTCCCAGGCAGCTTCCTCGCTCAAACCGTCAAGCTTGACGGGGCCGTTGAGGCGGGGAATGACATATCTATCTTTATTGACAATCTGCTTCTTTAGGTCTGCCTGGGGTATATTTTTCTGTTCATTTTTCTCTTGGCCAAAGACGGGGACAGCGAGAATAAATAGAATTAAGACTATTTTCACAATCGTGCTGTTCTTCATGGACCTTATTTTATTTTCCTAGTTCCTTAAAAAAAATCAAATTGACGTCATAATTATATTATTCACTCAAGGTTGTCAATAATTTATGTTTTCAAACTGCATTTATGGTTCCAGCGGTCGCAATCCATTTTGTTAGTTATTTGATGCGCTGATATCTATTTTTTCTGATATTATATTGAAGGGCGGTATGATTTATCTTAAAATTCCCCGGCGATTAAGCAGTTGCAGCAGCCACATCTTCCTTTATCCAATTGGAGCACTCTAGTTCTTAATTCCTTTCTAGTGATCAGAAGGGCACCGCAATAAGGACAGTAAGTGTTCTCTCCTTTATCATCAGAAACATTTCCTAAATAGACATATTTGAGTCCTTGCGCCAGACCCATTTTTCTGATTTCTCTAAGGTTATTTATTGGGGTAGGGGAGATATCAGATAATTTGAGATGAGGGAAGAAGCGGGTGACGTGCCAGGGGGTATCCCCTCCTAATTCCTTACAGATCCAGGCAGCCATTTTCCATAGGTCTTCTTCATTATCATTAATTCCAGGAATTACGTTTGTCACAATTTCAACATGCATTCCCCATTTATTCTTGGCCCTTTTAATGATCTCTAAGATTCCAGAGAAATCATCAATATAAGCAAGTTTTTTGTAGGAATCTTCAGAAAATCCCTTTAGATCTACCCGAAAGACATCTAAATAGGGACCTATAGTATCCAGCGCCTCGGGAGTAATAAAGCCGTTAGTAACATAATTGGTGTAAAGCTTGTTTATTTTAGCTAATTTTGCTCCATTCAGAGTGTACTCTAACCAGATTGTTGGCTCGTTGTAAGTCCAGGAGATTCCCGCACAATGGCTTTTCTTGGCCATCGGAATTAATTCTTTGGGGGTGATACGCCTGGCCTTTTCTATCTCCTCTTCCACGTCTGCATGGGCGATTTCCCAATTCTGACAGCCGGGGCAGCGAAAGTTGCAGCCAAAACTACCCAGGGAGAGCCATTCTGACCCTGGAAAAAAATGATAAACGGGCTTTTTCTCTATAGGAGAAACCATTATGGAAGAGACACGCGAGTAGATTAGAGAGTAAAGTTTTCCTTGATGATTGAGCCTTGTCTGGCAATATCCTCTTTCATTTTCGCTGATCATGCATCTCCTCTGACAGACATTACATTTGACTTTATTGTCTGATAGCTTTTCGTAGAGGCTTGCTTCAACCACTGTAATTAGATCTTCCCATTTTTCTTTAATTATTCTGTATTAAACATCTTAATTCTATATTTTTGCTAAAGATAATAAAAGTACAAATAATAAGTTTGAAGGGTATCACTCCGCCGAAAAAGGCGATTGAAACATCGCGATGTTTTAGTTATTATAATCAGAAAGAGACCAGTCCTTCTCCATGACTATAGGAGGCAAGAACATGGAAATTAATGTTAAAAGCCCTGCCTTTGTGCCAGGAGGTAAGATTCCTGATAAGTATACGTGCGATGGGATGGATATTTCTCCACCACTCACCTGGACTTCGGGTCCTGAGGGAACAAAAACATTCGCTATTATCTGCGATGATCCGGATGCACCGATGGGCACTTGGGTACACTGGGTTCTTTTTAATCTTCCTGTAAATATCACAGAACTCCATGAAAACGTCCCGCCTGAAAAGGAGCTGGAAATTGGTGCCAGACAGGGAATGAACGATTTTCGAAGAATTGGGTACGGCGGTCCGTGTCCTCCCGGTGGTGTGCACAGATATTTTTTTAAGCTGTATGCTCTAGATGCAGAAATCAATCTTGAGGCTGGGGCTACGAAAGATGAATTGTTAAAGGCTATGGAGGGCCATATACTGGCCGAAGGTCAGCTGATGGGAAGATACGAGAGGAGTTAGATTTCAAGATAGTAAAGAGAGAGAGTAGGTAAATTAGATTCCTGGCCTAAGCTGATTACAAACTGCTCCTAATCCCCGTTATCACCCATTCTAGGACATGATAATTAATTACACTTAAATCCTGATCGCAACAAGGCCCCATAAAATAATATGTACGCCTTTTTGGATAAATTCTTTTTCATATTTCATTCCACCTTGATCGTTTTCAACCTTTTTGGGTGGATTTGGAAGAAAACTCGGCGAGCTAACCTGGTTGTTGTACTCTTAACAGTCTTTTCCTGGACTATTTTGGGAATATGGTATGGTTTTGGCTTCTGTCCAAGCACAGACTGGCATTGGCAGGTAAGGATGAAACTGGGCCATTACGATATGCCTTCTTCTTACACGAAATTCCTTGTTGATTCTTTAACAGGGCTAGATGTAAACGAGAAACTCGTGAATATTTTTGCTGTTTTATTCCTCGCATTGGCTTTGTTCGCATCTGTTATGACAAATATGAAAGATTGGAGAAAAAAAATAAGTAAAAAGGCTAAAATTTACGTCCAGAAATCTTGAAATAGAAGTATTAATAATCTTTGCAATTATTTAGTGTTATTATATAGAAAGCTTTAATTCAAAATTCGAGATGTAAAGTGAAGCAGCTTATTTTGACTGTGATCATAATATTGGGAAGTTTTATACTTATCCTTGGCGAAGAAGAAATAATCATCGGAAGAGAAGATGGAGAAGGAATGTTGATTTACCCTCAAAGTATTGAAGAAGGACCTGATGGCAATATCTATGTCTATGACCTAGCAGATGCTTTTATAAAGGTATATTCTCCTGCAGGGAAATTTTTAAGAAAAATCGGAGGGAGAGGGCAGGGACCGGGTGAAATCCAGCGGCCTGACGGTGTTACGTTTGGGTTCAAGTCTGATGATAAGTTATTCTTCACCGAGTTTTTTGGAGGGCACCCCTGGATAACCTTTATGGAATTATCTGGTGAGTTTCATAAAGTTTTAAAACCAGAGCTAAAAGAATTTTTCGCAGTTAATAGAGCGATTTCTCTTCCAGACGACGGTTTTCTTGCTCACGTTTCGTTTAGAGGGAGACCAGAAAAGCAGAAGAATTATTTTTTGTACACATCTCCGATGGAACTGGTCATTCTTGACTCAAAAGGCCGTATAATTTCCAGGATTAAAAAAACAAATTATTTTATGAGGATATCCTACGTTGGTGATGGAGCTGATTCACCCCTACCGTTTACACCAAGATTTTTATGGTGCCCTTTTAAAAACAAAACCGTTATTTTTGCCGATGGCTTGAGTACAAAATTAAAAGTCTATGATTATGAAGGGAAATTAGTAAGAGAAATAAGCACGCCTCTTTCTAAGCCAGAAAAGGTCACGAAAAATGACCTTGATGAATGGAGAGAGGAAAGAAAGAGGAGTTTCAGAGATAAGGCATGGTATAACCGGTTTGGAACAGTTATAGAAAGATATAAAAAATCCATTTACGAAAAGAGACCAAACTTAACCGGAATCTCCTTAACACCTGATGGAAATATTTTCATTTCCGGGCTCTGGGATGAAGAAGCACAGAAAAGAAATTACTGGCTAGTTGATGAAAACGGAAAAACAATAGCAAAAATAAAGACTGAGCTTTCTGATCTAGAAATTTCAAGGTATTTTATCTTCTACAGAACAATCGATGAAGAAGAGAATATTCTGATTCACTGCTTTAAAAGGATAGGGGCAGAGAAAGAAGATTTATTAAGGCTCGAGAAAAAATAGATATACCGTTTAGAGAATTAGAATTCGGCTACATCATGTAGCTAATAACAAGAGGAAAATTTTGAACAGCAGACGTCTCTCGTCTTTGGATGCTTTCCGCGGCCTTACGATTGCGGGAATGATTCTAGTGAACAATCCGGGAAGCTGGAATCATGTCTATGCTCCTCTAAGGCATGCGGAGTGGCACGGTTGGACGCCAACAGATCTTGTTTTCCCCTTTTTCTTGTTTATTGTCGGTATATCCATATCTCTTTCCTTTTCTAGAAGAATGGAGCAGGGCATCGCCAAGAATGAATTGTATCTGAAAATCCTTAAGAGAACCGTCATCCTTTTTGGCCTTGGAATTTTGCTTGCGCTTTTCCCCCACTTTAATTTTTTAACTATCAGAATTCCAGGTGTTCTCCAGCGTATTGCTCTTTGTTATCTTTTTTCTTCTTTGCTTTTCCTCAAAACAGGTATTAAAGGCCGGTGCATGGCTTCTTTCTCTTTTTTGGCCGTTTACTGGTTAGTGATGAAATTGGTTCCGGTCCCAGGCTATGGACCTGGAGTTCTCGCTTACGAAGGAAATCTATGTGCCTTTATTGATAGCCGGCTTCTTGGCGGTCATCTGTATAAGCCTGGTTTTGATCCTGAAGGGATTCTGAGCACTTTGCCTGCGATTGCCACAACTTTGTTGGGAACTCTGACTGGTGATTGGCTGCGGTCCTCCAAAACTATTCTCCATAAAACAATCGGCCTTTTAGGCGGAGCTCTTTTCTTCACCTTGAGCGGGCTTTTGCTACATCCGCTTTTTCCCATCAACAAGCAGCTCTGGACGAGCACCTATGTGCTTTTTACTGCAGGGGTTGCACTGCTTTTTTTAGTATTCTGCTATTGGATGATCGAAGGAATGAGGATTAAAAAGTGGGCAACTCCCTTTCTTATCTTAGGCTCAAATGCGATCATGGTCTATGTGGGATCTACTTTGATGGCCAAGCTTATCAGCTTGATAAAAGTATCAGTATCAGGGAAACTTTTAACTTTAAAAGCTTACATCTACAATAGCCTTCTTGCTCCCTGGGCAGGGAATTTGAACGGCTCTTTGCTCTTTCCTCTGCTTCTCATTATTCTTTGGATAGGGATTATGCTTCCTTTATACAGAAAAAAAATAATTATAAAGATATAAAAACTATTCAGAAATAACTTTAGTACAAAATTTTAAAGAGGGCGTGAAGTGGAACCTGATTGATAGAGACCATTCTTGATATTAAGTCGTGTGTCATAAATATGTGACAGTATTGACTCCCTCATCTCATACCTTTCCCTTAATTCAATTTAATCCAATTTGGCATGAATTTTGCCAAATAAAAAAATAGATTACTTGAGTTATTCGAATGGAGAAAATTTAAGTGAAAGAGATCGGGCTCATTCGAGTTATTATAATAAAAATGAATCATTGCCCCAGAATATTATTGAAGATGAATCCCCCTAGCCGAATTTATTCTTTTTTTTGATCCAGGCTGATGAAGAGGCAAATGATTTTTAGCATAATAGATACTAATAAGAATATAATAATAATAAGAAAAATTGCTTGATTTTTCTTTAATTTGATATTATAATATATTTATTTGATAGGAATAATAAAAAAAATAGGGAAAAATGTGAGGTGAGTTATGAAATTTCAGCATAGTATCAAGCCATTTACGCTTATTGTATTCCTGCTTATTGCAGTGGGAATAACAGTTTCTTCAGTAGACGCTCAGTACTTTGGGCGGAACAAAGTGCAGTATGAAACTTTCGATTTTAAGATTATGAAGACAAAGCACTTTGACATTTATTTCTACCCCGAGAAACAGGAGGCGGCCATGGAAGCTGCTAGAATGGCGGAAAGATGGTATGCTCGGTTGTCTCGACTTTTTAATCATGATTTAAGAGGCCGTCAGCCCTTGATTCTCTACGCTAGCTCTCCTGATTTCCAGCAAACAGCAGCTATTCCAGGTATAATCGGTGAAGGGACAGGAGGCGTCACTGAAATGTTCAAGAGGCGGATTGTCCTTCCTCTTGGGGCTTCGTTGGCTGAATCCGATCATGTGATCGGCCACGAGCTTGTTCACGCTTTCCAGTTTGATATAACGTCCCAGGAACGGCCGAGGTATGCCAATGCCACACCTACAGCACTCCGGCTTCCGCTCTGGCTCATCGAAGGTCTAGCTGAATATCTCTCTATTGGGTCTGTAGACCCTCACACAGCCATGTGGATGCGCGACGTAACTCGAAGAGAGAAGCTCCCTACAGTTCAAAAGCTGATTAATCCTAGATTTTTCCCCTATCGATATGGCCAATCTCTCTGGGCTTATATCACAGGAAGATGGGGAGACGCTTCTGTCAGAAGAATCATGAAAGCAGTCAGCAAAACGGGTGATTATAAACCAGTTATTCAGAAAGTTCTGGGTATATCTTTGGAACAGCTTTCTAAAGACTGGCACAATTCCATGAAGAAAGCTTACAGCCCTCTAACCGAAGTTACGGACGTGACCGATAAATCGAGTCGATTGTTGTTTAAAGCAACAGAAGAGAATAGATTGAATGTTTCGCCAGCTCTCAGCCCTGACGGAACGCAGATTGTATTCCTTTCAAGCCGGAATTTATTTTCGATCGACATGTATCTTGCCGATGCAAAAACGGGCATAATCAAGACAAAACTCATAAAGACTGCGGTTGATCCCCATTTTGAAAGTTTACAGTTCATCAAATCCTCAGGAAGCTGGGATGCGGAGGGAAAACGTTTTGTCTTCGGTGCTATAACTAGAGGAAAGCCTGTCCTCTCTATTGTCAATGTGGAGAAGGGAAAGAGAGATAAAGAAGTTGTTTTTCCTCAATTAGGAGAGATCTTGAATCCGACTTGGTCGCCTGACGGACGCTTCATCGCCTTTTCTGCGCTGGTGGGAGGATTATCAGATATATTCATCTATGACCTTGAAGAAGACAAACTCGAGAGAATGACAGATGATGCTTTTGCCGATTTATATCCTACCTGGTCACCTGATGGGCGCTACATTGCCTTTGTCACTGACCGATTTTCTACCGATATTTCCATCTTGAATATAGGCAACTACGAGCTTGCTTTGAGAGACATGGAGACCGGAGATGTTCAAAGGGTTCCTGGGTTCAGGAATGCTAAAAATATCAATCCCCAGTGGTCGCCTGATTCAAAAAGCCTGTATTTTCTTTCCGACCAGAACGGAATAACAAACGTTTATAGAATTGACCTTGGCAGCCAGAAAATATTTCAAGTGACAAATCTATATACAGGTGTTAGCGGTATCATGGCCTTAAGTCCTGCCCTTTCTGTTTCCCAAAAAAGTGAGCGCCTTGTGTACTGCCTATACGAGGATGATAAATACAATATCTACTCTATAGATTCTGCTGATGATTTGAAAGGAAGAGAGCCGATAGCCCAGCTTGCCCAGGTAAACCCTTCGGTACTTCCACCTCGTGAAAAAGGTGAAGGAGAAGTTCTTGGTCTGTTGAAAAATCCTTTATTCGGACTTCCCGAGGAAACCGAATTTGAAATAACCAACTATAAGCCAAAATTGCAACTGGATTATGTCACCCAACCTCAGTTAGCGATCGGAGTCGATAGGTTTGGAACTTTTGCTGGAGGAGGAATCGCCTTTTATTTTAGCGATATGCTCGGCTATCACAATCTTGTGGGAATGTTCCAGTTGAGCAGTCGTTTTCTAGATTCGGCCGCTTTGGTCGGCTACCAAAACAGCAGGAGTCGTTTGAATTGGGGAGCTGTTGTCCAGCGCATTCCGTACGTAACCGGAGGATTTGCTGCTGGAGTCGATGATCGCCTTAATCCCACAGCTTACATCGAAGAAGAATTTATCTTTAGGCAGATCAATTATCAATTTTCGGGATTTGCTGCCTATCCTTTCAACCAAGTGCGCCGCTTTGAACTTACTGCTGGCTACAGCTTAATCGATTTTAGTCGAGAAGTCCGCACCCGGACTTTTTCTTATCCTGGTTTTATTGAGCTTTCCAGGGAAAAAGAAAAACTTCCTGCACCAGATAGTCTTCAATTTGGCNNGTTTTATTGAGCTTTCCAGGGAAAAAGAAAAACTTCCTGCACCAGATAGTCTTCAATTTGGCTTCGGTGCTGCTGCCCTTGTCTATGACTCCTCCTTTTTCGGGGCAACGAGCCCCATCCTTGGACAGAGCTACAGGTTTGAGGTCTCGCCCTATTTTGGAACTATTGATTTCTATACTATGCTCGCCGACTATCGCCGTTATTTTATGCCTGTCAGGCCGTTTACGCTTGCTTTTCGTTTCCTCCACTTCGGCCGCTACGGAAAAGGTGGTGAAGACACTCGTCTCTTCCCGCTTTTTATCGGCTATGAAACTCTTGTGCGCGGATATAACACAGGTTCTTTTACGTTTGATGAAGTCACAGGCCCTGATCCTTTTGATTTCGGAAGCTTATTCGGAAGTAAAATGCTGATTGCAAATGTGGAGCTCCGTTTTCCGTTGTTTCAGGTTCTCGGAATAGGAAGGGGATATTATGGAGTCTTCCCAATTGACTTTATTGCCTTCTACGATGCTGGAATAGCCTGGTGGGATGATAATGAGCTCTTTGATGAATTTGGAGACCTACAAGAAACTGATCGCAAAGCCTCGTTTTTGGGTGGTGGACGCAACATGATTTCAAGCGCTGGAATCGGCCTTCGGGCAAATGTTCTTGGCTACCTGATTTTAGGAGTTGACCTCGTTTATCCTTTTGACAGGCCCCAAAAAGACTGGTACTTCCAGTTCACGTTCACTCCTGGCTTCTAACCCTCGTTCATTTTTTTTGATTTAGTCATTAGCTGTTTGACTTATATTTTTTCCTCTGCTATACGTAGAAGAGCATTAGTTACTGAGGGATAACAAATAAAAATCAGACGCTGTTAAAATAAGGTAATTTTCCAGTTTAGTCGGAGATAGCAAGTGAGGCGGGGATTCCTATTCAATCAAGAAAACCTGCTGAAGCAAAGATTGCAGCTCATACAAAGTGCCGACGAAAGTAAAGTTTTCGATCAAATAAAGAGGGGCGCCGGCACAAAGAATGCAACTGAGATAAGGAGGAATGGATGATTGATCTGGCCATCATATCAGGGACTGGATTTTATGATTTCCCTGGCTTGGAGGATGAAGAAGGTTTAAATATAGAAACAAAATATGGAGCCGCTTCCATCATAAAAGGAGCCGTTGAAGGGAAAAAAATTGCCTTTATTGCCAGGCACGGTAAAGGTCACAGTATATTTCCTAACATGATCAATCATAGGGCTAACCTGAAAGCTTTAAAAAAATTGGAAACAAAGGCAATCATCGCCACAACTGTCTGCGGAGTATTGGACCCCAGCATACCGCTCGCCAAGCTGGCTGTTTTCGACGATCTGTATTTTCCTGATAATCGGCTTCCTGATGGAGAAGCCTGTACGGTATATGAAAAAAGAGGAGAAAAATCAAGAGGACATTACATTTTTGATAAACCCTTTTCCGAAGAATTGAGACAACAGTTAATCGCTGCGGCCCGAGACCCTCTTACCAACGTTGTTTATGCCCATGCTTGCGGGCCAAGATTCAATACAAAATCCGAGATTAAAATGCTTCGAAATTATGCTTCCTTTGTCAGTCAAACAGCTGGTCCTGAGGTTGTTCTCGCTGGAGAGCTCGAAATTCCCTATGCGCTGCTCGGATTTGGAGTGGATTATGCAAACGGGATTAAGAAAGAACCAACCTCAGTCGAGGAGCTGAGGGATAATTTGAAAAAAAGTAAGATTGTTTTTACAGATGTTATAAGAGAATTAATAAAAAAATACAGAGCACCCGAGTTTGAGGGATTCATATACCGGTTTGAATAGACAGGAGTCTTTTTTTAATTTATATATAGATTCTATATATTTTTTTGTCTGGATTTAGTAGAAGTCTTTGTTTAAACAGCAAGCAAAAAATAATCCATTTGCTTGAAGGAACAAAAGATGAAAACCGAAGAATTTAGACTTTTATTCGAAGCCAAGAGTATTTTAGAAAAAAATTGGAGAGAGGGATACACTATTCCCTCACCTAAACTTTATCCTCACCAGTGGAGCTGGGATTCTGGTTTTATTTCTATCGGTTACTCTCATTTTGATCAGGATAGAGCGCAAAAAGAGACGCTTTCCCTGTTTGAAGGGCAGTGGGCAAACGGAATGCTTCCTCATATCTTATTCAGGGGAGGAAAAGGATACTTCCCGCCTGCTGAATACTGGCAAACCGAGCTCTCAGAGTACTCTCCTGCGATAAAAACATCAGGCATTACTCAGCCGCCCATCCATGCTCTGGCAGCTTTGCATGTCTATAAAAATTGCAGTAATAAAAAAGAAGCAAAGGATTTCTTGAAGAAGGTATTTCCCAAGATTATGATTTTCCACCGCTATTTGTTGACGAACAGAGACCCGGAAAATTCCGGGATGGCAACGATTTTTCATCCTTGGGAGTCAGGTCTGGATAACTCGCTTAGATGGGACGAACCTTTAGACAGAATTAAAGTCGAGGATTTACCACAATATAAAAGAGTTGATACAGAGAAGGTGAGTTCTGACCAGAGGCCTACAGATGAAGATTACGACAGGTACCTCTATCTTGTTGAGGTCATGAAAGAAAATAATTATGACGAGGAAAAGATATACAAAGTCATCCCTTTTAAAATCAAGGACATCGCTTTCAACTCCATCTTATACGCAGCCAATAAAGCCATGCTTGAGATTGCAGGTATCCTTGGAGAGAACAGCGACGAGGTAAATTCCTGGATAGAAAGAACTAAAAAAAACTATTTTGAATATTTTTGTCCTGATGTATCAGAAAATCCTCTCCACTACGATTATGACCTCGTCGGGAAAAAAAGAATAGAGACGAGAACAGCAGTCTCACTAATGCCGCTGTGCACAGACCTTTTAAGCCAGAAACAGGCAAAGGTACTGGCGTCATGGATGAAGCACTCTCATATGTGTAAGGAAGAATGCGCTCATGAGCATCCTGTTATCACTTCTATTTCAGTTGATGATGTGCAGTTTAATCCTTTAAATTACTGGAGAGGTCCAGTCTGGATAAATATTAACTGGATGCTATATGGAGGAATGAAGAGTTATAGTCTTTTTGAAGACGCCATGAATTTGAAAGAATCCATAATTGACCTGATCACAGAACATGGATTTTACGAGTATTATAATCCTTTGAGCGGAGAGGGTCTTGGGGCCGATAATTTCTCCTGGACTGCAGCCTTACTCATTGACCTGATATCAGAAACAGAAGATTGAAAATAGAGAAACCAGAGTATGCATTTTTTAGATTGGGATTAAAGGAAATTTCAAATGTAGTTATCAGATAGCCGAGGATTAATTTCAGGAAAGAAAAAAGGATTGATTGAATGAGAGTTATAATTGCCTCAGATCATGCAGGTTTGCGGTTGAAAGAAAAAGTAAAACGCTACTTGAAAAGAAAGAAGATAGAATACGAAGACCTGGGGACCGAATCCTTCACTTCAGTTGATTATCCAGATTATGCTCTAAAAGTCGCTGAAAAGGTTGTAAAAAATAAAAATACAAGGGGAATCCTTATATGTGGAACAGGAACCGGAATGACGATTGCTGCCAACAAGGTAAAAGGAATAAGGGCTGTCGCTGCTTATGACGCTTTTTCGGCGAAAATGTCAAGGATAGATAATGACACAAATGTCCTTGGTTTGAGAGGCCGATTCTTCCCTTTTGAAAAGATAAGGAAGATTATAACTGTTTGGCTGGATACGCCGTTTAGTGGAGAAAAAAGACATAAAAGGCGGATAAAGAAAATATCAGATTATGAGAGGAAAAGATGAGAAAAATCATTATTCCTGCAGTTATAGCCAAAACACAAAAGGAGTTAGACGATATTTTTTCTAGAATCAAGGATTCAGCCCGGTTGCTTCAGCTTGATGTAATGGATGGTAAATTTGTCCCGAATAATTCCCTTGATTTTGATTTTAGGCTGCCCGAGAAAAAATACCTTTATGAAGCTCATTTGATGATTGATGATCCAGAGAAGTGGGTTGATGAGAATTGGAAAAGAGTTGATACCGTAATAGCTCATTTCGAATCTGTAAAAAATCCGGAGAGAATCATAGAAGCTGTGAAGACAAAGGGGAAGAAAATCGCCTTTGCCTTGAATCCTGAAACAGATGCTGACCTTATCCTGAGTTATTTAGATAGCCTTGATCAGGTTCTTGTCATGACAGTCAATCCAGGTTTTTACGGCAGCAAATTTATACCTGAGATGTCGGATAAGATAAAAAGGTTGAGAGAACTGCGGCCCGATTTGGATATAGAAGTTGATGGTGGGATTAAACTAGATACAATCCAGGAGGTCTACGAAGCTGGTGCCAACATGTTTGTATCTGGATCCTATCTCATAAATTCAGATGATATAAAAGAAAGAATGAGAATTTTAGAGCAGAAGATAAAAACCGATTGAGTTTTTAATCAAGAAATTAGGCATCGACTTTTAAGAAGACTTAAAATCCTTTTCGTTAAATTTAAGGTGTTTAACAGAAGATACGGCAAAAAATGAAAAAACTTCTTACATTAGGAGTGGATCTTGGAGGAACCAAGGTGAAAACAGCCCTAGTAGATAAGAACGGAAAGATTCTATCTTCACATCGCTACCCCACCAACCCCGAGAAGGGGGCGCAAAGAATAATAGACGATATAGTAATCTGCGTGGAGGAATGCCTGGATAAGGGAGAAGAGGATGCCCAGGCCCTTGGAATTGGAGTTGCGGCTCAAGTAGACCACTCAGGGGTTGTTCTCACTTCTCCCAACCTTGGCTGGGAGAATGTTCCTCTGCGAGAGACGCTCGAACAAAAGTTAAAGCTTCCTGCGGTTGTCACTAACGATGTCCGCGCTGCGTCCTGGGGAGAATGGCGCTTTGGTGCAGGAAAAGGAGTTGATGATCTTGTCGTAGTTTTCGTGGGCACAGGAGTTGGTGGCGGTGTTGTCAGCGGCGGCCGTATGCTCGAGGGTTGTAGCAACTGTGCCGGAGAAATTGGACATACAACTCTTATCGTTGACGGACGAAATTGCAGCTGCCCAAATAAGGGCTGCTTAGAAGCCTATGTTGGCGGTTGGGCGATCGCCGAGCGTGCGCAAGAAGCTGTTCGCGCTAATCCTGAAGAAGGAAATGCTTTAATTTCCTTGGCTGGAGCAGCAGAAAAAATAACTGCTGCTTCGGTCAGCAAAGCATGTCATGATGGAGACAATTTATCGTCCCGATTGGTCAAGGAAACAGCCCAGTTTCTCTCATCAGGTCTTGTAGGCATAGTGAATTCCTTTAATCCCTGTCTGCTTGTTATCGGAGGAGGCGTGATCGATGGTCTTCCAGAGTTGATAGAGACTGCAGAGCCTTTCATTAAAAAAAGAGCGCTGAAAGTAGCGGCGAAGAACTTGAAGGTAGCTAAAGCTGCGCTGGGGAACGATGCTGGGATTGTTGGAGCAGCAGCTTTAGCTCAGGATCATCTAAAGGAACTTGTATGAAAAAAATTATTTGTTGTAAGGGAAATTCCCTTGAAGGGAGTCTTACGAAAGCGGAATGGAAAGTAACAGAAATAATAAATATTTTAGATAATCAAGGAAGGAAAAGATGAATCCATTAAAGGATTTACAGCAATACGGCCAGTCTGTTTGGCTTGATTATATACGCCTAAGTTTGATTATTGGTGGGGAGCTTGAGCGCTTAGTAAAAGAAGACGGATTAAGAGGTGTTACCAGCAATCCCACCATATTCCAAAAAGCCATAGCCGGGAGTAACGATTATGATGAAGCATTGAATAAGCTTCTCAAAGACAACCCTCACTTGGATGCCCGAAATCTCTACGAAAAACTGGTAGTAGAAGATATAAAGAGGGCAGCCGATATTTTTAAAAAAGTTTACGAAGAAACCGGTGGGGCGGACGGATTTGTATCTTTAGAGTTGTCGCCCGGTCTTGCTCACGATACAGAAGGAAGTGTTGCCGAAGCCCGTCGTTTCTGGAAAGAAGTGAATAGACCTAACCTTATGATTAAAGTTCCTGCTACCAAAGAAGGAATCCCTGCCGTGGAAGCACTTATTGCAGATGGGATCAATGTAAACATAACTCTCATGTTTTCTTTAGCCCATTATGAAGCTGTTGCTCAAGCATATTTGAAAGGGGTGAAGAAGTGTCTGAATCCGAGCAAGGTGGCTTCTGTCGCGTCATTATTCGTCAGCCGAGTGGATACAGCTGTGGATAGAGCTCTGGAAGCCAGTGGATCTCCCCGGGCTCTGGAGCTCAGAGGAAAGATTGCTACTGCCACTGCCAAGGTGGTTTACAAACGTTTCAAGGAGATATTCAGTGGTAACGCCTGGGAACGTTTGGTGCGCAACGGAGCCAGAGTTCAGCGTCCGCTCTGGGCAAGCACGGGAACAAAGAATCCTGTCTATTCAGACGTGCTTTATGTTGAGGGGCTTATAGGTCCAAGTACAGTCAATACGATGCCCCCTTCTACCCTAAACGCCTTCCGTAACCATGGGAAGGTGAATCCGACACTTGGAGCAAGATTAACCGAAGCTGAAGAATCCATCGCTCGCTTGGTTGAGTTTGGAATAAACCTTGAATCTATTACAGAAAAACTGCAGGAGGAAGGTGCGGCAGCCTTCTCAAATTCTTTTGACTCATTGCTAGATACGCTGGAAGAGAAGCGACATGAAATTATTCATGGTAAGAGAGCTCGTCAGATTCTAGAACTAGGCAGAGATCAATCTCGCCTTGGAGAGCGGCTAAAGTCTTGGAAAGAGATGAATTTTACTCGAAGACTCTGGAATAAGGATCCTACTCTCTGGTTTTCCGAGCCTGTTCCTGAAATCAAGGACCGGTTAGGATGGCTTACTCTCCCCGAAACTATGCACGAGAAGCTTGAAGATCTTGCTGCCTTTGCGCAGGAAGTGAAAGAAGAAAGGATAATCCATATAGTCTTGCTTGGCATGGGAGGCTCCAGCCTTGCTCCTGAGGTTTTCCAGAAGACGTTTGGCTACAAAAAGGGTTATCCCGGACTCTTCGTTCTCGATAGCACTCACCCCGAGGCTGTCCGTTCTATGCAAGAAATGATAGATTTCAGGAAGACGCTTTTTCTCGTTTCAAGTAAATCAGGAACAACTCTTGAAACTCTCTCCCTCTTCCGTCATTTCTGGAATGAGATGAGCCAAGTGTATGACAATCCAGGGCGCTATTTTGTAGCCATAACTGATCCCGGTACGCCTCTTATGAATTTGGCTCAGGAGAGGAGTTTTCGTCAGGTTTTTGAAGCTCCACCCGATGTTGGCGGACGGTATTCTGCACTCTCGGTTTTTGGATTAGTACCAGCAGCCCTTATCGGTCTGGATACTCATAAGCTGCTCGACAGGGCCTGGATTACTTTAGAGAATAATGCCTTTTGTCTACCAGAAGACGAAGCTTCGGGCTTAATCCTGGGCGCAGCCCTGGGTGAGCTATCAGAAACTCGCGATAAACTGACCTTTCTGACTTCGTCCTCGCTAGGCAGTTTGCCTGACTGGATAGAGCAGCTTGTTGCAGAGAGTACAGGAAAGGATGGCAAGGGCTTGGTTCCTGTCGCCAATGAGCCTAAAGCAACCATTCATGCTTACGATAAGGACAGGGTTTTTGTCGGGCTGAACCTTGAAGGAGATCAAGATAGAGAATTGGATGAAAGGCTAAAGGATCTTGAGGCGGCAGGCCACCCAACTATAAGAATAACTTTGGAAGAGAAGGTAGATTTGGGGCAGGAAATCTTCCGCTGGGAAATTGCAGTCGCTGCAATAGGAGCAGTTATCGGGATACACCCTTTTAATCAGCCTGATGTTCAGCTTTCTAAAGAGTTTACTCAAAAAATGATGGAGGAAGATGAGGCTGAAAAAAAGGATAATAATGAAGTCAAAACATTCTCTGTTGAAGATCCTGAGGGATTGGCAGATGCGCTTGCGGACTGGGTCCTAGGAGCATCACCTGGAGACTACATTGCCCTTCAAGCCTACCTTAATCCCCTGAAGGAGGTAACATCAGGTCTCCAGAAAATTAGAAATGAGCTTTTGAATCGCACACGGCTGGCAACGACTCTTGGTTACGGACCGCGATTTTTACATTCCACAGGGCAGCTTCATAAGGGAGGACCGAACAACGGTCTTTTTCTCCAACTCGTAGATGAGCCAGAGTTTGATCTCCCAGTTCCTGAAACTAACTTTTCTTTTGGCAAATTGATAAGAGCCCAATCTATGGGGGATTACCAGGCTCTTAAACAAAAGGGGCGGAGAGTCCTGAGGATTAATCTGAGAAGGGATGTGGTAGCCGGTCTTGAAAAGCTGATGGATTTAATGCGAAGAACATGAGATTTTGGGACGCAGGGATGCTAAACGGAAAATCAGAAAAGGAGGAATAAAAGATGGAAATAGGGATTATAGGACTTGGACGCATGGGTGCCAATATGACCGAGCGGCTTTTGAAAGACGGCCACCGTGTTGTGGGCTATGCCCGGCATTGGGATAAAGTTCAACCAGTTATCGATAAAGGTGCTGTGGGTGCGCATTCTTTGGAAGAACTTGTCTCAAAGCTTGCTCCTAAGCGGATTATCTGGCTGATGATTCCAGCCGGGAAACCCGTGGATTTGACTATCCAAAAGTTGATCGATCTCCTGGACAAGGATGATGTGATAATAGATGGGGGAAATTCCTTCTATAAAGATACTTTGAGAAGAGCCGAAGAACTCAAACAAAAGAATATCCATTATGTTGATGTTGGGACCAGCGGAGGGATTTGGGGGCTAACAGAAGGCTACAGCCTGATGATCGGCGGCGAAAAAGATATAGTCGAATTTCTAAGCCCTCTCTTTAAAACACTGGCTCCTGCTTCTGATAAAGGATGGAGCTATATCGGGCCAAACGGAGCCGGCCATTTTGTAAAAATGGTCCACAACGGGATTGAATATGGCATGATGCAGTCCTATGCAGAGGGTTTTGCTCTCATGAAGCGAAAAGAGGAGTTTAGCCTTGATCTTCATCGGATAGCTGAAGTCTGGCGTTATGGAAGCGTTGTCCGTTCATGGCTTCTCGATCTTATAGTCGAGGCTCTTAAGGAAAACCCTGATTTAGAGGGAGTAGCACCCTATGTTGCCGAATCAGGAGAGGGACGCTGGACCGTGAAAGAAGCCATTGATCAGAATTTGGCTGCGCCGGTTATCTCTCTATCTCTTCTACAGCGTTTTCGCTCCCGTGAAAAGGAAAATTTCTCAGACAAACTGCTGGCCATCATGAGAAGTAAGTTTGGCGGCCATGAAATCACCAAGAAGGAAAAATCATGAATAAACCTTCTGTTGATAAACATCTTTTTGTGATTTTTGGGGGGACTGGAAACCTTTCCCTCACTAAGCTTCTTCCAGCCCTTTACCATTTACTCGTGAAGAAAAATTTAAAGGAAGTTTGTCAGGTTTTGGGAGTTGCAATAAAAAATATAGATGACGAAGTATTCAGGGAGAAAGCTCGAGAAGCATTAATAACAGCAGGATTTTCAAAAGAAGAGGTCGACATTTGGTGCGATTCTTGTGTTCACTATCAATCTTTAGGAAAATCACCCGAAGATTATTCCCCTCTCATTGCCCGAATTAAATCACTTGAGGAGGAAAACAATATCAAAGGTAACCGTGTATTCTACCTTGCTCTTCCGCCGTCCTCTTTTCCAACCGTTATTAAAGGAATCGGCGAATCTGGTCTTAACAAAAGCCAAGGCTGGGTACGAATCGTCATCGAAAAGCCCTTTGGCGAAGACATCTCATCTGCCCGAGAGCTTAATCGTTTGCTCCACCGCTATTTTGATGAATCTCAGATCTACAGGATAGACCACTATCTAGGTAAGGAAACCGTGCAGAATTTATTAATCTTTAGGTTTGCCAACACAATTTTTGAATCCTTGTGGAGTAGGGACAGGATTGAAAGCGTTCAGATTACAGTAGCTGAGAGTATCGGAATCGAAGGACGGGCTAGCTACTATGACCGGGCTGGAGCCTTGCGGGATATCGTTCAGAATCATCTTGTTCAGCTACTCACACTTATTGCTATGGAAGTACCAGCAGTTTTTAATGCGGATTCTATCCGGAGTGAGAAAGTCAAGGTGCTTCATTCGATACAAGGGATTCCTCCTGAAAATGTTATTTTCGGACAGTATGGGAAAGGAAGTATCAATAACAAAGAAGTTCTTGGCTACAGGGAAGAACCAGGAGTGGCTTCTGATTCCAGTGCAGAGACTTATGTCGCTTTGCGAATTGATGTTGATAACTGGAGGTGGCAGGGGGTACCGTTTTATATTAGAACAGGAAAAAGGCTCCCCCGCCGCATGACTCAGATCGTTATAGATTTTCGTCATCCTCCTATCTGCGTGTTCAGCCCTTATAGCTTATGTAAGGTCCAATCAAACAGGATTTTGATTACTCTCCAGCCTGATGAGGGATTTAACGTCTTTTTTGATGTGAAAGAACCAGGAGAAAACATGAGGTTGAAGACAAAAAGCCTGCATTTCCATTATAAAGAAGCGTTCGGACCGCTCCCGGATGCCTACCAGACTCTGATCCTCGATATTCTCGAAGGGGACCAAACTCTTTTTGTGCGAGCGGATGAAGTTGAGGGTTCGTGGCAATTATTTACTCCACTTTTAGAAAAAAATATTCCAATTCGCTTCTATAAAGCGGGTACTTGGGGGCCGAAAGAAGCAGATGAATTTATCGCTCGAAGAGGAGGAACGTGGCTGAACCAGGAAGCCCCGATGTGAGAGTCTTCCCTGACCTGCATGAAGCGAGTCGGGCGCTGGCCGAAAGACTGGTTGAGACAGTCACGGATGTGCTGGCTTCAAAAGACAGTTTTACCCTGGCGCTTTCTGGAGGCAAGACTCCGCGCTCTCTATATGCGCTTCTTGCCGGGGAATACTCGACCGAGATTTCTTGGAAAAGGGTCCATCTTTTCTGGGGCGATGAACGCTGCGTTTCTCAGGAAAGCAAGGACAGCAATTTTGCCATGGCTTATGAAGCGCTGATATCTAAAGTCCCGTTACCTTCTCAAAACGTTCATCGTATTCCCGCAGAAATAAGCCCTCCTGAAAAAGCTGCAAGATATTATGAGCGAATGATACGGGAGTTCTTTGAACCTGTGGAAGAGGAATCCTTTCTTTTTGATGCTATGATTCTTGGGATAGGGGAGGACGGCCACACGGCTTCACTTTTTCCCGGAAGTTCGGCTCTTGCGGAAAAGAGCCACTGGGTTCTCGCAGTTAATGCTCCTCCTTCTTTTTCTCCACAGAAGAGGATTACTCTTACCCTTCCCCTGATTAATCGATCGAGGAGCATTTTTTTCCTGGTTTCAGGAATTAAAAAAAGGGAAGTGGTTAGAGAAATATTGAAGAAACCTGAAACAGCTAAAAAGCTCTATCCAGCAGCAATGATTCGTCCTTTAGGAAGTGTGGATTGGTATATCGATAGACAGGTACTCAATGATAAATCTTAATAAATTGGAACACAGGATAATTTGGGAGATGATCGTTGATTTTCCGATTGTCCTTATAAGAATTCTATTTTATAATCAATTTTATACTCTCTGCAGTACACAATTAAATAATCTTATGAGAGGAGGAAAAAATGAACGAGTTTGAAACACGTATTCAGAAGGATTGTGGGTTAGACCTGTATGCTTCTGAGATTCAAAAAGTTCAAGTGAATTTAGGGCTTAAGTGCAACCAGAGCTGTTCACACTGCCATTTTGCCTGCAGCCCACAGCGGGAAGAGATGATGGATTGGGAAACAATGACCGAAGTGATCAAGGTCGTTTATAATGTTCAGCCAGAGATGGTTGATATCACAGGAGGAGCGCCAGAGATTCATCCTCTCATAAGAAAGTTTATTGAAGGTCTATCAGATGATGGGTATAACGTCCAAGTCCGAACCAATCTCACAGCACTTCTGGAACCAGGTATGAGAGATATGCCAGAGTTTCTAAGAGAGCACAAAGTTCATATGGTGGCTTCTATGCCCTGTTATCTCGAAAAAAACGTCAATGCGCAAAGGGGAAATGGTGTGTACGGAAAAAGTATTCAAATGCTGCAAAAACTCAACAGTTTGGAGTATGGAACTAATCCTGAACTTCCCCTATATTTGGTTTATAATCCTGGTGGACCCTTTCTCCCTCCAGACCAAGCTCAATTAGAGGGAGATTTTAAGAGGGAGCTTTCCAACAGGTTTGGCATTCATTTTACAAACCTCTATACAATTACAAACATGCCCATAGGCCGTTTCTGGCAGGCATTAAAACAGCAGAAAAAAGACGGTGAGTATATGGAGCTCCTTTTAGATGGATTTAATTGCCAAACTGTGGAAGGACTTATGTGCAGACATCAGATTTGCGTAGCCTGGGACGGTATCCTTTATGATTGTGACTTTAACATAGCCCTTGGAATACCTGTAGGAAAGGAGCTGCCAAATAATATAAAAGATTTTAATTTTGGGCCACTCTCAAATCGAAAAATCGTAACCGGCAGGCACTGTTTTGGTTGTACGGCTGGTTTTGGTTCTTCTTGTGGCGGAGCGCTGGCTTCTGATAGTTCTTGAAATAAATGGGTTGGAATATCTTGAAGCGGATTTTTCTAATTTTTCTTCTCTTTCTCCTGTTTTTTCCCCTTGAATTCAGGGCTGTAGAAGAAGATGAAGAATTCTCCTATGAGGAATACGACACCGTTCTTAAGACTTATGTTGACCTGAAAGGTAAAGTCAGCTACAGAGAGCTGAAAGAAAACAAGAATGAAATGGAAGCTTTCCTTGATGAGTTGGAAAAGTTGAAACCAGAGGATTATCAAAGTTGGAGTGACGAACAGAAAATTGCATTGTGGATCAATGCTTACAATGCTTTGACCCTGAAGGCGATCTTGGACCACTATCCGCTTAAGGAATCTTCTTTTAGAACCAGGAAATATCCAAGAAACAGCATTCGCCAGATCTCCGGAGTTTGGGATAAGATAAAGTTTCCTGTGATGGGGAAGGAAATTACACTTGATCACATCGAGCACAAGATCCTGCGCAGAGAATTTAACGAACCAAAGATTCATATGGCATTGGTCTGCGCAGCAAGAGGGTGCCCCCCCCTTCGTCAGGAACCTTATAAAGCAGAAATGCTCAAGGACCAATTGGATGACCAAACGCGGAGATTTCTTTCTAGCGATAAGAATTTTCTAATCAATAAAGAGCAACGCTTGGTCTATCTTTCTTCGATCTTTAAGTGGTATGGGAAGGATTTTATCGAATCATTCAAGCCAGCGACAGGATTTAAAGGCCACAAGCGTCGAATAAAAGCTGTCCTTAATTTTATTTCTGCCTACCTTAAAGAAGAAGATCGAAGATTTTTAAAGGCGGGCTCTTACAAGATCAAATACTTTAATTATGATTGGACTTTAAACGAACAGGAGAACTGATGGCAAATTCTGATAAAAGAGAACATATTTCTTCCTCACCTCCACCACGAAAAAAGGGTATCTGGAGGCCTATCGCCTTGGGGCTTATTATTATTACCTTTATGGTGCTGGCGAAGGTCTTTAACTTAGGCGGGCGTCTGGGAGAGTTGAGAGAGTGGATTCTTTCACTTGGCGCTTTGGGACCTCTTGTTTATATATTGATATATATCGGAGCTGTAGTTTTAGCTATCCCTGGATCTGTTATCACCATAATGGCCGGGGTAATGTTTGGCTCTGTCCTGGGCGTGGCCACGGTAAGCGTAGGTTCCACGATTGGAGCAAGCTTGGCTTTTTTGGTCTCTCGACATATAGCAAGAGAGGCTATTGCTCAAAAGTTCGCAAACAATAAGAAATTTCATCACCTTGACCAACTAACAAAAGAACATGGCGCTATTATCGTGGCTATTACGCGTCTTGTGCCCCTTTTTCCTTTCAATCTTCTCAATTACGGATTTGGCCTCACGCTTGTTCCTTTCTGGACTTATGTCTTCTGGTCATGGCTCTGCATGCTTCCTGGAACCGTGCTCTATGTGGTAGGTGCCGATGCGGTCGCCAGCGCCGTCTCTGAGGGAAAGATTCCCTGGACTTTGATCGGGATTCTTGCCTTCACTGCAGTCCTCATTACTATCCTGGTAAGGAAGGCAAGAAAAAAATTAAAAGCAGAGGAGGGAAACAAAGAAAATGAGTAGACAAGCAATGTTATTACCTGATGACGAGCACAATAAGCTTCTTATATCCAAAGTGCATCCTCTTGATTACGAGAATCCAGATCCAGCCTCTAAGTACAACCTTGTAGTGATCGGAGCTGGAACCGCTGGCCTTATAACTGCTTTGGGCGCTGCAATCCTTGGGGCTCGAGTTGCTCTGGTTGAAAGAATGTTTATGGGAGGATGTTGTTTAAACGGGGGCTGTGTTCCTTCTAAGGCCATTATTCGATCTTCGCGCGTTGTTGGAGAGGTGTGGAATTCTCCAGATTACGGATTCGAGCCGCCCGAATCTTTCCCCGTTAATTTTTCCAAGGTAATGGAGCGCATGCGGCGACTGAGAGCCCAACTTAGCGACCATGATTCTGTTGCCCGCTACTCATCTCTAGGTGTCGATGTTTTTCTGGGGGAAGGAAAGTTTAAAGATGGCCGCACTTTAGAGGTTGACGGAAAAACGTTAAGGTTTAAGAAGGCTATTATTGCAAGTGGCTCAAGATCTGCTCATCCCTCCATCGAAGGCATAGATAAGGCAGGGTTTTTAACAAATGAGACTGTATTTTCCCTGACCGAGAGGCCAGAGACGCTGGTCGTTATCGGTGGAGGACCGATCGGGTGTGAGCTTGCCCAGGCTTTTAACCGACTTGGTTCTAAAGTCACAATCGTACAGAGAAATGTCCAGTTCTTACCCCGGGAAGACCCAGAGGCTGCTGCCATTTTAGGTAAAATTTTTGAGAAAGAAGGTATCCGTTGCATATTGAGTGCCTCAGTGAAGAAGGTTAGTACTGAGAACGGCAAAAAGATGGTTCATGTTTCCAGTAAGGATGGAAATTCAAAGATTGAGGCAGAAGAGATACTTGTTGGCATAGGACGAAGTCCCAACGTGGAAGGTCTAAACCTCGAAGCTGCGGGCGTGGAATATGATATGCGCAAAGGTGTAGTTGTGAATGATTACCTGCAGACAACCAACTCAAATATATATGCGGCAGGTGATATTTGTTTTCCGTATAAGTTTACCCACATTGCCGAAGCAACGGCTCGGATTGCGATCCAGAATGCCCTGTTTCTTAAGAGTAAAAAGCATACTTCTCTGATTATTCCCTGGTGTACTTACACAGATCCTGAGATCGCTCATGTCGGGATGTATGAAAAGGACGCCAAGGCTAAAGGAATCCCTATTGAGACCTACACCAGACAATTTAATGAGATAGACAGAGCTGTTACGGACGGTGAAGAGGAGGGATTTGTTAAGATTCATACCAGAAAAGGGAAAGATAAAATACTGGGGGCAACGATCGTGTCAAGACATGCAGGAGAGTTGATAAGCGAGATTACTCTGGCTATGTTACTTGGGAAAGGTTTGAAGACTCTTACCAATGTGATTCATCCCTATCCTACCCAAGCAGAAGCTGTCAAGCAGGCTTGTGGTCAATATTACGCCCAGAAGCTGACACCTTTTCTTAAGCGTCTTTTAAAACGTTGGTTTGCCTGGAAGAGATAAAAAATAGGGTATGAGCAGGCAAAAACTTATTATCTTCACTAAGTATCCTGAACCTGGAACGGTAAAAACGCGTCTAATCCCGGTCCTTGGTAAAAAAGAAGCAGCCTCTCTTCATCAGGCTATGACCGAACGCACCCTAAGATGGGCAAAGTCTCTTTCTGGAAAAAATCCAGACCTTATAGAAATCTGGTATGAAGGGGGAAGCAGGCGCATGATGGAGGAGTGGCTCGGACCCGAATTCAACTATTTCCATCAGGGGGATGGGCACCTTGGCGAGCGTATGGCAAGAGCCTTTCAGGATAATTTTCGAAGGGGGAAAAAAGCTGTGGTCCTTGTCGGAGTAGACTGCCCAGAGCTTACTGCCTTCCATGGCCAGGCCGCCTTTGATGCTTTAAAGGACCACGATTTAGTCCTTGGTCCTACGAAGGATGGGGGATACTGTCTTATCGGACTTAGACGAATGGCTCCTGAGATTTTTAGGTCTATCGCATGGGGAACGGATACTGTTCACCAAGAAACACTGGAGAAAGCAAGAATTAAGGGCATATCTGTCAAGAACCTGCACATTTTGCACGATGTGGACGAGCCTCAAGATCTTCCCTTCTGGGAAAGAGCCTTCAAACAGTCACTCTCTGTAATTATCCCAACCTTGAATGAAGAAAATCATATTCGCCAAACTCTTGAACATATAGGAAAGATCTCTGACGGAGAGGTGATAGTCGTGGACGGAGGAAGCGAAGATAATACAGCCCAGATTGCCAAGGATTTCGGAGCGCAAGTGCTCTCATCCAGTCCGAGCCGGGGAGAGCAGCTGAATGCTGGAGCCTCTAAGGCATCAGGTGATCTTCTGCTCTTTTTGCACGCAGATACCGTCCCGCCTGAAAATTTCTCGTCTCTCATTCGCCAGGCAATGAAAGATCCTGAGGTTGCTGGAGGTTCTTTTGCCCTGAAGATTCAACCATCCACAGCCCTGATAAGGTATATTGAGAGAAATGTGACCTGGCGGACCAGGCTATTTCGCTTACCCTATGGTGACCAGGCCATTTTTGTCAGGGCTTCACTTTTCCGTTTGATGGGTGGGTATGCTGAAATTCCACTTATGGAAGACGTGGAATTTGTCCGCCGGCTCAGAAGAATAGGTAAAATGGCCTTCATTCCTGTTCCGGTCGTAACTTCTTCCCGCCGTTATGCCAAAACAGGAGCTATTCGAGCAATCTTGAAAAACAAACTCGTGTTATTCGGTTATTACCTGAAGATACACCCTACCCGTCTTGCCCGATTTTATTATAATAAAGAAAAAGAAGAATAAAAAATGTATAGAATTCCACCTTTTAGGGTGAATTGAGCTAATTTTAAAATCATCTCAAAAGAGGATTGTATCTCTTTAGATTTATTGTCAATATATATAATCGGTGTTAAAAAAATCGACAAAGCACAGAAAAATATTTTTTTTGGCTGGCAATTCAAGCATTTTTAGAAGTTAAGGACCATGAAGACCAGAAAAGCATTATTTGCAGCTCTGCCGAAAATACTATTTATGATTGTATTATTCTCTTTTCTTTCTGAACCAGTATTGTCCAGCGGAAAAAAAGTCAGAGTCATCGCCGAAAAAGCAAATATTTATTTTAAAGCAGATAAAAACAGCCCTGTTGTTGAGACTGTCGCCAAAGGGACCATCCTTACTCTCCGTGATACAGGAAAAGTAAAAAAAATATGGCTCTCTGTATCTTATGCTTCTGAAGAGTCAGGGATGATTAAATCAGGCTATATACTGGAAGCATTAGTTGAGAGGCTTTTTGTAGTGACAAAGGTTGTCACGTTAAAAGGGGAGGATGAGGGTCTGCGAGATAAGCGTAAATTTAAGAATTATTTCAGAGATACTCGTTGGGGAATGAGTAAGAATCAGGTGTTTGAATTGGAGGGCAGGACTGCTAACCATGAGAAATCTTATGGATTAGAGATCCTTAAATATCGGAAAAAAGCAATGGGCTTGGATTGTTTGATTGAGTTTATTTTTGCTGGAAATAAATTAATAAGAGGTAAATATATTTTTTTGGAAGAGCATAAACATAAAAACCAATATATCAGCGATTATAAAAAAATTAAAGATTGGTTAACTGAAATGCATGGAATGCCCCAAGGAAGTAACGTTACCTGGCGAAATGATTTATATAAAGAGGATTACGCCAACTGGGGCCTTGCCGTAGGCCTGGGTCATTTAGAATATAGTTCTCTCTGGAAGAATCAAGAAGTTGAAATTTTTCTTACCCTCTCTGGAGAAAATAATAAGCTGTCACTCAGGGCTGAATATAAAGGATTAAGAATTAGAAAATAGAGAAAGAAGCAAAAAAGGGATAGTTCCCATTATTTAATTTCAGCGCCGTCCCAGCAGTAAGTGCAGATTCTTTCTTTAGGCAAGCCGATAGCCTCCACAAGGTCTTCCAGCTTTTGATATTTCAATGTTGTCAGTTTTAATCTTTTGCTTATTTGACTAATCATTCGTTTGTATTTTTCAGAGCCTTCTGTTGAATATTCGTCCAGGTCTTTACCATCCACTCCTTCTATCTCTATTATTGCCTTTCTTGCTGCAAGATCCAGCTCTGACTTTGACCTTGAGAAATTAAGGAATTTGCAGCCATGCGTAAGCGGGGGACAGGCTGGGCGCATATGTACTTCAAGAGCTCCAAAATCGTAAAGCCGCTGGATAGTATCCTTCAGTTGAGTTCCTCTGACGATTGAATCTTCGCAGAAGAGCAATCGTTTGCCTTCAATCAATTCGCTGATAGGGATGAGTTTCATCCTTGCTACGATATCTCTTACTGACTGGTCCTGAGGCATAAAACTTCGCGCCCAGGTAGGAGTATATTTAACAAAAGGCCTTTTAAAGGGTATTCCTGCCTCGCTTGCATAACCCAGTCCGTGCCCGATTCCTGAATCAGGGAACCCAGCTACAATGTCTATTTTGACGTTGTCATTTTTTGCAAGTATAGCCCCGCATCTGTTTCTTACGCTTTCAACATTAAGACCTTCATAGCTCGAGGCAGGATATCCATAATAAACCCACAAGAAACCACATATCTGCAACTTCCCGCCCGAGGGCTTTTTCTGCTCGATCCCTTCTTCTGTGATTAAAACAATCTCCCCTGGTCCTAGGTATTTCTTTATCTCAAAACCAAGGTTGGGAAAAGCGCATGTTTCCATGGTTACAGCATAGCTTCTCTCTTTTTCTCCGATAACAATCGGGGTTCTACCCAGCCTATCTCTTGCTGCAAACACTCCTTTATCTGTCAGAAGCAGCAAAGAACATGAACCTTCAATTGCCTCTTGAGCGTTTATTATCCCTTGCTCAAAAGTCAACTCCTGGTTTATCAGGGCAGAGACGAGTTCAGTGGGATTGATTTCTTCTCCGACCATCTCTGAAAAATGGAGTTTTCTTGTTCCGAATACTTTTCTTATAAGTTTGTCGGCGTTTTTTACTAGACCAACAGTTACGATTGCATATTTTCCCAAGTGAGAGCGTATTAGCAGAGGTTGGTTATCATAGTCGCTGATCACGCCAATGCCTTTCGTACCGTGCATCTTTGTGATATCCTGTTCGAATTTAGACCTGAATTGAGCATTCTCGATGTTGTGAATGAACCTTATAAATCCTTGTGGATTTTTAACAGCAAGACCACCTCTTGTTGTTCCAAGATGAGAGTGATAATCTGTGCCGTAGAAAAGATCACTGACACAATCTTCTTTTGAAACCACTCCGAATAATCCACCCATGATGGCCTCCGTAAAAAAGGTAGTGCTTCACGTAGCAAAAGATGGCCTAGATGCCCTTATGTTTTTTCAAGCTGGGGAAGTAAAATTTAAGAGAAATAGATTTTTTTCCGTGGCCATCTTTTACAGAGCAAGGACGGGCTTGCGATATGCTTGTGCTGTCCAAGATTAGAATATGACAAATTTCAAGCTTGTATTCAAGAAAAAAAATAAAAAAAACTCCAAATACTCATATACGTAAAATGATAGACAAGAAAAGGAGCAGAAGGCGAAAAATAATCTAGTACGAACCAGCAAGAAAATCTAGTTTTCTTCCGTAGGAGATCCAATGCTAAAAATTTGTTTTGAAAAATTTGAAGATTTTAATAAAATTAGAGACAAGATAGCGAGCTTGGAGTTGCAGGGAAGTTTCCATAGTTGCAGAGACATTCCTTAGAGGCTATGCTGGAGAGATATTCTTTGGGAGAACTTATCATGGTTCTTTCTTTTTGGAATCTGGCCTTCATTACTTATAGCGAAGGTTATGAGTAATTTTAGATAATCTCATAGAAGGAGGAAGAATGTGGCAGAAAAAGTAAAACTTGCCTCAATAGTAATTACTTTTGTCATCTTGATTGCAATAGGCGCAGGAGTCTACTATTTTTTCATTTACGAGAAGCCAGAAAAGACTCCTCTTATTCAGCAGGTTCTGCAGGAACAGCCTGCTCAAGCTCCGGCAGAAGAGCCTGTAGTTGAAGAAGCCCCTGAGTTGATTCAGGTTGGACTTGACGAGAGCGATGACACGATTCGCAGTATGGCCGGCGGACTTTCATCCCATCCAGAGGCAGTGACTTGGTTAATGAGCAAAGATTTGATTCGAAAATTCGTGAGTGCTGTAGATAATATCGCTAACGGCTTAAGTCCTCGTTCCCAAATCGATTTCTTCTCTCTCGAGGAAAATTTCAAGGTCATCGAGAAAGGCGGGCTTTATTATGTTAACCACGAAGGCTATGACAGGTACAACTTGGTAGGTGATGTTTTTAGCTCCCTGGATTCCCAAGGCTGGGTGCAGCTCTATGAACAATCGAGGCTGCTAATTCAAGAGGCGTACACAGATCTGGGTTATCCAGATGAAGATTTCAGCAAGACTTTGACTGCGGCCATTGTTGAATTGCTTAAGGCACCAGTGATTGAAGGAGACATATTATTAGAGCCTAAGGTGATATCATATGCAATGGCAGATCCTGCCTTAGAAAACCTGAGTGAGGCCCAGAAGCATCTAATCCGAATGGGGCCAGAAAATGTGCGGAAGATCCAGGCAAAACTTCGGGAAATCGGATTGGCTTTAGGAATTCCCATAAATAAACTTCCTCGAGCAAGAGTTTACTCTTCAAGATAAACTACTGGAAGTAGTAGGATCAAGAATTGCCGTAGTGAAAAGACGTCTTCCTGCCTCTTACCCATCTGGAATTTCTAAGGACAAGGCCTAACCGCATACACGCCGGACCTGATTCTAAAGCCACGATTGTCTGGCACTTATTCATTCGGGAATGCAAAGCTGCTTGCAGACCTCTTGACGAACTTTGTCCGAAGAGAAGTATCCCATCAATTCTTTCCAGGTTTTTTGAAGCTTGATCAAGTTTTGGAAGGAGTTCATCTTAGGAGCAGGTTTAGTCTTAGCGAGAAAAATATTGTTCATACATTCCATCGCACCTCTTTTGTCGCCCTTAGCAAGATAATCAACTGCCAGCATAACATTGGAGGCAAAGATTCGATTTTGTAAATCCTTCCGAAGGAATTCTCCTGGGAAAGGATCAAGGTCTTCTGCTGTTATTCTCTTCATGCCCGGAGCAGGTTTTTGGTCGTCAAGCTTGCCCTTTTCAAACACAAAGCGGAGAATATCCTCCCTGACCTTTCGCCACGTTGGATGGGTTTTTGGAGGAGCATCGTGTTTTATTGAAAGCTTGTTATCCAAGTAGAACTTAAAGCCAAACATCCTGGTATTGATGAGGTAATCGATGTCCTCCCCCCGAGGAACTGACGGGTCAAAAGGAACATATTTAAAAAGGTCGCGGTGAACAACCATGTTTCCACCGAAAACAAAAGGAGTTTCCTTCAGCCTGGGTGGCTTGCCGATTATTTTTTTAAAGGCTTGGTTCATGCTTTCGATCTTATTCCAGTAGGCCATCCAAGGATCAATTTCCTTGTTTATTAAGAAATCATTATCAGGATTGATGTAGTAACCAGCAACTGCTAAAACTTTATCCCCATCAATTTTTTTGCCGATAAATTCAAGTGCTTTTTCCATGAATTGCGGATCTTCGAAGATCTCGTCGTCATCGATGAGCACCGCTACTTCGGAACCTAAAATGTGAGCTGCGAACAGGCATAGATTTCGAACGTTGGAGTATCCGCTGAGCCGTAAAAGAGGCACGAATTTCTCCTGGCCATTATTGGCTAAATGCTTGTGAATCTTATCCAGATGTGAATAAGAGAAAAGAATAGTATTAACCTTAGCCGCTGATTCTTTTAAGATCAATGATATTTTTGACTCGACCTCTTTCTGTATATCCTGAGCTACAGAAACACCCAGGACAACAAGATTAAAATCTTCGCGTTCGAGAACGGAAAGACTCTTAAAGATTCGGCCTAAAGTTCCTTTTTCATCAAGAGGAGTAGGATGGTCATAGACATCGTCTGTTTCCCTCCATGCCTCAGATTTTTTCCGTCCCCAATAGCTCGGAATGACCATTGTGACTTTCATTTTCAAGGCTCCAAGGTTAGTATTGAGCAGATGGATTTTTTTCCATCATTTTTTCCAGCACTCCTTCCATTACCTCTACTCCTTTTTGCCAGGCAAATTTTTTTTCGACGAGTTTGCGTGCCTTCTTTCTTATTCTTTCGAACAATTTATCGTCGTTTATCAAATCAAGAATACCTTTTGTAAATTCTTCTGGATTATCAGCCACAATGATGTTTTCCCTTTGAACAGCGGGAACGCCCTCTGCTCCCAAGGATGATGATACTACTGGAGTGCCCACAGCCATAGCCTCCAGTATTTTGCCTCTGAACCCTCCACCGAGCCTCACCGGACAGACGAAAACGCGTCCTTTTTTCAAGTAAGGGCGGACATCATCGACTCTTCCGGTTACGATAACAGCATCATCTTGAGAAAGGCTTTGGATCTCTGGAGGAGGACCCTGACCAACCACATAAAATTTTATCTCTGCATCCTTGGACTTTATGCGGGGCCAGATCTCCCGGTAGAAATAGAGAACAGCATCTACATTGGGATAGTGAAGATAATTTCCCACAAAGACAATGCTTCTTTCTCTTCCTGTATGTTCAGAAAAGGAGAAATCTTCCACGTCAACACCATGGGGAACTACTGCTATATCAAGTCCTGCAAAAATATCTAGAAGTTTCTTTTTATCCTGATGTGTCAGAGTAAGCACTTTATCAGCGTGCCTGTACATATCGAATTCGTATTTTTTGAGCCCCTTGAGGTTTATGGCTTCTTTTAGCTTGTTTAGCCCAAAACCACTGTGACGAAAAGCTTTGAGACGTGCTAGGTAATAGCATTCATGGACTGAAACAATCCGGCGAACTGGTGGCAGCAGCGGATTGTTATGGATAAACTGTCCCATCACAGAATATTCGCCGATAACAAAATCATACCGGTCTTTTTGGACCATTTCGGCAATGGTTTCAGCCATTTCTTGTGAGCCATGGGTTCTGAGGAAATAGTGGGGGATAGGTGAGGTGAAAAAGTCCCATGCTGTTTTGAGAGGAGAGCGTTTCGCTGGAATAGGGATAAGTTTCAAATCATGGCAGAAAGGCTTAACCGAAGGGATGTGTTTTTCCTCTCCTGCGCGGAAAAACGCAGCTAATGATACAAGATGATTTTTAGAAAAATATTTTATCCGATTGTAGATTATGATAGGTCCTCCGATGACTTTTGCGTGAGGGAATTCCTTGCAGGTAAAGAGAATCTTCATCGCTCTATTTTTATTAAACCAAGGTTGCGCTATTTGTCTGCCGTACCTTGCCCTTTAGATTCTATTTGATTATATATTTTATTACCAAGAAACCGCCAAATAGAAGTATGAAGAAAAGGATAGCGAGGAGGTTGAAGTATTTCTCTATGAAGCCCTTTATCCCTGGTCCAAATTTTCGAAATAAACCAGCCACTGCAAAAAAGCGGAGGGAGCGGCTGAAAGTCGATGCAAAAAGAAACAGAAAAAAGTTGAGCTTGAAAACTCCCGAAGCGATGGTGAAGACCTTATAGGGAATGGGAGTAAAGCCAGCCAGAAACACATACCAGAAACCATATTCGTTGTAATTAGCCATTACCCGTTGAAAGAGACTTTCTGTGAATCCAGGGACATATTTGAAGAAAAATGAATCCACAAGCTCCCATATTCCGTAGCCGATGAAATAGCCGATAATGCCTCCGATGACCGAAGCAACAGACGTATAGAGTGCAAAGCGCCAGGATTTTTTAAGGGCACCAAGACAAAGTGCAATAAGAAGAGCATCAGGCGGAACAGGGAAAAAGGAACTCTCTGCCAGGGCAAGAAGAAAGAGAGCAAGAGGGCCGTAGGGAGTATCAGCCCAGTGAAGCACCCAATTATAAAGTTTTCTTAGCAATTTCATTAGCGATAGATGAGAGAATATTTTTAAATGTTGGATGCTTGATCGTACTGTAGTTCGTTAAGTCTGTGTGAAGTGGGGTTACAGAGATATAGCCTTCTTTAACGACCATAACGTCGCTGTTCTTGTCGCCTTCAGCTTTTGGATTGCCAGGTCCTATCCAGTAGTAGGGATTTTGTCTGGGGTCCTTTTTTTCGATAACTTCCGGGTTGTATCTTTTCTGGCCAAGGTTTGTCAGTTTTATCCCTTTAACGGGAGGAGGCGGAAAGTTTATATTAAGAGTCGTTTTCTCAGGGAGCTTATTTTTCAGCAGCTTCGTAGCCATTGAATGGACTATCCTGGCCGGAGCGTCATAAGAATATTGATGCTTCTCATCTGGCAAGAGAGAGACCGCTATGGAAGGAACCTGAAGAAAGGTTCCCTGAATAGCAGCGGCGACTGTACCTGAATAGGAAATATCTTGCTGTCCCAGGTTGGGGCCTTTGTTGAGGCCTGAAATGAGCAAAGAAGGCTTTTGAGGCAACAATTTTTTAAGGGCAATATAAACACAGTCAGCGGGAGTCCCGTCTACAGCATAGATATTTTTTTTAATCTTTTTTACTCTCAACGGGCGGCGAAGAGTAAGAGAGAGGGAAGTTGCGCTTCTTTCTCTATCTGGCGCGATAATGTAGATTCGTGCCAGATCCTTAAGGTTTCGGGCGAGGGCTTCTATGCCTTCGGCGAAGAAACCGTCATCGTTGGTAAGAAAAATAAGAGGTTTCATAGCTTCTTTTTTTTCTGAGCACAACCATGAAAAAAATCAACGGTTAATTCAGGATTATTAAAATCAATTAAGAGCTTCAGTTCAGTTTCTATACTTAGGAGAAGCATTTTAGCACTTGAAGGAGGTTATTTGAACTTTTTTCTTTTTTGCCTCATCTTTTTAGGTGCGGATCATTATCAATAGCATTTTGAATTTGTCGAGCGCTTTTAGGGCGTGAGGTTGATTAGCGGGCATGATCACCATTTCCCCAGGTTTTAGCTGAATAGGGCTACCTGATATAGTGACTTCCACGTCACCGTCCAGGCAATAAACTAAGGCATCAAAAGGGGCCGTGTGCTCACTTAAGCCCTGTCCTTCATCAAATGCAAATAAAGTGACTGTTCCAGTTTTTTTTGAAATTATTTCTCGGCTGACCACAGATCCTTCCTGGTAATTGATCAGATCTGTTAATTTTGTCGCTTGTGCTTTTAATTTAAGAGATAGTTCCTTTTTTTCATTCGTATTCATTTCCAGAATATCTTTTACCTCCTTTTATTAATGTAGGGATTATTAATGTAGGGGCTTGATTTATCAAGCCCGCACTTATTTCTGCATATAATATAAACTATAATTGCATTCTCCCAGGTATAAAAAATTAAGAATGGTCGGGACGAGCGGATTTGAACCGCCGACCCCACGCACCCCAAGCGTGTGCGCTACCAGGCTGCGCCACGTCCCGACCGAATGATTAATTATAACAAATAAGGAAAGATTTTTTATGTTTATTTTGAGCCTTTTCCCAAGGAATCGGCAATTTCCTGAAGTTGTTCTCGAACTTGATAGAGGACTTTTTTCAGTCGATCAGGATGCACCTGAGTTGGAGTTTTTATCCCGAATTCTTCCTCGATTTTTCTTTTTGCTCCAGCCAGAGTTAGTCCCTTTTTTTCCAGCAATTCCTTTAGTCTGATGATAATGGCTAAGTCTTTTTTTCTGAATATTTTAGCTCCGGAGCCTGTCTTTCCTGCATGGATGAAGTAGAACTCCTTTTCCCAGGCTTCGATAATCTCAGGGTCAAGTTGGGCAATACGGCTTATTTCCTCTATCCGGTATATGAGTTTTTCGGGTATCTTATCGCTTTTCATCTTGTGATATATTTCTTATAAGAGCAAGTCTGTTTGGGGGATCAACCGTCTTAAAATATTAGCCACTCCCTCTATCTTTTCATTTCAAACAAGATCAATCGTAACCTTAGCATGGAATCCCAACTAGGTCAAGGATGGGGTCAAAGGATGGGGTCAGGTCTTTTCTTTTGCTATTGCTTTTTGCTATTAAAGAATGGGAACAGGTATTATTTTTGCTATTGCGAGATGATATATTAGAGTAAAAGGCGCCTGTCCCGTTTAAGAAATATCTGGTATAATTCTAAAAAGGTCACAAGATTGATGACTGCTAAAAAGAGCGAAAAGCACATTCCCCTCGCAGAGAGGATGCGGCCCAAAACTCTGGAGCGTTTTTACGGTCAGGAACATATCATCGGCGAAGGAAAGATACTTTCCCAATTGATAGAGGCAGATCGTTTGGTTTCTATCATATTCTGGGGGCCTCCCGGCTCAGGAAAGACCACTTTGGGTTATATCTTAGCCGAACAATTCAACTTTCCCTGTATTTTTTTCAGTGCAGTCCTTTCAGGCATCAAAGAAGTCAAGCAAGTCATGGCCAAGGCAGAAAGCCATAAAGAAATGTTCGGGCAGCCCACAATCATTTTTATCGACGAGATACACAGATTCAACAAGGCCCAGCAGGGTGCTTTCTTACCTTATGTAGAGAAAGGGGATATCATTCTTTTCGGTTCAACAACTGAAAATCCATCCTTCGAAGTCATCGCAGCTCTTCTTTCTCGGACTAAGGTTCTGATTTTGAATCCTCTATCTGAAGAGACATTAATTCTTATAGTCAAAGAAGCTTTAGCTGATAAGGAGAATGGGCTGGGGAAGCTAAAACTCAAGCTCGATAAGCAAGCCCTTAAAATGATTATAGACTATGCTAATGGAGATGCCCGAAGAGCCCTTAATACTCTCGAAATAGCTGCCAATCTGGTAAAAGATGAAAAAATAACAACTGCTGAGGTAAAAGAAGCGCTGCAGAAGCGAATTCTTCTTTACGATAAAAAAGGAGAGGAACACTTCAACTTGATCTCTGCGCTTCATAAGAGCCTAAGGAACAGTGATGTAGATGCTTCTCTTTACTGGCTGGCGAGGATGATTGCCGCAGGAGAGGATCCCCTCTATATTGCGAGACGACTGGTCAGATTTGCTTCTGAAGACATCGGTCTTGCAGACCCCCAGGCTCTCTCCATTGCTCTCAACGCCAAAGAAGCTTACGATTTTATCGGCTCCCCTGAAGGAGAGCTGGCTCTTGCTGAGGCGGTCATCTATCTGGCTTCAGCCCCTAAGAGCAATCGAGCCTATGTTGCCTTTAGCAAAGCTATGAAAGATGTCGAGATAAGTCCTTTTGAACCGGTGCCGCTCCACATAAGAAATCCTGTGACTGACCTAATGAAAGATGTGGGATACGGCAAAGATTATGCCTATGCTCATGAATTCCCTTATTCGACAACTGATATGGAGACTTTTCCTGATAAGCTAAAAGGAAAGAAATATTATGAGCCTGGAAAACTGGGCCTGGAAAAGGATATCAAGAAAAGAATAGAGTGGTGGAATTCCATTAAAGAAAAAATAAAAAGAGAGAAGAGCTAATCTTTCTCATTCTTTTCTTTCAACAGGTAATAAATTTCCCAGCTTATATCGTCAGCAACGCAGCCCACACAAGAGGTTGGAGTTGTGGCCAGCTCTTCTTCAAAAATTTTATCCTTCAAAATTTTTTTGACTTTTTTTCTTATTTTATACAGCATAATGTAGTTAATCATCGTCTTCTCTCTTTTGAATGATATCAGCCTCCAACTTTTCTGTAAAGATTGAGGAAAGAGCGAAAAAAGTGCTATTATTGCATCTTTCAAGAAGAATGAAAAAATTCACGCTCTTGTTCCTGGCTTGCATCTTCTTAGGCTTCTGTTCTTTTTTTAAGTCAAAAATTCCTGCATATCCCTCGGGGATCATCTTCCCTTTGGAAAAGGCTGCAGAGATCTCCTTCGAAGGAAAGGTCATCGACTTTATGAAAGATGCTGAGGGAGGTCTTTATCTTTCTACGGAGAGCGGGCTGGTTTATTGTTTAGCTGGAAAGAGAGGCGAAATTTTATGGAAATTCGAAGTCTCGGAAGAACTGACAAGTTCTCCCTTCCTTGGAGCTGGAAACATTTACGTTTATGATAGGGCCAACGTTCTCTACTGCTTGAGCAAAAAAGGAAGGCTGCTCTGGAAAAATGAGGTTAAACAGAAAATCACGACTGGTATCACAGAATTCAAGAAGAAAATATACTTTGGAACGGAGAAAGGAATATTTTTTGCCCTCGCCACAGCAAACGGGGAGGAACTCTGGCGCTTCGAGGCGGGTAACGCTATAAGTTCTACTCCTGTTATCAATGACGGAAGAATTATATTTGGCTGTGATGATCGTAACCTTTATATTCTGGCAGAAAAAGGCAGGCTTTTAGATAAGATAAAAATAGAGAATAAAATTCAGCCTCTCCCTTTAGTCGAGAAGAATTTTCTGTATTTCGGCACCGATGACCATTATTTTTATTGTTTTAACCTGGCTAAAAGGAAGAAAAAATGGAAACGAAAGATAGGGGGGAAAATCTTTAGCCCTCTAGTAGTCCATGGCAACAGAATTTTTTTTCTTTGCTGGAATAACGTGTTGTACTGTCTGAATAAAAAAAACGGACATATTCTCTGGTGGAAAATAATCCCGTCACGGAGTTCTTATCGTCTTGAAATTTCTGGAGAGAGAATTTTGGCCTCCTCCTTCTCCTCCCTCCTGCTTTGTTTTGACATAGAAACAGGGGAAAAAATCGGAGAATATGACGCGGGTCAGGAGATTAAATCAAATCCGCTGTGGGTTGCGCCTTACCTTATGTTCAATCTATATGATAACAATAAGGATGAGGGTAAGCTTGTATTCCTGAAAAAGATATTAAAAGTTTCGCTAAGGCCGTCTGCAAAATCGCCGCAAAAGCTTGGCGCAGAAATTGCCTTCACTGTTTCTGCTGTTGGTTTCTACAGACAAAATTATGAATTCTACCTGCGGGAAGGGAGAGAGGAAAGGATCGTTCAGGAAAAATCCGAGAGAAATTCATGGGCATGGTTTCCAGAGAAAGAGGGGAATTACATAATAGGAGTTAGAGTTGTTGATGAGAAAGAAAGCATGAAAACGGAAATCCCCTTTGTGATCAAGAAAGATTAAAAGAGTTTAATGAATCATTTAGAAAGGAGATTTTATGATGGAAAGAGAAGAAGCTTTAGGGATTGTCCAAGAATATCTCAAAAATAAGAACCTGGTGAAGCATTCTTTGGCAGTAGAAGCCTGCATGAAGGCTCTTGCTTCACGGCTTAATCAGGATGTGGAGAAATGGGGGCTAGCGGGAATTCTCCACGACCTTGATTACGAAATAACTGAAAAAAGTCCTGAGCTGCATACAACCGAGACAGTCAAAATATTGGAAGAACATGGGGTCGATGCAGATATTATTCATGCGGTTAAGGCCCATGCTGCGCAGGTCCCTTGCGAGAGCGAGATGGACTGGGCGATTTTTTCCGTTGACCCTCTCACTGGGTTGATCATTGCTGCCACTCTGATGCATCCCAGCAAGAAGCTGAGAGAAGTCGATGTCGGTTTTGTGCAGAGAAGATATAAAGAAAAAAGCTTTGCCAGAGGCGCAAACCGAGAAGATATTGAACAAAGCAAAAATATTGGTTTGGAACTAGACGAGTTTATATCCATATGCCTTGAAGCCATGCAAGGCATTGATAAAGATCTTGGTCTATGATTAATAATCGGTTTAGACTTGGAAGCATTTCCTTTTTCAATGTGGAGGACATAATATCTGATCAGGCTGGGCGTTTCGAAAACACGCAGGATTTCCCCAGCGAGGAAATCCCGCTCGGATACAGGCTTCGCTCTCCTCTTTGGGGTCAGACTTTGTCGTCATTGCGGGAATTGAACTGTATTTCTTCCCATGAACATCAATTCATGATAAAGTCTGACCCCAGAGGAACCATGCCCGCTCAGCCTTTCTCAAGGTTTTCTCAATCCCCCAGCCTGATCTCTTCATTTTCATGGAATTGGAAATGCTTACGTCAGAGTTTTAAAGCTTTTATTATTGGCAAGAAAAATATAAAATGAATTGCTAAATTTTCATAGAATTATAAAAGTTTGAAAAGCCTGAGCTCAAAATTTAGTTAAGAAGGAGGAAATTGAGATGAACGCCATGATAAAAGTTCCTACCCCTTTCAATGAGCCTGTTTATAGCTATGCTCCAGGAAGTCGGGAGAAAAAGGAATTGAAGGCTCACCTGCAGAAAATGTTAAACGAGAAAATTGAGATTCCTTTGATAATCGGAGGTAAGGAGATCCTTTCCGGAAATATGGCAGATTGCCGCTGCCCGCATGACCATAAGCATCTTTTAGCACAGTATCATACAGCAGGGCCCCCAGAACTGGATAAAGCGGTTAAGGAAGCCCTGAAAGCTTGGAAGGATTGGTCGGCGATGGATTGGAAATCTCGAGCCTCAATTTTTCTTCGAGCTGCGGAGCTGCTTGCCACAAAATACCGCTATATTTTGAATGCTGCCACCATGCTCGGACAATCAAAAACAGTCCATCAGGCTGAGATAGACTCGGCCTGCGAGCTAATCGATTTTTATCGTTTTAATCCCTACTACATGAACCAGATCTACACTCAACAGCCGGATTCTTCTCATGAAACCTGGAACTACATGGAATACCGTGCTTTAGAAGGTTTTGTTTTTGCTGTGACCCCTTTTAACTTCACTTCTATTGCTGGTAATTTACCCACCTCACCAGCCATGATGGGAAACACGGTCTTGTGGAAGCCCGCCTCTTCGGCAGTCTATTCAGCCTATTTTTTGACCCGGTTGTGGAAGGAAGCTGGATTACCCGATGGAGTGATAAACTTCGTTCCTGGTCCGGGACGCTATGTCGGAGATCCTGTCTTAGAAAAATCTGGATTGGCTGGAGTTCATTTCACTGGAAGCACTTCTGTTTTTCAAGGAATGTGGAAGACCATCGGGTCCAACATCATTCATTACAGAACATATCCTAGAATTGTGGGGGAGACAGGCGGAAAGGACTTTGTCTTTGTCCATGCTTCTGCTGATGCTGAGGCTGTAGTAACGGCCTTGATCCGTGGAGCATTCGAGTATCAGGGTCAGAAGTGTTCAGCAGCCAGCCGAGCTTACATCCCATCAAACCTCTGGCCTTCTCTCAAAGAAAGATTGTCAGACGAGATAAAGACAATTAAGATGGGCGATATAACAGATTTTACAAATTTTATGGGCGCTGTTATTGATAAACTCGCATTTGATAGCATCGTGGGATACATTGAATATGCGAAGAAATCAAAAGAAGCTAATATTGTTTGTGGAGGAAATTATGATGATTCCAAGGGTTATTTCATAGAGCCCACACTCATTGTCGTCACCAACCCTAAAGACAAGTTGATGGAAGAAGAGATATTTGGGCCTGTTCTTACCATTTACGTCTACGCAGAAAATAAGTACAAAGAAACATTGAAGATTTGCGACTCCACATCTCCCTATGGTTTGACAGGATCTATCTTCGCCAATGACCGGAAAGCAATTGATGAAGCCTTTATTGCCCTTCGTCATGCAGCAGGAAACTTCTATATCAACGATAAGCCCACAGGAGCTGTGGTCGGCCAGCAGCCTTTTGGTGGGGCCAGAGGCTCTGGAACAAACGATAAAGCCGGTTCTTACCTGAACCTTCTGCGCTGGACAAGTGCTCGAGCAGTTAAGGAGAATCTGCGACCTCCCAGGGATTACCGCTATCCTTTTATGAAGGAAGAATTATGACCTTGAGCATCATGAAGAAGGGAAATAAAGATGAAAGGGTTTAAGTATGTAGTATGGTTATTCCTGTTTGGCTCTCTCTGGGGGATAAGTGAGGTCATCGCTGGAGGAATTCTTTACAGAGATACAGTGCCTTATGCTTCAGTGTGGCTTGCGGCATGGGCATTATTTGTATTGGCTGTGGCGAGAGGAGTACTAAATAAGCCAGGCTCCTCAACTGTTATTGGAGCATTTGCTGTCATTTTTAAGGCGGTCAATACAACGCCGTTTTTTTGTCACCTTCTGGCGATTTTCTTTCTGGGCTTAGCCTTTGACATCACTTCTTCGCTTTTGATGAAGCATGAACGCAAGATTTCCTACCGCAGCATTATATCCGGTGCTTTGAGTACATATGGGGGATATTCGCTTTTTGCCTTAGTGATTACCTATATCGTGCGCTATGAATACTGGACTGTAGGCGGATTAACGAAAGTGCTTCATCATATCTTTGTGAGCGGAAGTCTTGCGGCGTTGACAGCTGTGATAGCGGTGCCTTTAGGATATTGGATTGGGATCAATGGAGGGATCATGGCGGAGCGTCGTCAGCGTTGGGCCTGGACAGGGGCGCTTGTTGCTTTAGTAATTCTATGGACATTGGGAAGAATTGCGGGATAGATAGAAGAACACAGCAATTTTGAGATAAGCTTCTTTGCAGCAGCTTTACCGCTGATCGTTACGTATCTTGGATGCGCAATAGCCAAAAGATTGGAGACCTGCTTTGAAAAAACAGTGGTTGCGTTGCTTTGGGATTGTCGCCCCCCATCGTTATCCTGCAGGTTGTGATGATACAGCTGCCGAGGCTAATCTTTTTAGGATTTATTAATGCTACTATTTGGGAGGTAAAATGAGAATAAAGGTAAGTAGAGACATGTGCACCGGCTGTCGCCTTTGCCTTCAAATATGCGCTATTGAGCACTTCAGCGAGATAAATCCGAAGAAGGCGGCACTTCGAATCGAAGCAAAATTCCCAGATCCAGGTAAATATCGACCTTTCGTCTGCACTCAATGCGGCAAGTGTGCTGAGGTTTGCCCGGAGGACGCCATCGACCAGAATGAGATTGGTGCCTACATAGTCAATAAGGAAAGGTGTACAAACTGCGGTGAGTGTGTAGCTGTTTGTCCTGTGGGGGTTGTTTTCCAACATTCGGACCTTGAGCACGTTATAATATGTGATTTTTGCATGCTGTGCACAGAAGTGTGCAACACAGCAGCTATAGTGAAATGGGAAAAGACTGTTGCTACTGAGGCAAAGGAAGGTTGAAATGAAAAACGGGATTGCGGGTACGAGTTTGAGGATTGACCTCAGCACAGGTGAGATAAAGCGTATGCTGTCCGACGAGGAGGTCTACCGACGTTGGCACGGTGGACGGGGGGTGATAGCAAAGATTCTGTACGATGAGGTACCTCGTGATGCAGATCCTCTCGGGCCGGAAAATATATTTATAATAAATGTTGGCATAATGAGCGGCTGTTTCATCCCCGCAGGCTCAAAGGTCGAATTCGGATCGGTTTCGCCTCTTACAAACGGACATGGCGATTCCAATATGGGTGGTCATTTCGGGCCGATGCTCAAGTTCGCAGGATACGACATGATCATCTTCACCGGCGTTTCGCCAAAACCTGTTTATCTTTACATTGATAGCGACACAATTGAGTTGCGCGATGCATCCCGATACTGGGGAATGGGGTCGCTCGATTGCGAGAAACAGCTCAAGAAAGACCTCGGAGAGGATTTCGAGATCGCAACGATAGGTCCTGCGGGAGAAAACGGAGTGCTATTCTCCTCCATAACGCATGATTTCGGCCGCCAAGCCGGAAGGACGGGTCAGGGCGCGGTTATGGGTTCTAAGAAGCTGAAAGCGATAGCTGTTCGAGGTAACCGCTCAATTGGTGTTTATGACCTCAAATCGCTAAAAAGACAGGTTATGGAGATAATACTCCGCACAAAGACACATCCGAATATGGAGCCCTGGCAGAAGTACGGCACCTCATTCTTTATTAAATGGTCAAGCGATAACGCAGTCCTCCCCGCTTACAACTTTCAGACGACATACTTCGAGGATGTGGGCAAGATTGACGGTGATCAGCTGGTTGAACAGTGCCTCATCAACCATAAGGCGTGCTTTGGCTGCTGGATGAACTGTGGAAAGTATTCAAAGGCAGTTGTTCCGGGCAAGCCGGTCGTTCATCTAGAGGGCCCTGAATATGAAACCACTGCCACATGCGGCTCCAATCTAGGAATGAAAGATATCAATCACGTGGCCTATATCAATTGGATGCTGGATAACCTGGGGATGGACACCATGTCCGGTGGCGGAGTTATCGCCTTTGCTATGGAATGCTTTGAACGCGGGCTCATCACTGAAAAGGACCTTGAAGGGTATACACTTAAGTGGGGTTCGGTGGATGATGTCGAGCATTTCCTTGATATGGTGGCCCACAAGCGCGGAATAGGAGAGTGGTTTGCCGGCGGTAGCAAACGCGCGTCAGAAAAAATTGGGCAAGGCAGCGAGAAATTCGCGATGCATGTTAAAGGGCAGGAGATGTCCGGCTACGACGGCCGCTGGTCACCTGGGATGCTCCTTTCCTATATGACAGCTGACATCGGAGCCCATCACAACCGCTCTTGGACCATCACAGTCGATATTGCAGAGGGCAGAGAATCGGTCGAGGGCCGTGCGAAAATAGTCGTCTACCTGCAGCACATCCGGCCCCTTTTCGATACCTGGTGTATTTGCCGCCTTTTCTGGGGAGAAGTGGATGTTACAGCAGAGGAGATTGTTGAATCGCTCAATCATATAACCGGATGGGGAGTTACTGTGGACGAGGTCCTGCGCACATCAGAGATGATTTGGAACCTGACGCGCTGTCATTATATCGAGCGCAATCGAGACAACGGCCGTGCGTTTGATTATCCTCCTGCTCGCTCCTGGGAGGATAAGATCCCCAGTGGGGCTGGAAAAGGAAAAGGTGTAACTAGAGACCAGATTGAACAGATGTTAGATGAGTATTACGCGGCACGTGGCTGGGATAAAAATGGTAATCCGACACGCGAGGTTCTGGAAGACTTGGGACTCGTCTTTGCTGCTGATAACCTAGAGAAGCTAGGTTTTCTCGGCAGGCCGATCCCTGGAGGGATTCCTCCTGTACGGGGCGAAAAATATAAGCCAAAGGCGTTTTAACATCTATGTAACAACAAAGGAGATTTGAACTCATGGTTATATACCTTAAAGCGGGAAGCGAGCTGCGGAACAGGCTGAAACCTGACATCGATTATTACACCCGCCGCATAAAAACAGAGGAGGGGAAAACCATAAAGGAAGTATTAATCGATCTGGGCATAAATCCCGCACTCGTGGCCTTTGTATACACTGAAGGCAAGGTTAAAAGCTTGGATTTTATCCCTTCAGATGGCCAAAGCATAACGCTGCAGCCGCCTGTATCAGGCGGGTAGTTCATGTTAAACTGCTGAATTTCATTTTATCGGTCGGTGCTTTGCTTATTAAAACTTGCCGCAATCTGCTTTCGAAAAGGAGAAAAGATGACGATTTCAGATTTAGAAAAAAACCGCTACTTAAGACAGCTCACCGTTCGAGGTTGGGACCAAGAGAAGCTTAAATCGGCAAAAGTTTTAATCATGGGGTTAGGCGGACTCGGCTCAGCTTCGGCTCTTTACCTCACAGCTGCTGGAGTTGGCAAGCTTCGCCTTTGCGATGGAGACAGGGTGGAACGCTCTGACCTGAACAGACAAATACTCTATTTCGAGGGGTCAATTGGCAAGTTTAAAGTTGAAGAAGCAAAGGAGCGACTTACTTCGCTTAACCATTATGTCGAAATCGAGGCAGTAAAAGATTTTATTGACAGCCAGAATGCTGACGAGCTGACGGGAGGCTGTGACCTGATCGTGGACGGCCTGGACAACATCGAATCCCGATTCATGCTTAACGAACAGTCTATTAAGATGCAAATCCCTTACGTATATGGTGCTGTACAGGGCTGGGAGGGTCTCGTTGGTCTTTTCCATCCGCCCAAGACAGCCTGCCTCGCTTGCATCCTAAGGCAAGATATTCAAGAGCCGGATATAATATCGATTCCGGGCGTGCTCCCCGGTACAATAGGTGTTCTCCAGGCCACTGAGGTGATCAAATTCATTATGGGCGTCGAGCAGAATCTTTTAAACCGCCTTCTGATATACGACAGTCAAAATCTCACGTTCGATATCGTTGAAACAGAAAAGAACCCAAACTGCCCCTACTGTGCTGTCTGAAAAACGGCATATTTTATTCTGTTTCCTCTTGATAAGAAATAACTCAAATCAGAACAAAGGTTAACCTCACCATCAACCTTGTTTTCTGCCCTGACAGTTAAATCCGCTCCTGATTTAAACAAATAACAGGATAATAAGCTGATGATAAAACCAGCTTATCAGTGGGACGTACCTTATGCGGAAAAAGCTTAAAGCACAGAGAGATTGTCTTTGAGATTTATTTTCTTTTTTTAGCTTTTGACATCAAATTTTTCCTGTGCTATATAAGATTTTTGCTGAAAAGGGAGAATGTACACTTACAGGCTTTTTGCATGCGATAAGAGTAGAAAATTGGAGAAAACCGCAATTAATAATAAAAAGAAAATTTTATTCCTTTAAAAGACTTTTGTCTGCTCAAGCGATAAAATCTGGGGATTGATGAACGGCAAGGTTTCGTTAGATACGAGCGTTGATGAGCTTGTCGAGCATTTTCCAGAAGCAGTCGGTTTTCTTTTACGAAATGGCGTACGCTGTATAAGGTGCGGGGAGCCTTTATGGTGCAGCTTAGGGGAGCTTTTAAAAGAAGAAGGTATCGAAAATCTCCAATTTCTTGTTAAAGAATTGAACAATCATATTGAGAAAAAAGGAAGTAATGACGAAACATTAAAATAGCCGAGATTATAGGATCAGGAAACTTTTTATTGCTTTTTTCGTTGCTTTTTATTGAAATATCCTTAGAGAGAGATAATTCTTTTTAGGAGAAAGTTAAGATGGCAAAGAAACTTTATCGCTCTTCCAAACAGAGGATGATCGCAGGTGTTTGTGGGGGGCTAGCCGAGTATTTTGAAATGGATGTGACTATAATGCGGCTCCTTTTTGTGGCCATAAGTTTGTTATCAGTTTTAGTACCTATGGTGATCTTCTATATCATAGCCTGGATCATCATTCCTGAGAAAGAGGTGTCTAAAAAGAGCTAGATTTATGTTTTTGGCTATTTGAAAAATAAAAAAGGGGCAGGATACTTTTTTAATTATCCTAAATAAATAAGGTGGGCTTGATAAATCAAGCCCCTACAATCAAGCGCCTACATAATAATCAAATCCTTACAATAAATAAGGTGGGTTTGATAAATCAAACCCCTACGTATTAATCAAGCTCCTACAATCAAGCCCCTACAATCAAGCTCCTACAATCAGATCCTTGCATTCAACCTGTTTTTAATTGACTTATACTACCATATTCGTTATTTTTTAAGCTGCCTTGCTCATCGAGGCTATAAGAGTTACGAAAAAAAGAATCATGAATAAAAAACATGCCGGATAAAGAGCAAATAATTTTCAAACACATTGCCATAGAAGGGGTCCTTAAATCTGGGAAGACAAAATTGGCCAATATCTTATCTCAAAAAATAGGAGGCAAGGTCATTTTTGACAGGATCGAAAATCCTTATCTCAGAGATTTTTATAATGAGAGAGAAGGAGCAGCCTTTCTTGCCCAGCTTGTCTTTTTGGTGAACAGATACTACCAGCAAGTGAGCCTTATGCAGCAGGACTTGTTCGAAGAAAGGATCATCTGTGATTACCTGTTTGAGAAGGATAAGATTTATGCCTACCAAACTCTCACTGATGATGAGCTTATTGTTTATGAAAGAATATACAGCTTGTTGCGGGAAAGAGTTGGCAAGCCTGATTTGGTAATTTATCTCCAGATTTCTTTGGAAACCCTTTTGATAAGCATCGCCAAAGAAGGAAGTGCTCTGGAGAAAAATATCTCAGAGAAATATCTAGAGGATATCATTGAAGCCTTTGATTATTTTTTCTTCAATTACCAGGCTGCACCGCTCTTAGTTGTGAAGGCGGACGGGTTGGATTTCGATCGAGAAGGAGATATAATAGATTTGCTAGATAAGATTAAGAAGATGAAAAAGAAATCTATGTACTATGTTCCTCTTGGAAAAGAAAACAAGCATCTTAAGAAGTTAAAATAGATTTAAGATTTTTTCTTAAACAGCAGTCGTTCTGAACGGCTTTTTTTAGACTTTACCTCAATCTTGCGTTTAAGGCGAGATGGGGAGAAAGGTTTGACCATGCCTGACGAAAAAATCCAAAAAAAGACCATCCCTTTTATTCAAGCTAAAAAAGAGAAAAAAGAAAAAATTGTAGCCATAACAGCGTATGATTTTCCTGTAGCCAAAATTGTGGATGAATGTGGGATAGATTTGATCCTGGTGGGGGATTCACTGGGAATGGTTGTTTTAGGCTATAAAAACACTATTCCCGTCACCATGGAGGATATGATTCATCACACAAAACCTGTGGTTTTTGCTTCGAAAAGCGCCTTAGTTGTAGGAGATATGCCATATTTTTCCTTTCACCTCTCCAACGAGGAATCTGTTTATAATGCTTCCCGGTTTCTCAAAGAAGCGGGTGCAAGTGCTGTCAAGATCGAAGGAGCATCCAAGAAAAGGCTAAAATTGGTTGAAGCGCTGGTTGAAGCGGAAATCCCAGTGATGGGACATGTTGGATTGACTCCTCAATCTATCTATCATTTTGGGCAATTCAAGGTAAAAGGAAAAGATATCGATGAAGCCGAAAATATCGTTCAAGATGCTCTTAATCTGGAAAAAGCAGGCGTTTTTTCCGTTATCTTAGAGTGTATTCCGATGGAACTAGCTCGGATTATAACTGAAAAGCTTAAAATTCCCACGATAGGGATAGGAGCTGGCCCCTATTGTGATGGGCAGATTCTTGTATTTCATGATTTGGTCGGATTTTCATGCGGATACCTACCCAAATTTGTCAGAAAATATGTAGACATCCATGAGGTTATTAGCCGGGCTGTAAGAGGATACATTGATGATGTTAGAAAAGGAAAATTCCCAGACAGTGACCATTCTTATCATCTTAAGTCAGAAAAACTTGATGAGTTAAGAAAGAAAGAGGACCAAAAGCGTGGAAAGAAGAAGAAATAATAGAAAATGATAAAATTCAAATTTCCTGGCTAGTTTGCCACGCCCCCGCTATGACGATTTAATGTACAAAGCTGCCACGCGTCGCTCACAACAACGAATGGCCACTCTTCCCCGGTCGATCGCAATGACATTTAACCACTCAACCGTGGGATAAAGCCAAGATTGAGATAGCCATGAAAGTCATAAAAAAGATAGACGAGATGCGACGTGCGGTTTCTGGTATAAAATCCCAGGGAATGAGCATTGGATTTGTCCCAACTATGGGCTATCTCCATGAAGGGCACCTGAGTTTGGTGAGGGAATCTCTCAGGAGAGCAAATGTTACCGTTGTGAGCATATTTGTCAACCCTAAACAATTCGGTCCAAGTGAAGATTTTAAGGACTATCCACGGGATTTGAATCGGGATTCAGAAGTTTTAGAGAGAGAAGGGATTGATTATTTGTTTGTGCCTGAAGCAGGCGAGATTTACCCCCAAGGGTATAAAACATACGTCGACGTCTGCGATTTACAGGATAAGCTGTGTGGCCGTTCCCGCCCTGGTCATTTCCGGGGAGTCTGTACTGTAGTGCTCAAGCTTTTTAATGTTCTCAATCCAGATATTTCATTTTTCGGGCAGAAAGACGCCCAACAGGCTATTATCTTGAAAAGGATGGTTAAGGACCTTAATTTAGATGTAAAAATCGAGGTCTTACCCATTGTAAGAGAAGAAGATGGTCTTGCCCTCAGCTCCCGCAATAATTACTTAACCCAAGAAGAGAGGAAAGCGGCTCTTGTTTTGTCCAAAAGCTTGAAAAGGGCGCAATCGATGACGGAAAAAGGGCAGAGAGACTCGTCAACGATTATCAAAGAAATGAAAGAAATAATTGGCAGGGAGCCCCTGGCAAAAATAGATTATGTCGAGATAGTGGATATGGATAATCTCGATCCTGTAGCCATAATTGAGAAGGAAGCTCTCGCTGCCGTAGCGGTTTTTATAGGAAAAGTCCGGCTTATCGATAATAAAATTATCCGCGCCAAGGAGTAAAAGCGATGAGAAGAACTGTGTTAAAGGCAAAGATTCAAAAGCTCGTGGTAACAGAAACAAACCTTGATTATGAAGGTAGCCTCACTCTGGATGAAAGCTTAATGAAAGCTGTCGGAATGATACCTTTCGAACAGATCCATGTCTACAACATTTCTAACGGGGAAAGGTTTTTGACTTATCTGATGAAAGGCGCCAAGGATTCCGGAGTAGTAGGGGTGAACGGAGCAGCTGTTCATAAGGCAAAGATCGGAGATAAATTGATTGTTGCTTCCTATGTATCCCTGGATGAAGGAGAAACAGATTTTTTTATGCCAAAAATTTTGCTGGTCGATGAAAGCAATAAGATTAAAGAGATAAAATAAAATTTTTCGATAACAGGAGAGGACTTCTGACTTAAATTTAAAAAATAAGAGGTTGATCGGCAGAGGATTGGATAAGAGGCATGCTGAGTCTCTTGATGCGATATATGTGCGATATGTAGTGATCTTCTCAGTTTCCTATTTTAATGCCCATTCTTTGAGCTTCTCGTATTCCACCTCACCGCAGATAACGTCGTTCGTTTCTGTGTTAAAAAACGTAGGCGTTCTTAGCTGGCCTCCACATTTGGGAGCAATAATCGACCTGTATGAGCGCATCAAATCTGCATTTTTTTCGTTGTGCCAGATTTCTAGTTTTTCTAGCTTAATGCCCGTCTCTTTTTCTAATTTATCCACATAAGGCATCATAGCCTTACAATGAGGACATTCCCTTGCCCAAAACATTATTCGTTTATTCATGTTTTTTTCTACTTACGAAAAGCCCGCACCAGCACTCTCCATCTTCTTTATCTTTATATGTTTCGTGGATAAGAAAGTTGCAAGGACAGACTAGCTTTAAATCTTCTGCAAAATCCTTTGTGATTAGCCTGCAGGGACAGTATTTTAGGCCATGATTTTTCTCATTATTGAACATTCCGTCCAGGAGCATCTTGACTTTTTCCGTGTCAGGGTTTACTTGGAATTCATTTTTTTCTGCGAATCTTTCAATTGCCTCGAGGAATTTTTCTTTATCAAACTCAGCCTCAGTCACGCCGCTTATCTTTTTTGCTTCAGCAGAAGAAATTTCTACATAGGCGTTCTTTACAAGACAAGTGGGACATATCTCTGGAGGCTTGACTCCATAGTGGATATCATTACATACAAAGCACCGCCAATATTTTTTCATTTAATAAATTTTAAAAACCTACAGAATTATCTTCCAGGATGACTGAATTAGCCTTTCTTGGCCATTTCCTGTTCCATTTCCGATTTTCTTGTGCAGTAATAGCCATTCTTGAGCTTCATTTTTTGATAGACCGGGCACTTGGGGCAATCACATCCTTTCTCTTCTTTTATGATTTTACTTTGTCCTACCAGAGGATGGCAGAAGCCGAATTCTTTTTCCTCAGCGACATAAGTCGGGCAAGTCTTGCAGATGCACATGTCTTTGACCATAGGGAGCTTCTCTTTCATTTCTTTGATCATTGCATCTGCTTCCTCCTCTGTTTTGCCCATTTTTTCAATAAGCATCTTTTTGACCATATCTTTTCGGCTCATTTTCTTCTCGGGAGCTTGTGCTTCCTCTTTTTGGCCAGAAGCAAAGCCAAGTTCGACCATCATCAGTCCTAAAAGACCACATCCACTTTTTTCGAAGAAATCTCTTCTGTTCATGGATAAATCCCTCCTTTTTTTGATTTTTAATTAATACGCGAAAATTCATTATTTGTCAAATATATACGCTGGGACAAACTCATCGCATTTTCATGTTTTTACAGATTTTTCAAGTAGGCTATAAGATCAGCGGTTTCTTGTTCTGAAAGAGAAGTAAAAGAAGGCATGAAGCGAAAAGGTCTTCTGAGTTGTTTCTTGATATTCTCGACGTTTGCTGACCTCCCACTTGAAGGGAGTTTTTCCCTCTTCAATATGTTTTTCAGGCCCGGTCCTTGTTTGTTTTCTTCCTTTTCTGCATAGTGGCAGGAGCTGCATTTGCTGTTGAAAAGAGCAGCTCCTCTCTGTGCGCTCACTGGAAGCAGAGTTTGAGAGGGTTCTGATATTTCTGAGGATTCTGGTTTAGCACATAAAGTTCTTAAGAAGAAAAAACCTGCCGAGGTGCTAAAAACCACAAAACTCAAGATGAAGACGATCATCCCCATTATGGGCACAAATCTGAGAAATTGTTTATAATATTGAACAATAGAGATCTTCAAAATAAAGACAATAATAAGTGCTAAAGATAAAAATCCGTGCAAGACAGCTCTTGTTGAGAGCTGATCTCCCGCCATGGCCCAGTATTTTATACAAAAATAGCTTATCAATAAGAGCAGGCCGGTAAAAGCAAAGCCAGCGACTCTGTGCATTTTTCTTAAGAGTTGGGCGCTGATTTTCCTTTCTGTTTTCCCCATCAATGTCAGCATACAGATTACGGCGATCAATCCAGCGGTGAGAAAAAATATGGCGAGGATTGACTTAACCATGAAAAAGGACATGAATTTTTCCTCCTCTTATGTGAAATGCGATTGTCTGTCTTTGGATAAAATTTCGATTTTCAAGATAATTCGCTTCATAGTCAGCTCGGGCTCTTCTATCCTGCGATCAGGTTGAGACTTTAACTCTGAAAAGCTCTTTCTTTTCTTTATTCAGCAGCGCCAATTTCACAGTAGTACATCTTGTCCAGTCTAAAATCCGAGGCTAGTGGACACGCTCCGCATAGGCATCCGTTTTTTGCTAATTCGCAACTACTATTTCCCTTTGCGCAGAAAAATCCTTCCATCTTGTCTTTCATACATTGATTATGAGATGGGCATCCTCCACATATGCATTTTTGAAGATTTTCGGGGGTATCAGGAACAATTGCCATTTTTTCCCTCCTTATATTTTGGTTATTTTCCAGATATTTCCTCCAGACTTTTCTCCTTTTTTAAATCCAACCTCACCGTGGAGATCGCTAAAGTACAAACCGTCGGGTCCAAAAGCAAGACCACAGACACTTGCCGGACCTTGGCCTGAATAGACCACGAAATCATTCAAGTATGTGACATTATCTCGTTTATCGATAGCCATTTCGACAATTTTCTTGCCCTTATCTGTTTTTCCCTCATGATAGGCATGGCCGAACAGAGCTATGAAGAGATGATCTTTATACTCTGGTCCGAACTGGTCCCCAGCAAAATCAATTGCAGTTGGAGCATGAGTGTACCACCAGAAGAAAATCGAATTAGTCCTCATGGATTGGGGCCATCCATAATTTTCACCGGGAATAATCTTAGCTATCCTATCGTCTACTGCTGGTCCATTGTCCGAGATATACAGATGATTGTCAGATTTCCTCCAAGCTGCCCCAAAGGGATTTCTCAAGCCTTTGGCGTAGATATAACTCCCTGGTGTAGGATTATCCGAAGGAATTGAGCCGTCAAGATTCATCCGAAGGATTTTCCCTCGCAGGTCGTTGTCATCTTGGGCAACATCTGGATTTATCATTCCGTCGCCAACATTGACATAAAGCTTTTCATCATGAATAGTCAATGCTTGCACCTGATGAGCAGCGTTGATTGATGGGATATTATCTATGATAGTTTCGGCTTTTTCTGCCTTTAGGCCGTCCTTGGTTGAGAATTTGACGACTTTGTTCTTGAATGATTCGCCTTCTTTGTAGAGCATGGAGGCGAAGACATCTCTATTTTCGTGAGCAACAATACCAATCACACCTGATTCGCCCGTTCCTGGCATCATGTAATTAGGATCATAGTTAAGCAGGTTATCGGCAAAGGTGAAGACATTTAATTCTTGAGTTATAACCTTAATACTGCCATAGAGTTCAGTCACGTAAAAGAAAGGCGCAATTTTTTGTGGTTTAAGCTTAGACACAAAAGCCAGGTTGACTGGAAGGAAGAGGCCGGAGACAACTTTTTCGATTTTAAAGTTATCGCCTATCTGCCAGTTTTCGTTTTTAGGCATAAAGCGGCTTCCTTCGTTTTGTTTTTATTCTAAGGTTGCTGATGAAAACTAAACCTAGGTTTTGTTCTTATAAAGTTTTATTTTTTTTTATTGAATAACGCTACAAGAAATTAATATAATCTATCTATCTTGTCAAGTTTTAATAAACATTTTATAATTTTGTGCTTATGGTTCTTAAGTGTTGCTTTGCAAATTAAGATTTGTTTCCTTTTTTCTCTGAATTTGCCTTTCATTGCTTAAGAAAAAAATCCTTATGCTCTGTGTGCCGCCTTTATATATTTATATATATGCTTGGATCGGCCATGACTTCAACGAGAGAGGGGAGCGGTGAGTCCAAGGTCTTCCTGATTGCTTCCTTCAGAATCTTTTCATGATCTGCTGGATAAAGATCGGGTTTGAAGAGATTGGCTTCTGGCAGCCAGAAGAACACCTCCAGAGGCTCTGCTAAGACATCGATGGGTAAACTCAAAGCAGAATGCGCTGGATGACAAAAATAATCCTCAGGAGTGTGGAAAAAGAAAGGGCAGTCTTAATCCAGGCTGTAGTTGGGGGCTTCTTTGGTGATGATAACATCATGGACATGGCTTTCTCTGACTCCAGCTCCCGTAATTTTTACAAATTTCGCCTTTTTTTGGAGTTCTTGAATGGTTTTGCAGCCCGCATAGCCCATTCCTGCTTTAAGTCCTTCAACCATCATTTGAATGATATTAGCAGCGCTGCCTTTATAGGGCACCCTGCCCTCTATTCCTTCTGGGGCGATCTTGGCTTCGCTTGAGACTAGGTCCTGAAAATACCTATCCCGACTTCCTTCTTTCATGGCTTCCATTGACCCCATGCCACGATACATCTTGTAAGAGCGTCCTTGATAGATCACCACTTCCCCAGGAGATTCTTCTGTTCCGGCTAGGACATTTCCGAGCATGACTGAACTTGCGCCGGCAACAATAGCTTTGGTGATATCGCCTGAAAACTTTATGCCCCCATCAGCGATAATCGGGATATTTTTTCCCTCTGCAACCTTGAAGACATCTGCTATTGCAGTTATCTGAGGAATTCCAGCCCCCGTGACAACTCTGGTTGTACAAATAGAGCCTGGACCAACTCCAACTTTTACGGCGTCTACGCCCAATTCAACGAGCTCTTTGGCGGCTTCTGTTGTGCCGATATTTCCAGCTACAAGCTCTTGTTTAGGGAATTGCTTTTTAAGCATTTTTACTGTGTCCATGACTCTCTTGGAATGCCCGTGGGCTGTATCGACAACCAGGACATCAAGCTTTGCCTCGACGAGAGCCTTGGCCCTTTCCAGGGTTTCAGCCCCCACGCCTACGGCGGCGCCCACCCTTAAGCGTCCAAATTTGTCTTTTGAAGCATGAGGATACTGAATTCTCTTGAGGATGTCTTTGTAGGTGATCAATCCTTTAAGTGAAAAATTCTTATCAACCATCAGGATCTTTTCAATTTTGTGTTTATGGAAGAGTTTTTCTGCCTCTTCAAGAGATGTCCCTAAAGGCACGGTCACCAAATTCTTGGTCATGGCTTTTTCTATCGCTAGATTGAGGCGTGTTTCAAACCTGATATCTCGGTTAGTTAAAATACCTACCAATTTATTATTTTCGTCAGTTATAGGAAGCCCCGAGATTTTATATTTTTTCATAACCTCCTTGGCTTCAAATATTTTGTTATGAGGCCTCATGGTAATAGGATCAACAATCATTCCACTTTCATGGCGCTTGACTTTGTCTACCTCTTCTGTCTGTTTATCAACAGACATGTTCCTGTGGATAATCCCCAGCCCCCCTTGCTGAGCCAAGGCGATTGCCATTTTTGATTCTGTGACAGTATCCATAGCTGAGCTAACAATCGGGATAGAGAGGCTGATGTTCCGACTGAACTTTGTTTTCGTATCGGCATGAGCGGGAATTGTGCGAGACTTTGCAGGGAGAACGAGCACATCGTCAAAAGTAAGTCCTTCTTTTATTTTTTGATCCAACATTTTTTCCACCTCATTTTTTCTTTTTTTTCTTTTTCCTCTTTTTTGGAATTAAGGATCTTGCTTGCTTGACTCTTGGAGATTGAGAGCCTTGGGGACGCTGGTAGTACAGAGGCTGTTCTCTTCTTTCTGGGACTTCTTCTTCCTTTACAGGTTGGAGAAGGAAAAGATAACGGATGGATTCTTCTTCGATTCTATCCATCATTGCCTGAAACATATCATAACTTTCTTTTTTGTATTCTATTAGAGGATCCCTTTGACCATAGCCTCTAAGGCCAATCCCTTCCTTCAGATAATCCATAGCTAACAGATGATCTTTCCATTGGGAATCTAAGATTTGAAGCGTGATGATTCTCTCAAATTCCCTCATTCGGTCTTCGCCTATGATTTCTTCTTTTTCCTGGTAGATATCTTTTAGCGCCTTGGAAATTTTATCCTTTAATTCCTGATAATTTATTGTATCCCAATCTATGTCTAATTCCTCGATGTCCAGACCAAACTGGCTGGCGATTGCTTTCTTGAATCCTTCTATGTCCCATTGTTCAGGGGACTTTTCTTTATCCGTATGGTTTTCCATAATCCATTCGACAAGCGTTACGATCAACTCCTGGATAAATTCTTTCATGTTTTTTCCATGAAGGATATCTTTTCTCTGGTTGTAGATGCTTTCTCGCTGTTTGTTCATCACGTCGTCGTATTCCAGGAGATGCTTCCGTATGGAAAAATTCTGCCCTTCCACCTGCTTTTGGGCTCTCTCGATGGCTCTGCTCACCATTTTGTGTTCGATAGGAACTCCCTCTGTCATGCCAATCCTGGACATCAAACCTGATATTCTGTCGCTGCCGAATATTCGCATCAGGTCGTCCTCTAGAGATAGATAAAAACGAGAGGAGCCGGGATCTCCCTGCCTTCCGGATCTTCCTCTAAGCTGATTATCGATTCTTCTGGCTTCATGTCGTTCAGTACCTATGATATGGAGTCCGATTAAATCAACGACTTTTTCATGCTCTTCTTGAACGATAGAGCTCACCTCTGCCAGAGCTCTTTCCCAATCGTCTTGAGAGGCTTTTGAGAGATCAATTCCTTTTTTCTTCAGATTCTCGGAAGCTAAAAATTCGGGGTTTCCTCCTAAAAGGATGTCCACGCCCCGGCCGGCCATGTTGGTGGCGATCGTTACCGCTCCCAGCCTTCCCGCCTGGGCGATTATCTTGGCTTCCATCTCATGATACTTTGCGTTTAAGACGTCATGCTTTATTCCTCTTTTTCTAAGGAGTGAACTCAAATGTTCTGAATTTTCAATTGAAATTGTGCCTACCAGTACAGGGCGACCTTTCTTGTTATTTTCGATGATCTCTTCGACAACAGCATCCCATTTTTCCCTTTGGGTTCGGTATATCACATCCTGGTACTCATAACGGATGAGAAGTTTATTGGTGGGGATTTCCACAACATCCAGCTTATAGATGGACTGGAATTCTGTGGCTTCTGTTACTGCTGTGCCAGTCATACCAGCCAGCTTATTGTACATGCGAAAATAATTCTGAAAAGTGATAGAAGCCAGAGTTTGATATTCTTCCTCTATGCGCACCTTCTCCTTGGCTTCTAGGGCTTGATGCAAACCATCACTATAACGTCGTCCTGGCATCAGGCGGCCTGTGAATTCATCTACGATTATCACTTTTCCGTCTTTGACCATGTAATCCACATCCTTCTTGAACAGGTGATGTGCTTTTAGTGCCTGGTTTATATGATGGACCAAGTCCATGTGAGCTAGGTCATACAGGTTGGGGACCCTGAGAAATTTTTCGGCTTCAGCCACTCCGTCTTCTGTGAGAGTAGAGGTTCTTGTTTTTTCCTCAACCTGATAATGCTGGTTCTTGCGAAGTCGGCGGATGAGGTTGTCCACTCTGTAATAGAGAGAAGTCGATTCTTCTGTGGGGCCCGAGATGATGAGGGGAGTCCGGGCCTCATCAATAAGAATGCTGTCTACTTCGTCCACAATGGCATAGTTGTGTTTTTTCTGGACAAGGTCAGAAAGACGAAATTTCATATTATCCCGCAAGTAGTCAAAGCCGAATTCATTGTTGGTTCCATAGGTGATATCTTTTCGGTAGGCCTCCTGCCTTTCTAATTCATCCATATCATGCTGAATCGTTCCTACTCCAAGACCGAGAAAATTGTATATAGGACCCATCCACTCTGTGTCCCTTTTAGCCAGATAATCGTTCACTGTAACGATATGAACTCCATTTCCTTCAAGGGCGTTCAGATAGGCAGTAAGAGTAGCAACCAGAGTCTTTCCTTCCCCTGTCTTCATTTCAGCTATTTTCCCTTGGTGAAGAACAACGCCTCCCATAAGCTGAACATCGAAGTGACGCATATTGATAGTCCTTTTACCGACTTCGCGGACGACTGCAAAAGCTTCGATGAGAAGATCTTCAAGAGTTGCTCCTTGTGCTAATTTTTCTTTAAATTCTGGTGTTTTCTCCCGAAGCTGCTCGTTGCTTAGTTTTTGTATCCGAGGCTCGAGCTCGTTTATGGCAGCGACATAAGGTTGGAGCTTTTTCAGATCTCTTTCGTTTTTGGTGCCGAAAATTTTTTGAATCAGCAATTTATACATTTGAGTATTTTGTAACAGAAAGGCTTTCCCTTGTCAATTTAACTTATGGGGTCAGACCTGCGAAACTTGAGTTTTTAAGACTTTTGATTGTAGGGGCTTGATTCATCAAGCCTGCGCCTATTGGCTTAGGAGATCAGACTTGCAAAACTTGAGTTTTCAAGATTGGTGATTGTAGGGGCTTGATTCATCAGCCCACACTTAAGGAGATAGAAAAGAATCATAGGAGTTTGATTTATCAACTAGGTTATTTATGATTATTGACAGGGAAAAAATTATCCTATATTTTTAACGAAACCAGGATGCCTAAAAAGGAATTCTTAACTCTCAGAATGTCAAATAAAGCTAAGAATATTCTCCTTCTCATTCTCGCTTTTTTATTTTTCTCTATCGTTTATCAATATTTTGTTAAAAAAGATATGACAGATTTTGGTGTTTGCTATCAGAGTGGACAAAGAATTGTTAAGGGTGAATCCCTCTACCGAGTCTTAGACGGTCATCTTCAGTATAAGTATTCTCCTGTTTCAGCTCTGTTTTTTTCCTTCTTTACTCTGCTTCCCTATGAGTTAGCAAAATTTATATGGTATTTGTCAGAGCTAATTTTTTTGTTCCTCAGTCTGATCATATCTTATGATATTCTTCCCTCAAAGCTTAAGAAAAAAGGATTAGTCCTTATTTTTTCCTTTCTTGTCTTGGTTAAATTTTTTGGCCGAGAAATCGAGCTGGGGCAGGTAAATATTTTTATTTTTTTCCTTTTGCTAATGATGATTAAATCCTCGCTTAAAAAGAGTGATTTAGAGGCAGGCCTGTTTTTGGGTTTTTCTTTAATTTTTAAGCCTTACGGGTTGGTATTTTTGCCCTATTTCGTCCTAAAAAAAAGGTTTAAGTTAATAGCTTCAGGATTTGGAACGGTTTTGATTGGGCTTATTTTGCCAATGATTTTTTATGGTTTAAGTGGGAATATAACTGCTTTAAAAGAGTGGAGAATAACTTTGTCTCATTCTACTCCTGGTCTTATTAATCACTATGATAATGCTTCTATCTTCGCCTTTTTTTTAAAAATAGTGCCTGATGATAGTAGAGAACTGGCATTTATATTTATTGTTTGTTCTGGACTCATTATTGCTTTTTCTTTTTTGTGGATGATGATCTTAGGAAAAAAGGAGAATATGCATAAGCCCGAGGTTCTTGAGTATTCGTTCCTGTTCGTCGTAATTCCGCTTTTCTCGCCTTTAGCCTGGTATTACAACTACCTTTACTCCATTCTGACTATCGTTTTTCTGATAAATTACGTTGGCAAATTTCCCAAAGCCCTAAAATATGTATTAATTGCAAATCTTATTATAATTGGAGGAAGCCTTAGAGAAGTATTGAGGAAAGAAGCTTTTCGCTTTTACACCGGATATTCCCTGGTTGTGATAAGCTATTTGATAGTCCTTTTTCATCTTTTTTATTTAAGAGTTAGAATTAAACTAGAATCTAAACCGAAGTCAGACCTCTAAGACTTTTGTTATTTGAGCAAACTGGAGCCAACATTTAGGTTGCCGTAATTTAATTTTTCCTGAATTCCGTTGATTTTTCCCTCGATTTTGTTTATTATCAGTTGTAATAATCTTGAGAACGGTTCTCATTTAGAAATTGAGGAAAGGAGAGCTACGGATTTAAAATGATCAGCTTGATTCAGGCTCCTTCTGACACGCCACTGAGAATTGCAGATATTGCTGGCGGCCATGGAGTACGCAGAAGGCTTCTTGCTTTAGGTTTTCACAAGAGTGATATTATTGAATTGGATTCGCGAAGTATTCTTCGTGGCCCTGTTCTGATAAAGAATTTATCTTCTGATACATCTGTTGCCTTGGGTAGGGGAATAGCTCAAAAAATTTTAGTTGAGATAATTGACGAAAGAAAATAGATTCCCAGATATCGTATTCATAGGCCAGCCAAATTGCGGCAAAAGTACACTTTTTAATGCCATTGCCGGCCTGAAGGCGCAGACATCAAATTTTCCCGGCACAACGGTTAGACATACCCACAGTAAGGTCAATGTTGAGGGGAAACTTTTAAACATCATTGATCTGCCCGGGACCTACTCTTTGAATCCTTCTGATCCTGCTGAAAAAGTTGTTCTCACTCATCTGTTCTTGGAAAAGCCGGATCTGATCGTCAATGTTGTGGATGCTTCTATCCTTGGCCGAAGCCTTGAACTGACTCTGGAACTCATCGAATTAGAATACCCTGTTGTGGTTGCCTTGAATATGATTGATTTGGCAGAGAAAAAAGGCGTGGATATCGATCCCAAAAAGCTCGAGAAACTTCTTGGAGTTCCGGTGATTCCGACAGTAGCTTCCCATGGCCGAGGGATAAAAGAGCTTCTGGATGTTGCCCTACAGTCTCTGGATAAAGGTTTATCTGTCTCCCATATTAAATGGTCCCGGGATGTGGAAAAAAAGATTGAAGAAATGGAAGATCATTTACCCGAGGATTTTCCTATCATCGGCAACAAAAGATTCACTGCTATAAATATGATTGCTGCTTCCAAGCTTTTTTTTGATAAGGTACTCAAGGATATAAATCCTTCCCTTAAGATGAACCTTGATAGAGTGCGTGGCGAACTTGAGACCATGCACAACGCTCCTGCTTATGAAGTCATTGCAGCTGAAAGGCATCACCTGGCCCTTAAGATTCTTGAAGAATGCAGTCGTGTGATTAGGGGAAAAAGAATCAGTATGCTGGATAGAGTGGATGATGTCATAATGCATCCCTTTTTAGGATATCTTATTCTCCTTGCGGTTTTTCTTGGCTTTTTCTTTGTTATTTTTAACATTGGAAGTCCGTTAGAAGAACTTCTTCTTGGTCCGTTGGATAGCCTTAGAGCCTTTCTTTCGCTGAAGCTCGGTGCAGGCACCATTTTTTATATAGTCGATGGCCTCCTTCAGGGTATAGGAGGCGGAGTGGCCATTGTTTTACCTTATTTTATTCCTCTTCTTTTTCTCATGTCTTTTTTGGAGGATGTGGGCTATCTGGCAAGGGCAGGCTTCCTGATGGATACTTTTATGCACCGGATTGGACTTCACGGCAAATCTGTTTCTCCTTTTATTCTTGGTTTTGGCTGCAATGTTCCGGCTGTAGTTTCAACCCGGATCTTGGAATCCCGCAGGGATCGAATCATCACCTCTCTGCTCATCCCATTTATTCCCTGTTCTGCACGGACAACCATCATCCTGGCTCTGGTTGCCTTTTACTTGGGGCCTTTCTGGGCTCTTGGTTTCTACCTGTTCAATATCCTTTTATTGGGTGTTCTTGGCCGAGTGATTACATTATTTTTTAAGACTCCTTCCCCGGGATTAATTCTTGAGATTCCTTCATTAAAGATGCCCTCGCTTAAAAATATGATGAGAAAAACCTATTTTCAGCTCAAGTCTTTTCTTAAATTTGCCTGGCCTATCCTGATTGCCGGAAGTGTAGTTTTGGGGCTGCTTCAGTATTTTAATTTCGATAAATTCATAAACCTCGTCCTTTCTCCCCTAGTTGAAAAAGGACTTGGTCTGCCCCAGGAACTGGGAGTAACTCTTGTTTTCGGTTTTTTAAGAAAAGAGCTCTCTTTGATTATGATGCTTCAGGCCTTGGGAGTAAGCTACCAGGATTTGATGACCATCGTCTCCAGAGAACAGCTTATCGTTTTCACTGTTTTTATAAGCTTTTTCATACCCTGTCTTTCTACTGTGGCTATCCTTTGGAAAGAAGTAGGGAAGAGGGTGGCTTTTCTCTCGATGGGCCTCAACACAGGCGTGGCCATAGTTATGAGCCTGTTTGTCAGATTGATATTAGTAAAATAGCCTGACTTCCAGTCAGATTAATTTATTCAATCCTTTTAATGATATGCCATCCGTATTTGCTGGTTTCAGGGTCGTACTCTGCAAGGCCGATATCATTCACGCCGAGTTCAAAGCTTACATCACCAAACGCCTTCACCATCCGGGCACGAGAGTACTCTTCTTTGCTTTTATCAGGATCTATGCCAATATTTGACATCTTATAAATGCCCGGATACTGATCATCTGTATATTCTTTAACCAGCGCATCAAAGTCCTCGCCTTTCTTTGCTCTCTCGAATATTTCTTTTGCCAGCAATTCGGCCTCATCCCGAGTACGTATTACATCTTCCTTCGGGATTGAACCTTTAAAGGCAATTAAAATGTGCTGGACAGTAACACGGTCAGGCTCCTTCTTGCAGAAAGCAAAGACGGTCAACATGGCTAGAAGCATAGTACTGATTACTTTTTTCATAGTCACCTCGCAAAAAATGGTTTGGGTCTCAGACTTGAAAAATTTCAATAATAAAAAGCAGGGTTTTATTTTTTCCCCTCAAGGATAACCATTGCTATCGCATATTCTTTCAGATGAGAGATGGAAACATGAGCTTTATCAAAGGAAAATCTTTCTATCGATTTTATCTCTAGCTGAGGCTTTCCAGATGGAGCATTAAAAAGCTCGACGTCTTTCCAGTTTATCCTTCTCCCAATTGCTTTAAAAAAGGCTTCCTTGGCAGCAAAGCGAGCTGCTAAATGCTGGTATTTGTTCCTCTTTCCTAGGCAATAACTGACTTCTCTGGAAGTGAAGATCCTTTCTAAAAATTTAGGATTTTTTTCTGCTGTTTTTTTGACGCGTTCTATTTCAATCAGATCTATTCCGATTCCCTTAACCATGATAATCTCTCAATCATCAGTGGATCTCATATGTCGCATATTTTTTTATTAAGCATATATTATATTGTTTTTCAATTAAAGTTTTTCTTTTCATGATTTATTCAGGTTTGATGAATCGAATCCATACCATATTCCCCATATTAAATACATAAATTACTTAACAAAATCACCCTAAATTGCTATTATATAATAAGATAGAGGATGAAAATGTAATCAAAAATGAAGTACACAAAGGGTGAAAGATTAAATATTCGTTTTAGCAGAAAAATAAAGTTTGAATTTCATGGTGCAAGATTGACTTCTGATGGGGGCCTGCTTGCCTACTGGGAGCTTGATGAGGCATTAGTCGCTTCGGACTCTGCTTGTGAAATTGATAAAGATCGGAGCTAAGGTTCTGAGACAGAGCCGTTATGTTATTTTCCAAATGGCAGAAGTTGCCATAAGCAAGGAAGTATTTGCCGAGATATTATGCAGGATCAATCGATTACGATGTTGTTCACTGCAATGAGTTACTTTTCAATGCGACCAGAAGGACAGGTATCTCTAGTCCTTGGATTTTTAAAGAAAAGCAGTGAATATCAAAGGAAATAGTGATGTATTGATTCCAAAATTGCTTGAGAACTGCTTTATTATGCAAAATAGAAGCTTAAGACTTGATTATAAAGCAAAGGAATCTTGGCTAATCTCTCTCATAAAGTTGATATGGGGAATATTTAATTAAATATGATTTATTCAAATGGAGGTATCATGAAAAGAATTTGGTCCATTGCAGTCGTTATCTTTTTGCAGGTTTCGATTCTATATTCTATATCCGGGAAAACAGAGTCTTCATCTCTGAATGGTCCTTATGATTTCAAAATCCGATTTTCTTTTACAGATAAGATAAGCAAAACTCCAATTGATGGGAGGATTATCGTAGGATTTCATAATAATCCTTATAAGCCCATTAACAATCCTGACCTGTTTGATCCTCAACCGACCTTTGCTTGCGACGTCAGAAACTGGAAACCCGGCGAATCCGTTGTTTTGGATGGCTCGAATGCGACCAGCTGGATGGGAAACCTGGATTCTCTGAACGGATGGTATGGAGTGCAGGCGGTACTGAAGATCAACAAAAAAGCAAGATCCCTAGAAGCCAAGGGTAATGCACTTACAATCAAAAATATAGTCTACGTTGAGAAGGGCAAGATGTGCAGGCCGCTTGACCTGCTTTTTACTATATCTCTGAGTGAGCCAAGAAAGTTTGCCGAAAAAGAATTCGTCAAAAAGGTAAATCTTGACAGCCCATTGTTGACTGAATTTTATGGAGAACCACACTCCATTCAGGCAGCGGTCATACTGCCCAAAAGCTATTTCACCGACAGCACCCGGACGTATCCCAGTGTCTATGTCTTCGGCGGTTGGGGTTCATCACACTATGATGCATTGGCCGAATATCCTCAGAAACGATACGGCATGTACGGTTTCGGTGAGGAGAAAGTGTTTGTATTTGTGAATCATGAGTGCCGTGCAGGTTATCATGTTTTTTGCAGTTCAGAAACAAATGGCCCGAGGGAAGAGACTTTTTTTCGGGAGTTGGTACCCTTCATCGAAAAGGAATACAGAGTCAATAAAGATCCACAGACCCGATTTCTGATGGGGCAGTCCTCCGGGGCCTGGGCAGGATTGTGGTTATTGATCAACTACTCAAATCAGTTTGGAAGTGCATACGTCGCATCCCCTGATCCAGTCGATTTTACTGACTTTACAGGGACAAACATTTACGAGAAAAATGCCAATATGTATTTTAATTCAAAGGGAGAAATAAAATATATGCTTGAAAAAATTTCCATGAAAGATTTTGTTGGGCTCGATCGAATCGCGGGGTGGGGCGAACAGATGTATTCATTTGATGCAGCTTTCAGCAAAAGAAACATCGACGGGCAGCCTCAACATCTTTTTGATTGGGATACCGGAGTGATAAACTCAGAGGTAGCAGATTATTGGGAAAAACACGACTTAAGTAAAGTCGTTTCCTGGTTGGACCGGAAAAAATGTAAATTGTTGCATGGTAAAATTCACGTCTATGTGGCCGAAGATGACAGTTTTGAGCTGAACAGGCCTGTTCATGCCTTCCAAAAAATTCTGCAGAAGAAAGGTATTGATTCGGATATCCGATTTCTGCCCAGCGGTGGCCATAATGTCTGGACCGATGAACTGCGGAATATGATTCATCGCGATATGGATGACGTGATTCATGAGGCAATAAAAAAATAGGTTGCCTGCCGAATTTATGAATCATTCTGAGGACGGACCAGCTCTGTAGGAAGATAAATTTTTTGTATACCAGGGTGCATTTCCAATTAAATGGAAGGTTGATCTGTCCTCCAAAGCCCTTTTCTCCACTTTTTTTATCGCTTATCCAGATATGAAGGTTAAATTTCTTCCGAGCATACTCAATGAATCTGTCCCTGAATAACTCCTTTGACGGGAGGGCAATATTCATCCAGGGCTCATATTTCCCTGATTTTGTGGAAAAGGGAATCCATATATTTAAGATAAGGCGGATTTGATGAATCAGTCACATACAATTCCTTTTCATATTCAACTGGTGGGCTTGATAAATCAAGCCCCTACATTTAGAAAAAGGGTGGATTTGATAAATCTAATCATTACAAGAATAGCGGCTTTGATGAGTCGAGTCCTTGAAATTTTCTTTTATATATTCAGCCGATGGGCTTGATAAATCAAGCCCCTGCAATACTGTGGGTTTGATAAATGAATCTCCTACACAAGACGAATCAAGCCCCTACAAATTATTTAATTTATCGAGGAGAGCTTGGGTGGTTTTCGTCCCGATTATCTTTGCCAAATCCTCAGGTGCAGCCTTTTTTATCTCTTTTAGGTCTTTATACTTATCAAGTAAGGCAGCTTTCCTCTTTTTGCCTAAACCAGGAATCTTATCAAGCCGGGATTCGAAGCTTCTTTTTTCTCTTCTCAAACGGTGAAAGGAAATAGCAAAACGGTGAGCTTCGTCTCTAATGCTCTGGAAAAGTTTCAAGGCAGGTGAAGTTCTCTCTAACCTTATGCCTTTTTTTCTATCAGGAGCGAAGATCGTCTCTTCCCTTTTTGCCAGCGAAACTACGGGCAGACGGCCCACTCCTAAATCTTCGAGAGCTCCTCTGGCAGCATTAAGCTGACCTTTCCCTCCATCTACAAGAATCAGGTCGGGCAAGGGTTTTTTTTCCTCCAGACGTCTTTTGTATCTTCTTCGGATGACTTCTTGAAGGCTGGCAACATCATTCGGTCCTGTCACAGTCTTGATTTTGTATTTCCTGTAATCATTTTTCTGAGGTCTTCCGTTCTCGAAGACGACCAGAGAGCCCACAGATTCTTCTCTTCCAATATTGGAAATATCAAATCCCTCGATTCGCTCAGGGATCGATTTTAAGTTGAAGACTTCTTTTATCTCCATCAGCGGCGCAAGTCCTTCATATTTTTTCCGCAACAAAATTTCAGCATTGCTGCTTGCCACGTCCACTAACTTTTTATTCTTTCCTTTGCGAGGGGTGATGATTTCAATTTTTCCCCTCTTCAGTTTCGAGAGCATTTTTAAGATTCTGTCTTTTTCCTCTGGTGTGAAGGGCAAAAGAATTTTATCCGGTATGCTCTTTCTGTATTTGTAAAATTTTTTTAGGTAATGGGTGAGGATTTCTTTGTCAGTAATTTCCTTATTCTCCTGAAAAAATATGTCCTCTGATTCAATAACTTTTCCTTTTCTCATGAAAAAAATATAAAGGGCTATGTTTTTGTTTTCTCTTGAGTAACCAAAAATGTCCTTGTTTTCCATTCCCACTGAAATAAGCTTTGGTTTTGCTTTAATCTCCTCGATGGTGCGGATGATATCTCTCCAGTGTGCAGCTTGCTCGAATTCTTGGCGAGCAGATGCTTCCTGCATTTTTTTCTTTAGAATTTTCAATAATTTTTCTGTTTTTCCTTCGAGAAAGAGAAGAGCATTCTTGATACTCTCCCTGTAATCTGATTCTGATATGTATTTAACACAAGGAGCTGAACACAGCTTTAGATCATAGTCAAGACAGGGTCTTTTCCTCTTTCCAGGAACAGCTTCCTGGCAGGTTCTTACTCCAAAATATTTGGCGCTGAGATGAATAGTGTTTCGGGCCTGGTGGGCAGGGCTGAAAGGCCCGAAATATTTAGCCCCGTCTTCTTCAACTCTCCTCGTTAGGTATATTGCGGGGAATTTTTCCTGAAGCGTCAATTTCAGGTAAGGGAAGCTCTTGTCATCCTTCAGTCTGAGGTTGAACTTGGGCTGGTGTTGGCGGATGAAATTATTCTCGAGGAAAGCAGCTTCTTTGGCGGAGTCGGTAAGGATAAAATCGATCTCTTGAGTTTCAGAGAGAATCTTTCTTATTTTTGCATCAGAAGTCGGAAGAAAATAGGACTTGACTCTATCCTTTAGAGAGCGTGCCTTTCCGATGTAAATGACCTCTCCTTCTCTGTTCTTGAAAAAATAAATGCCCGGCTTTCTTGGTAGATTATTAATATTTGATTTTAGATCGCTCATAATATCCGGTTTATTTACGTCATGCCCTGGTTTTTATAATTAAAGAAATCTTAACGCCTCTTCATTTTAGATTTATTATCTTTTTCATAAATTATTAAAATCAAGGCAGGCTTCATACCTCATCACAAACCAATCTCTAATTCTCTTTTTTTCAGTCTCGTCAGCTCATCCCTTAATCGAGCTGCTTTTTCAAACTCCAGGTTTCTGGCTGCTTCTTTCATCAATTTTTCAAGGCTTTCCATTTTTTCTTTTCTCTTCTGGGGCGAAAAATATATATCTTTGTCTTCCGAAATCCGCGAGTAATCAAAGTAATCTTTCTCGTAGATACTGGTTAATACTTCATCTATTCTTTTTTTGATGGAATGAGGAGTGATATTGTTTTCTTTGTTATATTCTTGTTGAAGTTTTCTCCTTCTATTTGTCTCTGAGATGGCTCTTTTCATGGAGTCTGTCATGACATCTGCGTACAGAATGGTTTTGCCCGCTACATTCCTGGCCGCCCGTCCAAAAGTCTGTATAAGCGAGTTCGTAGAACGGAGAAATCCCTCTTTGTCAGCGTCCAGGATAGCTACCAGAGAGACTTCGGGTAAATCGAGCCCTTCCCTAAGGAGATTTATACCGATTAGAGCATCAAATTTTCCTTTTCTGAGGTCTCTCAGTATTTTAACCCGGTCCAAAGTTTCAATCTCTGAATGAAGATAGCGAACTCTGAGTCCAAGCTCGTGGTAATGACGAGAGAGGTTTTCAGCCATTTTTTTGGTCAATGTGGTCACTAATGTTCGTTCACTCTTTTTCGCTCTTTTTGTTATCTCGGCCATTAAATCATCGACCTGACCTTTGATAGAACGAACCTCGATATCAGGGTCTATGAGACCTGTGGGCCTTATGATTTGTTCAACAACTTTCTTCCTTGTTTTCTTTAGCTCGTAGGGGCCTGGAGTAGCCGAGACATATAGGACTTGATTCACTTTGCTTTTAAACTCTTCAAAATTAAGAGGTCGGTTGTCTAGAGCAGAGGGCAGTCGAAAGCCATGCTCGATAAGTGTCTGTTTCCGGGAGCGGTCGCCGTAGTACATTCCTCCAACCTGAGGGATGGTGACATGGGATTCATCAATAATGGTCAGGAAATCAGAAGGAAAATAGTCGAGAAGTGTATAGGGAGGCTCTCCAGGTTTTCGAAGGCTAAGATAGAGAGAATAATTTTCTATTCCAGGACAGTAGCCGAATTCCCTCAACATCTCCAAATCATACAGAGTTCTTTCCTCAATCCTGTTTGCTTCGATAAACTTACCTTTTTTGTTGAAGAAGGCAATTCTCTCCTCGAGCTCTTTTTCTACGCTGCGGATAGTGTAATCGAGAATGTCAGGAGGAGTGGAGAAGAAAGTTCGAGGATAGATGAGGATTTTATCAAAAGAATCTAAAGTTTTTCCCAGAAGAGGATCGATGGAGGAGATTTTTATGATTTTGTTTTCATCAAGTTCTATCCTGTAGGCAAACTCTTCATAGGAGGGGAAAACTTCGATAACATCTCCTCTCACTCGAAAAGTTCCTCTTCTAAAATTGATCTCCTCTCTTTCGTACTGTATATCGACCAGGCTTTTGAGAATATTTTTCCGAGTTATATCCTGATTTTTACGAAGAGTGAAACTCATGGAATAGTAGGTCTCAGGTGAGCCAATGCCGTAGATGCATGATACAGAAGCGATAACAATAACATCCCTTCTCTTGAAAAGAGAGTTTGTTGCGCATAACCTGAGTCGGTCTATCTCATCATTGATGGTAGCTTCTTTAGCGATGAAAGTATTAGTGGCTGGAATATAGGCTTCTGGCTGGTAATAGTCATAATAGCTGACAAAATATTCTACGGAGTTCTCTGGGAAGAAGCGGCGAAATTCCTGGTACAATTGAGCAGCTAGGGTTTTGTTGTGGGAAATAACGAGAACAGGCTTTGAGGCTTTTTCGATGAGGTTGGCCATGGTAAACGTTTTTCCCGACCCAGTGACTCCCATTAAGACCTGATGTTTGACTTTCTTTTCCAGACCTTCATAGAGTTCTTGGATAGCTTTTGTTTGATCTCCCTTGGGCTTGAAATCAGAAAAGAGCTTAAATTTCTTCATCAGCTCCATTATAACAAAAATTGAAAGATTAGAGTTTGATCCTTCTTTTTTTTTATGCCGAAGACTAAGAATGGTTGTTGCGAGCTGCAGGAAAGAAGTGAATTGATGATAATTTTCAGGCTGTTATGGTCATTGTTGAGAAAAGAGGGATTCTCATTTAGCTATTAATTGGAGTTCAGCTCCTAATTCATGTCGGCTATTGATTATGCTTAGCTCTTTGTTAGCGTTTATCAGTTAATTGGGGGTAGGGCATTTAGGCAGTGTTTTGCCATTGGTTAAGGTTTTGATATTAATTAACGGAAAAATAGGAGGACTTATTAATAGATTTAAAATCAGACAAGCTCGAATGTCGTTTTTTCCTTTGTCTTATCTTCATCTTTGATGCCCAGAATATCGATTTCTTCTTCAGGAGGTGAAATCTCCTCGAGGTCTTTATCTATTCTCACGATACCCTTGAACTTTGCCCCCTCCATGATCGAAATTCTGGGAGCTTTAAGATCTCCTTTCATCTGACCTTCTTTTGAAATAGAGATTTTTCCTGAAGCGACAATATTTCCTTCTACGGCGCCATCAATGGTAATATTCTTAACTTGAATATCACCTTTCACTTTTGCTCCGGATCTCACTAAGATATTATGATTTGCGAGGTCTATTTTCCCCTTATACTGCCCTTCAATAACTACGTCTTCCTCGCCAGATAATTCGCCTTTCAGAGAAAGAGATGGACCCAAGCGTGCTATATTTCGGGGGATACCTTCTTCTGAAGAATTCTTTTTGTGTTTCCCCTCTGGTTTGAATATTGACATTTCACCTCTCAATTTTCGCCTGCTTATCGCAGTATTATAATTTCAATCTTTTTATAAGTCAATATATATTCATTTTACGCTACGCCATATAAAAAAGGGGCAAAAAAAGCGGACAGACTGCTTTTTTCTATCTTTTTGTGCCCCCTTTTTGCTCTTGACCTCCATTTTTCCCATGATATAAGCTATAAGAAGGGCGCTTATCCTATGAAAAGAAACTCAATAATAATAGCGTTTATCATTTTCGTTCTATTTTTCCTGGTCTCGTCCTACAGATATGAAGCTCTCCTCCAACCTGCATTCCAGGAAACAGATGCTTATGTAATTTTGCTCCATGGTCTTGGACAGACGAAACGATCAATGGAGAAAATAGGAAAAAGCCTGTCAAGTCTTGGCTTCAAGGTCGTGAATGTTGGTTATCCTTCTACAAAGTATACAATAGAATACCTGGCTGATGAAATATTGAATGATATTGTTGAGCGATACTGCAAACAGTCTCACTCAAAAATACACTTTGTAACCCATTCGATGGGCGGTATCGTTGTTCGCTATTATCTAAAAAATCATAAATTGCCCAATCTTGGACGGGTTGTTATGATTAGCCCGCCCAATCAAGGAAGTGAGCTGGTGGATAGCCTGGGTAATAGCTACTTCTTCAAAAAACTCAATGGTCCAGCTGGCCGCCAACTGGGCACAGATAAACATAGCGTTCCGCTGAGGTTGGGATCTGTTGATTTTGAACTGGGAGTGATAGCTGGCAACAGGAGCTTCAATCCCCTGTATTCTCTGATAGTTCCCGGGCCAGATGATGGCGTAGTCTCAGTCGAGCGGACTAAGGTTGCGGGTATGAAAGATTTCCTTCTCCTTCCTCAGACCCATGCATTCATCATGAAGAGTGAAGATGTCATACAACAGGTGATTCACTTCCTGGAGCACGGTGTATTCAAAAAGGAAGCGCAGTGAAAGAAATCGTTAACCTTCCGTTATGGCTAGTCATTATTGGCGGCGCTTTAGCCCTGTGGGCTCTGCTTGATCACCTGCTCCTGCCCAGTGTCCGGTGGTATTTCCGGCGGCGGGTGAATATGGTCATTAATCAAATAAATAAACGGCTGGATGTTCGCCTTCCAGCTTTTGAACTAACAAAACGTCGCGTAATCGTTGATCGCTTGGTTTACGACGAAGAAGTCATTGAGGCGGCAAAGGAATATTGCCAGGAGCAAGATGTTCCCAACGAAGTAGCCATGGATAAGGTGAAGCGGTACGCTAATGAAATCGTGCCTTCCTTCAATGCTTATATCTACTTCCGGCTTGGCAACTGGCTGAGTAGGTCTCTGTTGAGACTACTCTATCGCGTTCGTGTGGGCTCTATCGATGAAGAAGGGCTGGCAAAAGTTGATCCCAAATCAAGCGTTGTGTTCGTCATGAATCATCGCAGCAACCTAGATTACATATTGCTGGCATGCCTGGCAATAAACAGAGTTGCGATGAGCTTCGCAGTGGGAGAGTGGGCGCGGGTCTGGCCTCTTCAGCAGCTGATTCGTGTCTTGGGAGGGTATTTTGTAAGACGTGGCTCGGGAGACACCTTATACCGTTCTGTTCTGGCCCGCTATGTGCAGATGGCAACCGAGGGTGGAGTCGTTCAGGCGATATTCCCAGAGGGCAGGTTGACCAAGGATGGCAGATTGGGTGATCCTAGGATTGGTTTGCTGGATTACATGTTGCGCAGTTTCGATTCGAAAAAAGGACGAGATCTTGTTTTCATCCCTGTTGGAGTGAATTATGACCGAGTGCTGGAAGATCGCTCATCACTGTTGAGCCTTGATCAAGATGCTCCAAGAAAATCGCGATTGGGAGTAATCAAGACAACATCGCTCTTTTTAATGCGTAATCTCTGGCTGATGTTGCGTGGTGGCTGGTATCGTTATGGTTATACTGTTGTAAGCTTCGGGACTCCCATCTCCATGCGATTATATGCGAAGAGACACAATATTGATTTTCGAAATCCAGACAAGAAAGCGCGTATAGAAAAGGTAAAACTTCTAGCTCAAGATCTGATGCAAGCTGTGGGAAGGACTATCCCTGTAGCGCCTGTATCGTTGGTTGCCTCTGTTTTCGCGGAGGGCCCAGATAAAACTTTTTCAAAGCAGGAAATAAAGGCTCGTGTCCAAAGCCTGATCAGCGAGCTTGAAGAGCATGGGGCTCTCGTTTATATTCCCCGCAGCGATCATGATTATACGATTGAAGTCGGGCTGCGTATGTTGACTTTAAGACATCTTGTCCTAGAAGAGAACGATCAGTTCCGGGCAGCACCAGGTGAAATCAACCTTCTTCACTACTATGTCAATGCAATCGCCTACCATATTAGCTCTGACAAATAGGAACCGCACAGAAAGCATGGGGCCATCTCAACATTTGACATTTGTATAAAAATCCTAAAAGAAGTATTTCATGTCAGATGTTGAGATGCTACCACTTTTTTTCCCTTTGGCAACTGGTCAATGCATTAAATTTGACTATTGACTCATTGCTTATTATTTTATAATCAAATGAAATTGATGATATTTTTGCTGCGTTTTTTAATAATAAAAATTTATTTCATTTTTGTATCAAATAGTGTTAGCTTGATGTAGATTCGAGCTGTTTATTAATGATTCAATATTGCCCGGAGGAGGACTAATGGACTCAGGAAATATCCCTGTTTTAACTGTTGATGAGGATACGATTCCCCGCGCCTATGAGAAGGCTATTAGAGAAGTCTGGGAGAAGGGAGCGAGTATCCAGACCGAATATGATCACCCTGGAGATCCGCCGAGCCGAGACGCGACAGCGATCATCATTGTTCGTGATCCCTTTGGCCAACCTCGATTTCACCGCTCCTTTGCCGATGGTCTGGGTGGATTGGCAGAGTATATTATGGAAGTAGTTCATGGTGCCCACGATTACTGGGTCAAGCCGCTGGAAGAAATTTTAAAGGGCACTAAAAGCAAAGACACCCGCTGGACCTATACTTACCATGGACGGCTCTTTGAGTACAGGATCGAGGATAAGGTTGTGAATCAAATAGGCGCCATGATTGATAAGCTTTCCAAGACAGGCTTCACCAGGCGGGCCCAGGCTATAACCTGGAATCCAAAGCTCGACCCACCTACAGAAGACCCGCCCTGTCTGCAGCGAGTCTGGGGAAGACTTTGTGATGATGGAGAAGGGGGGTATATCTATAACATGAATACTCATTGGCGCAGCCGGGATTTATTCAAGGCATGGTTTGAGAATGTCATAGCCCTGACAACGCTCATGAGAAAAATTGCAGAGGAGATCTCCCAGAGAACAAAGAAGCGTGTCAAGCTGGGCAGGTATGTGGATATCAGCGACTCTCTTCATATCTACGGTTCCTATTTCCGGGAGATTGAGGGGGATCGAGAGAAGGGGATTAAGAGTTTCTTTGAGACATTAAAGAGCCGCTCTTTCGAGGAGAGAACCTGGAATTCGGATTTCATCAAACCCCACTTTATTAACGATGGACTAGGAAAGGGGCTGAGGCCGATGCTGGAAAGAGAGAAAGATATGCCAGAAAAAGTAAGGAAGGCGATAGCAGAAGAACTCCGATTGATGGAACAGGAAGATTACGTAGTTTAAGGAAGATCACGTAGGTGAAGTAGATTTGGAAACCTCCCTTAAAATCTTCTTTTTCGTAGGAGGAAAGGATGGACATCTTTGAGCAGATAGCAGATGAAGTCCAAAAAGGTAATTCAGAGTCTGTTGAAGAGCTGACAAAGAAAGCTCTATCACAGGATATTTCTGCGGAGGATATTTTAAACAATGGGCTAGTTATAGGAATGGATATCGTAAGTGAGAAATTTAAAAACAATGAGATTTTTATTCCCGAAGTCTTAATTTCTGCAAAATCCATGTACGCAGGATTAGGTATACTTAAGCCTCTCTTGGCTGAATCAAATGTCAAATCAAAAGGAAAAGTCGTTATCGGAACTGTAAAAGGTGATTTGCATGATATAGGCAAGAATATAGTGGCCATGTTGCTCCAAGGAGCTGGCTTTGATGTGGTAGACCTTGGGGCGGATGTTTCTAAAGAAAAATTTTTAGAATTTGTTAAAAATGAGCGTGCTGATATTTTGGGGATGTCGGCTCTCTTAACGACTACTATGATATACATGAAAGATACAATAGAGATGTTAAAGAATGCAGGGTTAAGGGAAAATGTGAAAGTAATAATCGGTGGCGCTCCTGTCACCGAGTCTTATGCTGACCAAATAGATGCGGATGGATATGCTCCAGATGCTGCATCTGGAGTGGAACTTGCAAAGAGACTCCTTGGTGAAACTTAAAATATGAGTGATACCTCTCAACATTTAACATTTGTATGAAAATTTTAAAAAAGTCTTTAACGGTAAATGTTGTGATGCCATCGCATTAATTGTTAACTTATGCCACGGTGTCAGCCCAGACGTAGAACTTTATTTTGGGAGTGTGGCATAAAAAGCATGAGATGTTAAAGTTGGGCGTAAAAATCTCAATATCATGCTCATAATGAGCTTTTAATGATAGATCATATCAAGTTTTAATTAGAACCTGTAGGCGATACCCCCCCTTATAATGAACCCATCGTAAATAGCTACTTCTCCCAGCAAGTAAATGTTATCAGTAATTTCTGCCCGGAGGCCTAAATTCATGTGAATAATTGGGAAAAAGCTAATTATATATAAGTCTTTATCCTGTTCCACTTCGATATTTTCGATAGCCTCTTTCAATGTCAATATTTCTGTTTCGGTTTCAGTGGTGATAGAGCCACCTATATCGGTTTCCGTGACAGTCGTAAATGTAACGTCCCCATTGAGGGGGCCGACTCCAAAGCCAATTCCAATATAAGGGTGCACTCTTGAACGAGGGATTATTTCCCAGCGGAAATCCATATTGAAGGAATGAGGAGTCAAATCAATTTTCCCGCTTCCTGTTTTGGTGACGGTTCCACCCACTATAGTTTCGGTGTAGGAGCCGCTGAGATCTGCTTTGAAATAGTTGCGTTCGTAAGAAATGCCAATAGAAAACGAGCCCTGCTTTCCACCCGGGAAAAACCGGAGTTCAAAGCCAAAGTTATGGCCATGTGGGTCGAGTTTAATTGATCCGTCATACGCATTGAACGCATCAGATATATAGGCCTCTGGGTCTGCGATAACATAACCTGTGCCCCAACTGGAGTAGTGTGTACCAATTTCCAATTTTCCCTGTGCGTTTGACAAAAGTGTGAGCGATGCAACGAAAAGAATTGTTAAAAGTAGTTTTTTCATTTTTTCTCCTCTGAATCTTTTCGATTTAGTAATATTTCAAAAAAATTGACAACTGCAATCTATTATTATACATATAAATATTATAATTACAATAGAATTTATAATAAATGTAGGAACAGATAATATATTTTCCTCCAGTGCATGCATTAAATAGATAAGAAAAAATCGGAAGAGGAGACCTAAACTGTGAAAAGACAAAAAATCAGAAAAGCATTAATATTCATTCTATTTCTGCTATTCCCTGTTGTTATGTTCTATCTTTCTCCGGTGTTAATAATCGAAGGAGCTTCTCAGGGGATTATCACTGGGAGTTTCGTCGCTTTTTCCCTAATGTTTGTTTTCTCCCTTTTTCTCGGCAGAGCCTTCTGCGGCTGGTTGTGCCCTGGCGCAGGCCTTCAAGAAGCCTGTTTTAGGATCAGCAATAAGAGAACAAAGGGAGAAAAATATAACTGGATAAAATATTTCATCTGGGTCCCCTGGATAAGCATCATAGCCTTCATGGCCATAAAGGCAGGAGGTCTTAGTACTATAGATCCATTTTTCCAAATTAAATATGGAATATCGATATCTGAACCTGACAACTATATTGTCTATTATTTTTTCATCGGACTAATAACAACCCTCTCATTGACTGCAGGAAGGCGAGCTTTCTGCCACTATGGCTGCTGGATGGCGCCGTTCATGGTCATCGGGACAAAGATAAGGAACATATTCAGATGGCCCGGTCTTCACTTGAAGGCAAATAAAGACAGATGTAAAAACTGTAAAACGTGCACCAAAAACTGTCCGATGAGTCTTGATGTGAATTATATGGTTCAGAAAGGATCCATGGAAAATACCGAGTGCATTTTGTGCGGAACCTGTGTGGATGGCTGCTCTGAGAGTGTTATTAAATACGCTTTCAGAACTTGAAAATTGTTATTGATTGAAATTGTATTTTTATAGAATTAAATTATGGAAATAAAGTTTTTCCCAAAAATGTCAACTAATCTAGCCAAGAAAGTAAATCAGTTTAGAATAGAAAATTTCTATTCCAAGGAAGAGAGAACACAGGAGCACCTGGCAGCAGAAGAAGAAAGATTCTGCAGCCAGCCCAAAGGGTGGTTATTGGTTCTTGAGAGGGATCAAATAATCGGAGGAACAAAGCTTTATAGAAGAAAAGTGATGTTTAACAACCGAGAGGTAGTCCTGGGAGGAGTTGGTAGTGTCTGCACTCGTATCGACAAAAGAAATCAGGGCATTGCCACATCGATGCTAAAAGAAGCTGTGAAGATTTTAAAGAAATGGGAGTGTGACATTGCTTATCTTTGCGCCAATATTGAAATGAGATCATTCTATGGCCAGGTAGGGTTTGTTCCTTTGAATAAACCTTATACTTACTATGGGCGGTCAGGCAAGCTGTATGAGGGATATAAAGGCATGATTGCTCCCCTCAAATCTTCAAGCATATTTGAGGAGGTCCTTAGTTCAAAGCCTAAGCTCCATTTGGGCCAAGGTGACTGGTAATAACTTCACAATTCTCACCCACATATATTCTAGAATAAGGCTGTTGCCCTGGAAATTTCCTGGTCAATTTAGGATTCTCATTAGAATTTTAACTTGTTGGAAAAGAACCATGCGTAAGAATCAGCTTAGATTATATTCTTATGGCTATATATCTTGCTGTCAGGGTAAAGGTGACGTCGTCAAAATGACCCCATGCAAAAAGGCCCTTGATGCTGCCATAATTAGCGAGTCGATCCACTAAATCAGTCACAAAGTTCTCGAATGTGAAGTGGACCTGGAGAGTTCCATTCTGGGAAATCATATATAGGCCTCCCCCTTCTTCCTCTGGCTGTATTGAGGGAGAATCAAAAAGTTCTGTCAGGTCTGTGACAACACCTGCTCGGTGGATATGATGGAAAAGGCCGACGCCTTCAAGGCTGAGCGTCAGATATTCCGAAGATAAATATTCAAAGGCAGCAGCTGAGGGGGGATTCCAATTGACGACCAAAGAGGCCCTCGCATTTGAAACATCAATGACAGTCTGGGCTTTGAAGTCTTCTGGCGCCTGGCCAAACGAGTTGACAAAGCCGCGAACCTTTACTGCGGTTCCGGGTGATATAGACGAAACATCTAGAGACCCGATATCTATCTCGTAATTGGCAGGATTCGTGTCATTCTCTGGAGTTATGCCCGTACCAGTGAAATCAAAGATACTCACGCGGCGTGCGTCTATGGAGTCTAAATCAACCACAAACCATGGAGGGCCAGTATCAAGCGCGTGGCCTCTAAGCGTCGTGAGCGCCATGCGCGCGTAGCCTTGTGTGGCATCCAGTTCGGTTTCCTCGCTGTTTAGCGTGCCGAATATCATTACCCGTTGTCCTATCGATATATCGTCGATATCATATAATTCAAAAGAAAGTTGTCGTCTCACTACGGTATCCATTCCCACATGAACAATCAGTGTATTATTAAACACTACACTGCCGCCTGACCGGATCAGGGTGGCGCCTTTTACATTTAATATATTGCCTTCGCGACTGATCACATTACCAGAAACAACATCCAACTCTCCGCCTGGTACGCTGGAACCGGCATAGACATGGCGTGCCTCAAATCGAGCTGGGTAAAATTTAAGGTCACCAACGACAATAATAGCTGTCAACGGCTGCATATCATCGAGTGCTGATAAACCTGCCTGACCGGTATAGACTTCTTCGTTGATTTCGTAGATCGTATTGTCATCGGTTCTGACTTCAAGGGTGCCAAAATGTTCATCGCCACCGGATATGATGTGGATAAAAGGGCGGATAATGACCTCAAAGGTACCCGCATTGACATCCACTTCTTTGAGAGGTCCTCGCAGTCGGTGAATTTTAGGCGCTTCGGGATTCAGATCAGCCAGCAGAAATGGCTGGACTGTCAGAATCGGTGAACCTGACAAGTCAAATTCGACATTATTTGATGCACTAAGATTGAAGTCCAGCGTGAGGTGAGCAGGGATACCCGGTGCAATCAGGAGTGAATTCCTGCCTTCTAAACGCACAGAAACTTCTATTGTTGTGATCGGATTACCTTCTTCGTCGAGAATGCTTTCAACCTCAACCGCATTACCGTCAACATCTTCAACCCATATATCTGCATCTTGATAATCCAACATGAGAGCGGCTTCAACGTACTCCCCGGAGGGTACAGTGGCCGCTGTTATAAATTCCGTCATATCTGCGTATTGCGAAAAATCCACTCGGGTTGTAAGGGGTAGTGTATCCACAACAGCACCATTGGCTTTGGTTAAAGTGAGATAAACCACATCTACCGTATAGTTAACAAAACCGCCTTCGACGTCTGTCAGGCCGATCACTATTTGACCTGTACTCTCCTCTTCTTCTCCTTCGTCGATGGCGATATCACAACCGGATAGTCCGAAAATTGTCGCAATGAACAGGAATAAAGTCAGGACATTAAATAATCGTTTCCAAAAATTGTCTGAAGATTTGATGTTTTTGTTCCAAATCATTTGAACACCTCCATAGCCTTATTTTGCTTTATTAGACAAATATTATAGAAAATCCTTTGAGATATCAATGGAAAGATACATGATTGAAAAAACAAGAAAGACGCGTTATTATTATGCCTGTTGTAAAGCTTAGAGAAGTTAAAGAAAAATTAGAGAATCAAAGTGGCATAATTTTGGCTCCGGTAGAAATACTATGTGATCTATTTTCGCTAAAATCAATAGACTGAGAAAGAGCGGACATAACTCAGCGGTAGAGTACGAGCTTCCCAAGCTCGGGGTCGCGGGTTCGAATCCCGTTGTCCGCTCTTTCTCAATGATTTAAGATTTTAATGCTTCCTCAGATACTGATTTCCCATTAGTAGAGCAAAGAATAGATTTAGATGATGAATAAGCCTAATGAGAATAATGTGAAGGAATGGATGCTTATCGTCGATAAGACGGCGCTCTGTGGATCTCTGAACATGGCTGTTGATGACTTTCTCTTCCTATCCTTAAGCAGTGAGCCCCAGACATATCTCCGGTTTTACACGTGGGAGAGACCGACGGTATCCCTTGGGTATTCACAGGATATTCGGAAGGTGGTCGATGTAGAATACTGCCAGAAACATGGAATAGACATCGTCAGAAGAATGACAGGAGGAAAGCTGGTTTTGCACCATAAAGAAGTGACCTATTCCTTGTGCTCTTCAGATAAAGAAACTTTCACTTCAAAGCTAGCAGAATCTTACAGACTGATATCGCAGTCTTTGATACGGGGCTTCGAAAAAATGGGATTAGAATCCTATCTGGCTGATGCTCCTCCCAACTCTTATGTGAGAGGAAACCTGCCCTGTTTTTCCTATCCTGCGCGGAATGAAATTGAAATAGAAGGAAAAAAAATAGTGGGCAGTGCTCAAAAACGAGCTGGGTATAAATTTATCCAGCATGGCTCAATCCCGTTAGAAAAAGATGAAGGATTTTTAGGACCTGTCTCTTTTTTGAAAAAGAATTATAACAAGGAGCGCATGATATCTCTTTCTCAGGCTTTGGGGAAGGAGGTAAGTTTCGATTGGGCAGTTGAGCGTTTAACCTCCGGAATTTCTGAATTTTTCAAGGTTAACTTCAAACCGAAAGTTTTTAATGTTGAGGAAAAAGAACTTATCTCAAAAATACAGAAAAAGCGGTACGCCAACAAAAACTGGACCTACAGCATCAGACCTCTATAACATTTTATAAATCTTAACGGTATCATTAATGGGATCAGGTCTTGATTTTTTGGCTTTACTCCTGCAAACGCAATTTAATGAAATTTTACTGCGCTTGTATGGTATTTTAAGACGGACAAAAAGCAAGACCCGACCTCAAGGGGTTGATTTTTTTATTCTTAGATGATAGCATTTTTTCTAACATAGCGAGGGATTTTCAAACAATGAACGAAGTCGAAGAGCTCCTAAAGCTCGATGAAAAAAGTTTACCGCCGCTGAAGCCAATTCTGTTGGATGACCTCCATCAAAATGTTTTGAAAAACCTTTATCTCGAACTTGGTACTGGTCCAGTTCTCTATCTTCTTTCTCCTTCTTATTCTGTTTTGAATCCAACCCCTAACGAGACCATAAATGACTTTATAAGCAAGAAAGAAAATCTCCTCAATTACTTAAAGGAATACATCGTCCAGAATTTAGCTGTTTATTCGGTCCTTTTAAATGTCAACAGCTATTTTGCTGAGCAAAACAGCTGTTTGGTATTGGCCAGGCTAAGGGATAGGGATTCAGGCGGAAGACGATTTGAGATTAAATTTTATACTCATTCTCCTCGAGAACTTTTGACTAATTACAGGGATAAGATTTATATCGGCAGAGATTTTATCGATCTTTTCCATTTCAAGAGAAAATATTTAGGCGTCAAAGAAATAATTATCTCCGCAAAGGACCAGTACGAGGTTTTGCTTGATAAAGCAGAGGAAAAGTTGAATGAACCATTAGAATACAAGTCCTTTTTCCAGGAGATAAAGGAATCTGTGAGCGAGTTGAAAAATGAGAGCTTTGCGATCCTCCAATCCCTTCCTCCTTACCTTGATTTTAGTAAGCTAAGAAGTAAGGATTTGATTGAAATAAACGCACAATACCGTACCATTAATCATTATCTGATAGAGCTTAATGATGAAGTAGCTGAGTTCGAAAATCTCTTAAGGTTTAAAAAAGAAACGGATTTCGTCCGTTATGTCACAAAATACAAGAAAGACCTGGCTAACGCCATTTCGTTCTTCAACATTAGAATCAACGGGTGTTTAACCGAAAAAATTCACACCATGAGAGCCAGGCACTGAATAGCCTGCCTTCTATCTTTTCCGCCAGTTCCATCTGTCATTTTATGTGTTTGATTTATCAATCATTCATTCATTGATTTTAAATAAATCGGTGGGCTTGATGAATCAAGCCCCTACAAAAATCAAGCCCTTATAAAAAAAGCCCGTTCCGGGGAACGGGCCTTCTTATTTTATGGCTTACGATTTTACTCTTTGCCCTTTACCGAATGGGTTTTATGTCGCACTTTTACTTTATGCCCTGCGCGGCATGGTCCTTAAGCTAAGCCTTTTGCCATCCGCAACAGGCTCTTTGCAGCTTTAGTTATTCTTCCACTCTGATCGTTCTGTAGCTGGTGGAAAGAGAGATCGAGGGCTTCTCAATTTCCTCAAGAAAAGCCTTTACAATAGACATGTGATCTTCTTCTTGAATGCTGATTTCATCAGGAAGTCTCCATTTGATATCTCCATTCTTAGCAGTTGCTTCAAAAGGGTATTTTTCTCCGAGAGGCCAGTAGAACTTTATATCAGCGTATTTGCCTTTGACTTCTATGGAATGGGTTAAAGGAGACGGGTCGAGGACTATTGCTCCATGTTCAAGGAAGATAGTCGTTTTACCCGAGAATTCAAGTAGTTCGACATTTCGGTAAGAAGAAGTGATGTAGATTTTTTGGCCGACAATTGTTTTTCCGTATACTCCCAGGTTCTTTCCATCAACTACGAGATCGCCCTGGAGGTTATTCACGTTAACCTTACTATAGTTATCTTCAATGTCCACGTACTCTCTCGCTCCCTCAACATCCACAGGGGAATGGCGGGCTCTAATTTTTGTAGGTCCTACATTAAATAGGGCAATTCTTTTGTAAGACGTTGTAACTTCTACAGATCTCATCAGATTTTCACCATAGACCCCAGAGTGAGAGCCTTGAATTTTGACATCTTGGGAGATATTTTCCAGGCGAACTTTGCCATACCGGTGATCAATCTGTGTTTTCCCTTTAACACCATTGACGAAAACATCAGCGTGCTTGCCTTCTATCTGGCAATCGGATTGAACATTTTCAACTTCTATATCTTTATAGCTGTTCTCGATGAGGAGTTCTCCAGCTATATCTGAAGCGATGATTTTGCCATGGCGGTTCTTGATATTCGTATTTCCAACCTTTACTGTCTTGACCTCGCCGTAGGAATTATTCACATCAATATCAATGCCAGCGGGAATAGAGATTATGAAATTTGTCCTGAAGTTCCTTTTTCTAAACTTACTCCGGTTTGTGGAGATAGCCAATTGGTGAGCATCTTTATCGATAATCATTTTGAGCTCATCTGCGACTTCTTTGGCTTGTTCTTCGTTTCTGCGCCATATTACTTTCTCAAAAGAAACGGTTATTTTTCCCTCATCTGTTCCTTGTATTTCGATATCTCCATGGGCGTTTGTGACTTGAAGCTGGGGAGGAAAGGGCGGCTCGAGTTCCTGAAATTCTTCATAGACAAATTTTTCATGGTCAAAGAAGATGTGGTCATCTATATCAATATAGATCTTTCCTGTATGGGCGTGGTAAAAGGTTACGCCGACGACAATGATTAGAATTAAGAGAATAATTTCTTTTGCTTTCATTTTTGCCCTTTTATGTCTTGGATTTTTCCTGGCTTTCCTTAATCCCAAAGTAGAGTTTCCAGGCTCCCCAGATGATTAAAACCAGGGGCCAGAGACGAGCGATAAAACTCCAAATTTCCACGTCAAGATTATGCAGGATAAAAACAAGACCTATCACAATGAGGATGATTCCCCATATAAGCGGGTCTTTTCTTTTTTTTGCCATTTCATTCTCCTCTGTTCCCTTCTCGCTTCTTTAAAGCAAAATCTGCGATGAACTTTATTCCGATAACTATGACAACAACAGGCCAGAATTGCCAAGCGGTGGAGTAGCTTATGACCTCAAAATTAGCTAGAAGAAGGAAAACTCCCAAGAGAATCAAAATGATTCCCCAGAAAACAGAGCCGGCTTTTACGACTGCGGGGAATTCTTCCACTTCCACTTCTTCCTCTTCTTCTCCCACGAGAGCTTTGCGGTTTATGGCATTAGCAGTTTGAGCAGCCTCGAAGATTTGGTAGATGTAGAATCCAAAGAGGAGCAATGCAGAAAGTAGTATAACAAAGAGCGGGGGATTCAGTGTCAGTGTCGAGATTAGCCCGGCGATGATAATCATGTAGATCAATCCCTTGAGCAGCTGGCGATTGTACATAGCGCCCGTTCCAGGGGCAATGATAGCGAGAATTACCGCAAGAGCAGGTGATTTTTGGGGCCTTTTTACAACGATTTTTTCTTCCATTTTATACCTCCATATATGTTGAAGTTTAATCCTCATTTCCTCCGAAAAGCTTTATGCTCTTTATAGAAACGAGAATATTATCCTTATATTCACCTAAAGAAGCCGTAAAGGACTCTGCCTTGGCATAAAGTCTTTCTATCTTGCTATAGCCGAGATGAATCTGACGGTCAACTGATTTATCAATAGAACTCTTGTTAGAGCCGAAAAAATAGAAAGAAATCATGATAAGCATTATTGTGGCCACTGCCAGAACAGGCTGAAGAGAAGGACGGACCAGAAAATCAAAACTTGGAAGCCTCAGTTTAAATCTTTTCTTTTCTCTTGGAATCGAATAGAGTCGATCGAGTAAATTTTTGCTCACTTCAAGTTCCGGGATAGAAGCTAGAGATTCTTTAGTTTTCTCCATTAAAGAAAAAAGCAGGGAGCAGTTCTTGCAGGTTTTCAGATGTTTGGCAACAGCTCTTTTTTCCTCCGGGTTGAGTTCATCCTCTAAATAAGGAGATAAGAGTTCTTCTATTTTTTCACATTTCATTTCCTCTCTCCTTTTTTTCTTTAAGGATTTTAGCCAATTGAAGCCTTCCCCTGTTAATCCGGGATTTGACCGTTCCCAAGGGAAGGCTCATGATTTCTGCAATCTCTTCGTATTGCTTGCCTTGGATATCTCTGAGAATAACTGCCATTCGAATTTCAGAGGTAAGATTGTTAATGCCTTGCCAGATGGTTCTTTTGTTTTCTTCTTTTACGAATCCTTCCTCAGGATTCTCGAAAGCTTCTGAGGGAAGATAGTGGTCATTGAAGTCGTCCCTTATCTTCTTTTCCCATTTTGTCCTTCGATATTCGTCAATAAGATAATTTTTGGTAAGAGTGAGGAGCCAGGCCGAGAAATTCCTTTTGAAGTCATATTTGGAGAGTGAATTGTAGAGCTTTAAAAAAATATCTTGAGTCAGGTCCTCAGCTTCCTGGTAGCTTCCTGCAAACTGATAGGCCATGTTGAATATCCTTTTGGAATAATTGTCAACTAGCATTTTCCAGGCTCCTTCGTTGCCATCTAAGCATTCTTGGACTATTGTGTTTATCTGCACTCAATTCACCATGGTAGACGAGATTTCAGGAAAAAAAGTTCCGTATTTTTTATCCTATTTTTCATATTGCTGTATGGGGAAAACCTCCATTTTCTTTATTCTTGCATATTGGGGCCAGGCCCCATTTTCTAGTCTTAAAATGGAGATTACCCTCATTTTCCCTACACTTTCCTTATTCTATTTTGGTGAAGAAGACGTGTCAAACCCGAATGCTTTCAAAATTTCTTGACTTAGGAAGCGAGATATGACACGATACCCTATAATCTTGCTCAATTTTCTTGTTTTGCTTTTCAACTCTCATTTATGTCTGCTATAAAACTCTTTCACATCCAAAAAGGGAGGATATAAATGGAAGGTATTGTTGGATATGGAGCGTATATTCCGCGGAATAGGATCAAAGTAGAAGAAATCGCTAAAGTCTGGGGAGCAGACGCTCCGAGCTACAAAAGAGGATTGATGTTGGAGGAGAAATCTGTCCCTTCTCCTGATCAAGATACTATCACCATGTCTGTGGAGGCAGCTAGAAACGCTCTGAAGAGATGTCAAATCAATCCCAAGGAGATTGGTGCAGTGTATATTGGCTCTGAATCCCATCCGTATGCAGTCAAGCCGAGCGGAACAGTTTTGGCTGAGGCTCTGGGAGCTACTCCTGAAGTCCATACAGCAGATTTTGAATTTGCCTGTAAAGCTGGGACAGAAGGAATGTATGTGGTTTTGAACCTGGTGAAGACAGGAGATATCAAATACGGTTTGGCGGTAGGAGCCGATACCTCTCAAGGAGCTCCTGGTGATGCTCTGGAGTACTCGGCTGCTGCTGGAGCAGCGGCTTTTATTTTTGGCCGTCAAAACGTAATTGCAAATGCTTTGGAGTCCTATTCCTATATGACGGATACTCCTGATTTCTGGCGTCGCGAATACCAGTACTATCCTCAGCATGGGGGACGATTCACAGGAGATCCTGCTTACTTCAAGCATATTATAGGTGCGGCTAAAGGAATAATGGACAGGGCTGGAATGAAACCTTCTGATTTCGACTATGTCACTTTTCACCAGCCCAACGGAAAATTCCCTTTCAGAGTTGGCAAGATGCTGGGATTCGAGAAAAAACAGATTGAAACGGGTTGGTTGGTCAATAAGCTAGGAAATACCTACTCAGGTTCTTCCCCTCTGGGTCTGACAGCGATTCTGGATGTCTCCAAGCCCGGGGACAAAATTCTAATCGTTTCGTACGGCTCCGGGGCAGGAAGCGATGCTTTTATCTTCGAAGTGACCAAGAGAATAGATGAAGCAAGAGATCTCGCCCCAAAAACAAGAGAATTACTTGATAAGAACAGATGTTACCTTGAGTATGGTGAGTATGCCAAGTTCCGTCAAAAGATCAAAAAGGCGATTTAGGAGGGCGAAATGAGAGATGTTGCTGTTATCGGCGTAGGGATGACAAAGTGGGGAGAGCTTTGGGAGAAATCCCTCAGGACTATTTTTGTGGAAACTGCTCTCCTTGCTTTGGATGATGCGGGCGTTGACAAGATTGATTCTATGTATGTGGGCTCTATGTCCTCGGGTCTTTTCGTTGGGCAGGAACATATCGCTTCTCTTCTGGCTGATTATTTAGGTCAGGTTCCTGTTCCTTCAGCAAGAGTAGAGACGGCCTGTGCTTCGGGTGGTCTTGCTTTAAGACTCGGCTTCATGGAAGTCGCCTCTGGCATGAGCGATGTGGTTCTTGTCAGCGGCATAGAGAAGATGACAGATGTCAATGGCTATGAAGCAACTTATGCTTTGGGAACTGCCGCTGACCAGGAATATGAGGGTTATCATGGAATCACTTTTCCTGGTCTTTATGCTTTAATAGCCAGAGCCCATATGGAAAAGTACGGCACAACAAGGGAACAGCTGGCGTTGGTTGCTGTTAAAAACCACAGCAACGGCTCCAAGAATCCTCTGGCTCAGTATCCTTTTGAGATTACGGTGGATTCGGTACTGAATTCCGTTATGGTCGCTGATCCGCTGAGAGTGCTGGATTGTTCACCAATCACTGATGGGGCAGCGGCAGCTGTCCTTTGCCCTGTTGAGATGGCCCGAAAAATGAAGAAACCGGTTGTGAAAATCATCGGGAGCGGGCATGCAACGGATTCGATTTCACTGAGCTCAAGAAATGATATTACATGGCTTGAAGCCACCTACCAAGCTGGAAAGCGGGCTTATGCCATGGCCAATAAAAAACCAGAAGATATCGATATTATCGAAGTTCATGATTGCTTCACCATTGCTGAGATCTGTGTGCTTGAAGCCTTAGGAATTGTAGAAAAAGGGAAAGGCGGACAAGCTGTAGAAGATGAAGTAACATATCTTAACGGGAAGATTCCGGTGAATACAAGCGGCGGCTTAAAAGCCAAGGGCCATCCTGTGGGAGCAACAGGCGTGGCTCAGGTTATAGAGATTGTGAAACAGCTCCGAGGAGAAGCTGGCAAGAGACAAATAAAGAATCCCAGAATAGGGATGGCCCAGAATATGGGTGGAAGCGGAGGAAGCACAGTGGTTCATATCTTCGAGAGAGAATAAGGAAGGAGGGCAAAATGACAACACCATCAAGATATTGGAGGGAAATCCCTCAGAGATACAGGCTGGAAGCCAATAAGTGCAAAAAATGTGGATTCGTCTCCTTCCCCCCGCGTCTTATCTGTCCTAAATGCCAAAATAGAGAATTTGAGGAAGCGAAGCTGGCCGAGAAGGGAAAAGTCCTTACTTTTACTGTAATTCGGGTTCCTCCTCGTCAGTTTATCGATCAGGCTCCGTATGCTGTGGGGATAGTGGAACTCGATGATGGAGTGAAGTTAACAGGCCAGGTTGTAGACTGTGATTTTGAGGATTTAAAAATCGGGAAGAGAGTAAAGATAGAATTCCGAAAGATTTTCGACGAGGGAGAAGCGGGTATTCTTTGCTATGGCTACAAGTTCGTCCCCGAATAAAATTGTGGGGTTTGATTTGCCAACCGCACATTATTTTTGTTTTGTAGGGGCTTGATTCATCAAGCCCACCTTATTTTAATATTGTTGGGATTTGATCTTTCAAACACACATTGTTTTTGTAAGGGTTTGATTTATCAAATCCACGTTGTTTTAATATTGTAGGGGCTTGATTCATCAAGCCGGCACTCTAAATTAGGAGAATTTACTATGTACAGAATCGAAAGCAAGGTAGACACCAAGAGCAAAGAATATAAAGAGAATTTCGAACAGATGCAGAAGGTTGTTGATGAATACAAAAAAAGACTAGCAAAGATTCAAGAAGGTGGTCCTTTAAAATACAGAGAGCTTCATAAATCCAGAGATAAATTATTGCCCAGGGAAAGAATAGAGAAACTCTTCGACCCCAACACTCCTTTTTTGGAGCTAACTCCTTTGGCTGCTTACGATATGTATGATAACGAAGCTCCAGGGGCAGGCATAATCACCGGAATCGGTATAATCCATGGACGTGAAGTTTTAGTCGTCGCCAACGATGCAACCGTCAAAGGAGGTACCTATTTTCCGATGACCATCAAGAAACATGTCAGAGCTCAGGAAATCGCCTTGCAAAACCGCCTCCCCTGTGTATATTTGGTGGATTCAGGGGGGATATTTCTTCCTCATCAATCAGGTACTTTTGCTGATAAGGAATATTTTGGCCGCATTTTTTACAATCAAGCTCGCCTTTCTGCTTTGGGCATTCCTCAGATATCGATCGTCATGGGTTCCTGTACAGCTGGAGGAGCCTACGTGCCAGCCATGAGCGATGAGACGGTTATTGTCCGCCAACAAGGGACGATTTTTATAGGCGGCCCTCCTCTGGTGAAAGCTGCTACAGGCGAGGAAGTTACAGATGAAGATCTAGGAGGAGCTGATGTTCATTGTCGTATCTCAGGAGTATCAGATTATTATGCCCTCAACGACGGGCATGCCTTAGAGATTGCCCGGAATATTGTCGAAACATTGGACCCTCCCCAAAAGTTTCAATTGGGTACTACAGAGCCCGAAGATCCCTATTATGATCCGCAGGAGATTTACGGTATTATTCCTCAGGATTTAAGGAAGACCTTTGACATGAAAGAAATTATTGCCCGGATAGTGGATGGAAGCCGATTTCAAGAATTCAAGGAATTATACGGACAAACCTTGGTTTGTGGTTTTGCCCGTATCATGGGCTATCCTGTGGGTATCCTGGCCAATAACGGAGTCTTGTTTTCAGAGAGCTCTCTAAAAGGAGCGCATTTTATTACTCTTTGCTCCATGCGCAAGATTCCTCTCATATTCCTTCAGAATATAACTGGCTTCATTGTCGGAAAGCAGTATGAACATGAAGGAATTGCCAAGGATGGAGCCAAACTGGTTCATGCTGTGGCTAATGCCGATGTTCCCAAGTTTACGGTGATTGTAGGCGGCTCATACGGAGCCGGTAATTATGCCATGTGCGGCAGGGCCTACGCTCCGCGCATACTCTGGATGTGGGCCAATGCTCGAATAAGTGTTATGGGAGGAGAGCAGGCAGCCAATGTGTTGGTGACTGTGAAAATAAAAAGGTTAAAAGAGCAGGGGGAAAAGATGTCAAAAGCAGACCAAGAAAAAATGATGAAACCCATTCTTGAGAAATACGAGCATGAAGCCAGCCCTTATTTCAGTACAGCCAGATTGTGGGATGATGGTATTCTTGATCCATTAGAAACGAGAGAAGCTCTTGCTTTAGGCATATCCATGAGCCTTAACGCCCCTGTTCCTGATTATAAAGTTGGGATTTTCAGGATGTGAATTGCAGATTGTAGGGGATTGATTTATCAGGCTCTACAATTAAGATTGTAGGGATTTGATTCATCAAACCCACAAGAATGAGATAGTAGGGGCTTGATTTATCAAGCCCGATTTTGTTGTGAAATAATGACCTACGAAACAATTCTTTTTTCCAAAGATGGGAAAATTGCCCGAGTTTTCTTTAATCGGCCTAAAGTCCATAATTCTTTCAATTCCACGATGATTAAAGAGCTTGATGATGCTTTTGAGAAAATTAAAGAAGACAAGTCCATTCGAGTTGTTGTTGTGTCTGGAAAGGGAAAATCTTTTTGCGCAGGGGCTGATATAAAATGGCTGAGAGAGATTATTAACTATTCTTTTGAGCAGAATTTAGAGGAATCTCTCCAATTGGCAGAAGTCCTCCACAAAATCTACCTCCTGCCCAAAGCAACTGTAGCCATGGTTAATGGAGCGGCCATCGGAGGGGGGAATGGTTTTCTATCTGCCTGCGATATATCTGTTGCCTCAGAAGAGGCAAAGTTTGGATTAAGCGAAGTTAAGATCGGGCTAGTCCCTGCCGCCATCTCTCCTTATGTGGTTCGCAGGATAGGGGAGAGCAAAGCAAGGGAATATTTTTTGACAGGGAAAAGGATTTCAGCCCAGAAAGCCCTTGAAATAGGTCTTGTTAACGAAGTTGTTCCTCATAAAGAGCTGGAAGAAACTGTGGATGAAATAACGGACCTTCTCCTTTCATCTGGTCCGGAAGCTATCGCAGCTTGTAAAGAGCTAATTCACAGAGTCCCTGAGATGAATTTTGATGAAGTGAAAGAATACACCGCCCGGATGATTGCCAATTTGAGAATAAGCGAGGAAGGCCAGGAAGGAATGGCATCCTTTCTGGAGAAGAGAAAGCCCAAATGGACAAAATAACATTTATAGAGGCTTGGTTTATTGCAGGGGATTGATTCATCGTACCCATATAGTTTTATTATTGCAGGGGATTGATTCATCGTACCCATATTGTTTTGTTATTGCAGGGGCATGATTCACTGTAGGGGTTTGATTTATCAAACCCATATTGTTTTATTATTGCAGGGGCATGATTCATTGTAGGGGTTTGATTTATCAAACCCACCTTTTAGAAGGAAAAAATGTATGAATTTGATTCATCAAATCCGCAATTGAATAAATCGCAAAAATCAAACATAATTGGACAAGTAACAAAAAGAGAATTTATTAAAAAGCATATGACATGTTGAAGAAAATATTAATAGCAAACAGAGGAGAAATTGCTGTCAGGATCATCAAGGCGTGCCAAGAGATGTGTACCACCTCAGTAGCTGTTTATTCAGAGGCTGACCGCGATAGCCTTCATGTACAGCTGGCAGATGAGGCCGTGTGTATAGGGCCGCCTCCAGCCATTGAAAGCTACCTTGATATGGACAGAATTATCCAGACCGCCCACGAGGCAGGCGCTGATGCCATTCACCCAGGCTATGGATTTTTAGCTGAGAATGCAGAGTTTGCCCGCAGATGTGAAAAAGAAAAGATTGTTTTTATCGGACCGAACTCTAAAGCTCTGGCACTTGTCGGAGACAAGGTTCGTTCCCGACAGACAATGGAGAAGGCTGGAGTACCGATTATCCCCGGAATGAAAGGAATTGCCAAGGATTTCGCAGAGTATGAATCAGAGGCTAAAAAGATTGGCTATCCGGTGATGGTTAAAGCCTCTGCTGGCGGTGGCGGAAAGGGAATGAGAGTTGTTTATGATCCAAAAGAATTGAAATCCTCTCTCGAAGCTGGGATGCGAGAGGCAAAGTCAGCCTTTGGCGACGAGTCTGTTTATCTGGAAAAATTCATAGAGGAACCGAGGCACGTGGAATTTCAGGCATTAGCCGATAATTATGGAAATATAGTTCATCTTTTTGAAAGAGAATGCTCTATACAGAGGAGGCATCAGAAAATAGTGGAGGAGACTCCTTCTCAGGCTTTGGACCCGGAGCTTAGGGCTCTTATGGGGGAGACAGCTAAAAAAGTCATCAAGGTCTCTGCGTATAATAATGCGGGAACAGTCGAATTTCTCCTGGATAAAGACAAGAATTTTTATTTCCTGGAGGTTAATGCGCGTCTTCAGGTTGAACATCCTGTGACTGAGATGACAACAGGCACGGATTTGGTCCACCAGCAGATCTTGATTGCGTCAGGAGAAAAGCTTCCGTTTAAACAGGAAGAGATACTCCAGAGGGGTCATTCCATAGAATGCCGAATCTATGCTGAAGACCCGCACCAGGATTTTCTGCCTTCTTCTGGGAAAGTTCTTTTCCTTAAGGAACCGGTAGGTCCTGGCATTCGTCATGATTGCGGGATTTACAGCGGCTGCGAGGTGCCGATATATTACGACCCGATCTTGGCCAAGGTGATTGTCTGGGCAGAAGATAGAGAAATAGCCTGCCTTAGGATGATCAATGCCCTGGACGATTATGTTGTTCTGGGGATAAAGACGACCATCCCTTTTCTTAAAGAGCTCATCAGCCATCCTCAGTTCAAGGCAGGAAAGACCACTACCAGTTTTATCCAGATGTATTTTGATGAAGGGGAAAGAAAGAAAAAAACGGATGAAAATATAAAGCTGGCTTTGATAGCCTCAGCTTTTGATAGTCTGGATAAAACAAAAGTAAGAAGAACCGCTGAAGCTACAGAGAAAGAAGTTTTTTCTCCCTGGCTGACACTCGGGAAATGGCGACTCGGAGGAAGGAAGTAAAATGGAGTTCGAGTTCTTAATAGACAACACGTTACACAAAATATCCCTCGAAAAAAAGGAGAATATCTTCATGGTCTCCGATGGAGAGAAAACCTATAAGGCAGATATCTGTTTTATCTCTCCAAATATTATTTCTATCATAATCGAAGGGCGTTCCTACAGAGTGTATTTTGCCAGGGATAGAGATAAAAGGTTTCTTTCTCTGGAAGGGCAGCAGTTTATTGTTCAAGAACCTCTTGAGGGTAAGGAGGTTTTACAGAAAGATGAGGTCAAATCACGAGAAGATGAATTAGTGGTCAAAGCTCCGATGCCTGGAAAAGTTATAAAAATAGATGTTTCCGAAAAGGAAGAAGTCAGGAAGAATCAAACCTTAGCTGTAGTGGAAGCGATGAAGATGGAAAACGAGATAAAATCTACTATCGAAGGTTATGTGAAGAAGATTTTTGTATGTGCTGGGGACCTGGTCGACTCTGAGAAGCCCTTGATTGAGCTCGAGATAAAAGAATAAAGAAAAAAGCTCGAATCTCATCATTTATCATTTTGTCCCCTCCTGAATAATTTTTTTAAAATATCCCGTATGCGATATAATAAATATACAGATATGCAATTTGAGGATTTCGTAGAAATTGTATCTATTGTAGGGGTTTGATTTATCAAACCCAATTTAGACTAATAAATCAAATTATTTTGCAACTTTTTAAGATGAAAGAAAGTTTAAAGAAAGTGAGGATGGATGAACAAGAGCTGGTACGCCAAATTCAGGAAGGTGATGAGATGGCCTTTGCAGAATTAGTCAAAATTTACAAGGATAAGATAGTAAACTTCCTCTGCAAACTCACAGGTGATTATCAGAAAGCAGTGGATTTATCTCAAGAGACTTTCATCAGAGTTTATTTTAAAGCCCATAAGTACAGGCCAGTGGCTCCTTTCTCTTCCTGGCTATACGCCATCGCTTCAAACCTTGCCAGAACAGAGATGAAAAAGATGCGAAAATATGCAGTTATTTCCCTTGATGAGGTTCAAAACAGCCTGCCTGGCGAGGCTTATAGAAAAAATCCTGCAGATTCAGGCCTAACCAGAAACCTAAAAAAAGCATTAGACTCTCTCCATCCCCGCTACAAAATACCAGTGATTCTCAAGGATATAGAGGGCTTCTCTCAGGAAGAGATTGCCCAGATCCTGAAAAGCCCCCTTGGTACCATAAAAGCGAGGATCAATCGAGGAAGAAATTATTTAAAAATAGAGTTAGAGAAAGCCTCAGGCGCAGAAAATTCTTTTGCAAAGAAAGGGGAGTATTAAGATGGATGTGCCTAATCTTTTAAAAAAGTTAGAGAGGGTTAAAGCCCCTCCTGATTTTGAA
>JABAOH010000499.1_pt1 | contig 102125 bp, 86 predicted proteins | sample 7062181 | NCBI WGS metagenome assembly JABAOH01 (sample SAMN14538630, study PRJNA623070) | marine sediment metagenome | biome: marine biome [ENVO:00000428]; feature: marine pelagic biome [ENVO:01000023]; material: deep marine sediment [ENVO:00002113]; isolation source: pool of 5 deep marine... | reverse complement strand
ATCATCCAATACCAGTTTCCTACTGTCTCCACGGCAATCTGAGATCCCGGTGGCAAAGTTTCCAAAAAAAAGCTAAACTCATGACGTGTGTTTTCCACCCTCAGACAAGGACCATGATTGCCCTCTTCATCCATAAATGCGAATACCGAATATTTTTTGTGTGCATCGCATCCATAAAATTTTCTCATGCTGCAGCGCCTCCTTTTTTTTGTTCTCACCAACATTATATAAAGGTTGGTGCTGCAGCGCTTTCATATAATCAATGACACTTTGTTATATTGGTTCTCGCTATAGGGATCATTTGCACTAACGAAAGTTCGCATCAAAAGATTGTTGAGGTGGGGCGAGTTGGCCGTGAATGATCCAGGCTAATTTCCTACTTTGAGGACAGCGGCGCCGTCGATCTTGCTGTCTTTGAGGAGTTTAAGAACTCTGTTGGCTTCTTCAAGAGGAAATGCCTGAGTGGTTGTTCGTATGGGAATTTCAGCCGCAATTTTGAGCAGTTCCTCTGCGTCCTTTCTCGTGGCATTGGCCACACTCCGAAGAGTCCGTTCATGGTAGATGTGCTTCACGTAATCCATCTCAGGAATCGGCGACATGTAGATTCCTGCTAAAGCTTGAGTGCCTCCTTTGTCCAGCATTCTCATTCCATCTAACACGGTCGGCCCTGCTGGCGTGAAATTCACGATGCTGTCCATTTTTTCAGGAGGATCATCCTTGGATGTTCCTGTCCAGATTGCCCCGAGTTTCTCGGCGAGGGCGCGGTGTTCTTCCGAGCGGGAAAAAACATAGACCTCACAGCCCCAGTGCACGGCAACTTGAATGGCCACATGGGCCGAAGCCCCGAAGCCTATGAGGCCCAGCCTCTGGCCAGGCTCAATTTCGCTCAGACGCAGCGCTCTGTACCCGATGATTCCGGCACACAGGAGAGGTGCCGCTTTTTCATTCTCGAAAATCTCAGGGATGACATAGGCAAATTTCTCGGGAATGACCATGTATTCTGCATACCCACCGTTTTCGTGATAGCCTGTGAAACGTGCATGAGGACAGAGGTTTTCATTACCTCTTGTACAGTAAGGGCATGTCTCGTCAGCTGAATAAAGCCAGGCTGCCCCTACTCTATCCCCCTCTTTGAATCTGTAGGCTTTAGTCCCGCGTTTCGCCACTTTTCCTACGACTTGATGGCCAGGGATGATAGGAATCTTGATCTCAGGGAGGTCTCCTTCCACGGTGTGCAGGTCTGTATGGCAAACACCACAGACATCTATCCGGATGAGTATATCCTCAGAACCGGGTTCAGGCTCCGGGAGGTCGACCAATTCCAGAGGATTCTCCTCGATCGGGGCGAACTTTTTGAGAATCATAGCCTTCATGATGAACCTTTATCTCTCTGGCTGACCCTTTCATTCCAGGTTTCTTTTCAACGTTATTCACCTATCTTCTCTTTCTTCTCCTCTTCCTTCTTTTTTTCTTTTTCTTTCTCTTTCTCCCAGTCCTTTTCGCTTACGGGAGTAAGGTTGACGTGCTCGGCAAAAAAATAAAGATATCTGCGCAGCCGGTCAATCTGGTGGCGGGGCTCTCGAATTCCGTGACCTTCCCTGGGATACTTCACGAAAGTCACCTCTTTTTCAAGGTCTCGGAGCGCCTGATAGAATTCGACAGCCTGAGTGATCGGTACCCGAGCATCCTCGGCTCCATGCATGATAAGTACAGGGCTCTTCACATTCTTCACATGCCGAACCGCAGAGAGCTTTTCATACAATTCTTCATAATTCCATGGCGTTCCGAAGAACCAGGCCAAATAATGGGGGATGTCCGTGGTGCTGTACATGCTGTAAAGATTGCTCAAGCCTGCTCCTGGAGAGACGGCCTGGAACCGGTCTGTCTGGGTCACGATCCAGAAACTCATGTACCCTCCATAGCTCCACCCATAGCAGATCAATTGGTCAGGATCAGCCCAACCCTTTTGGATGCAGTAATCCACTCCGGTCATGGAGTCGTCATAATCAACAATGCCCCATTTACCTCGATTGGCATTGACAAATTCCTGACCGTAGTTGACGCTTCCCCGAAAATTCGGCTGGAACATGAAGAAGCCGTTTCCAGCAAAAAACTGGTTGGTGGTACTGAAGGATTCGATTCTCGCACCGCTGGGGCCGCCATGGGGATTGAGAATCAAGGGATATTTTTTGTCTTTTTCATAGCCAACCGGAAAAGTCAGCACTCCCTCGATCTCCTGTCCGTCGGTGTTTTTCCAGCCTACTGTCTGGACTTCGCCGAACTGAACATTCTCTGTCCGAAGCCATGGATTGGCATCGGTTAGAATGGACAAATTCTTCAGGTCTGTATCAGCGGTGTATATCTCGGCAGGCCAGGCGGCCGCTGAATGCAGCCATACCCATCTCGTCCCATCATCAGAGAGTTCCCACGAATAATTTCCGCCCCGAGGAGCGAGGATGGTTGTGACCTCACCGGATTGGACATCTACAGAAAACAGATTCGTCGTTGTCCGCTCTCCAGTCGACCAAAAGATCAGGCTTCCATCTGGCGACCAGATAGGGCTCGAGAAGTTCAGATCGAATTGTTTGAGCAGGACCCTTGCTCCTCCCCCGCCAGCCGGAATCAGATAGAGTTTATTATGCATGGTGTTGGTGTAGGAATGGGGTTCTGAAGCAAAAGCGATGATTTTTCCATCGGGCGACCAACGGGGATCGATATCACGTCCAGGATTCTCGTAAAGCTTCTCGGGCTTCTTATCCGCATTATCGACCACCCAAATATCGCTGTTCCATCTTTCGTCTACTTTGGTGTTGGGACGGGAGACATATGCAATTTTTTGAGAATCCGGGGCCCAACGGAAATCACCGACTGTAAAATCCCCTTGGGTGAGGCGTGAGGTCTCTTTGCTCTCGATGTCTACAATCCAGAGATGGGACATGCGGAACTTTTCGTCGACAACCTCAGCATCATCCTTCTCTTTTTGTTTCTTTTCTTCTTCTTTACTTAGAGGATCACGTGCTGTAAAAACAATTTTTGCTCCATCCGGAGAAATCTCGAAGGACTGGATGTTTTCCTTATGATGGGTGAGCTGCCAGGCTTCTCCCCCATCCACATACATTACGAAAAGCTGGGTACTGGCAGCTTTTTGAGAATCCTCCTGGCTTCCAGAACTGGCACTGCCTTTCCCCCGAGAGGAGAGAAAGGCAATCTTCTTTCCGGAGGGGAACCATGCAGGAGACGTACAGCTTTCCTCGCCTCGAGTCATCTGCCTTCTGTCTGTTCCATCTACATTGAGCCGCCAGACATGTGTGGTGCTCTTTAAATCCTTGTCCTCCATATCCCTTGTACTCAGCGTATAGAGAACCCATTGATCGTCTGGAGAGAGATGTGGACTGCCTACCCTGTTTATCCGCAGAGTGTCTTTCGCGGAGAGCACACGGGGTTCGGCTGGTTTCTCGGTCTCTTGATTATTCTCAGGCCTCACCTGGGAAGAGGCAAAAAGAAAAACAAGGGAAACAATCAAATATACCTTGAAGATTGGTTTAAAGTTCATTCTCCCTCCTTTTATTAAATCTTATCTCATCGCGTCTCATCGCGCTCGAAGTAGGACGATTTTTTTTCTGACGAGATGGCCTCGCTTCCTTTGGTCACTCGCCATGACAATGACGCATTACTTTATCCGCTGATATTAATCCTTTTTTGTAGGTTGTTTTATCTTCCGCCGGAGTCTTTCCAGGCGGTAGGAAAAATCTCTCTCGTAATAAGAAGAGAATCCCATCGAGAGGACAAACCCTTCCTCCGCGATCTTCTTTGCCTCTTCGTATTTTTTTAATTTGTGCTCTAAATACATGGCCAATTCTCTAAAAGAGAAAAGCTGGGCTGGAGTGACCACTCTTGAGGAGGTCATTTCTTCCCAAATCGGGACAGCCTTTTCCCACTCTCCATTTCTCTTGAAATGAGTAGAGAGCCTCCTTTTGGCCTCGAGTGAGACCTCATCGCTCAGGCTCCCATCCAAAGCACGCTGGAAAAACTGGACGGATCTCTCCACATTTCCGATATTTTCCATGATTTTTCCGGCACCATAAAAGTCCATAGCATCGCCCATACAGAGATCCGTGTCTTCCGAAAAGATGTGTGCTCCGATGATGACCACACCTAACAGGGACAGGATATCCTCCTGATTGTGGTAGAGAATGGGCTCGATCAGATCGAAATTTCCCGTTTGGATATACTGAAAATACCGCCAGGGGATCTCTGCCGATGGGATGTCCTCCGACCGGTCTGCCCGCACGACCTCCAGGGCCAAGTGGTACAGCCGGCAGCTTTCGTACTTGTGGCTCCAGAGCCTTCGGGCAGCGTACAGGAAATCCAGATGGGGAAGCCCGCTCAGAATGAGCGGCAGCCTGTAGAGAATGAATCGAGTTTCCAAGAGCGGCAGATCGAATCCTTTCCCGTTATATGTCACCACGGACTGGAAATCCATGTCCCTGAAGAATACTCCGAGTTCCTGGATCATCCTCTCTTCTTCGGCCAGGTCTCCGAGGAAATACTGCGCGACATGAAATTTATCCTCCCTGTAATATCCCATGCCTATGTTGAATGGAACAACTCCGGTCCCTCCGGATAAGCCCGTAGTTTCCAGGTCGATGAACAATGCTGTGGAGAGGTCGAGTTCTCTGAAAGTGGCTTCCTGACTGAGACAACTGAGGATATCTCCGCTGATTTCCAGCCCCGAGGAAATTTTTATCTTCCCATAGCGAGAATCCAGAGAGTATGCATTCTCGATGAATTGAAGGGGTTCTCGAGTGAGGGGTTCAAAGGCAGGAGTCCTGGGTTTTTCCTGTTTTATTTCGCGGGAGAGGTTGATCAGTCTCTCCAGTTTTTCCTTGGTGGAGATGTTTTCTTCCTTCTGGATTTTCTCCCAAGTCTCGGATACGATACGGGACTTGGATCTGGATTGGCGTTCTTTCCTAATCAAATCGAGCTTATCTTTGATGTCTGTCATTATTCTCCGATGAATTGGAGGACGATCCTCCTGGAGCGGGAGCGGTTGTCAAAATCTATGAATACGATTTGCTGCCAGGTACCGAGGCTGAGCTCCCCATCGGTGAAAGGGATGGTCAAGGAAGGCCCCAGAAGAGAGGCTCTCACATGGGAAAAACCGTTGCCGTCACCCCAGCGGGCATCATGATGGTAAGTGACATCACTGGGTATGATCTTTTCCATGAGTTCGGTAAAATCTTTGACCAGCCCGGACTCATATTCGATCGTGGTGAACCCGCCTGTAGAGCCCGGAACAAACAGGGTTACGATGCCGTTTTTCAGCCCATTCTCTGTTACTCTATGGGAGACATCTTTTGTGATGTCGATGATATCGTTGAAACCGCCGGTTGTGAAACTTAAAGAATCACTTAAGATTTTCATCCTGCAAACTCCCCTCTAATCTTATTTCATTTGCTTTTGTAGGTAAAGTATAAAGAGAGGATTCTCATCTATTTTTGTGTTTTTACCTGTTACCGGAACGACAAATAGATTGACATTCCGCAGCAAACATTCTGTCTGTTCTATCTGATGACGAAGAATCGTCCTTCTCAAAATCAGAATAAACGAACAGCTTTGACAATTTTTTTTGTTTATTTGCACAAGAATAAAAAGTGGATTGAACTCCATTCTCAGGAATTCTATAATTTCACTGTTTGGATGGCACAAAGTCCACCAAGACTTAAGGAAGAGGTGGTGAATACGATGAAATACTTGAGAAACTTTGTAACATTATTCTGTCTAGGAGTACCATTATCTTTCTTTCTCACTAGTTATTGCATGAGTCAGGAAGACGTGGATAAGCTCCACGAGAAAGCAGTCGTCTGGGACTGCCATAATGACTTGGTCTATCGCGTGCTCTACGAAAATCTGGATATCGGAAAACGGCTGCCAGCAGGACATGTGGATATTCCTCGTCTTAGAGAAGGACATGTGGATGTGCAGGTCGTGGCACTGTTTGTCCAGAATTTTCTATATCCCGATAAGTGTGCCCAGCAGGCGTTCGAGATGATCGATGCCATGACTGAGGCTGTAGAAAAAAACAAAGACTCCGTGGAGCTGGCACGAACGGGCTCTGATGTCGAACGGATAGTGAACCGAGGGAAAATCGCCATGCCGCTGGCTATCGAAGGGGGGCATGCTATCGAGGACGATCTCGATTTGTTGCGAAAGTTTCACCAGCTGGGGGTCTCCTCTATGACCCTTACTCACAACATCAGTCATGGATGGGCCGATTCGAGCGGAGACAAATCCAGATGGGGAGGACTGAATGATCTAGGAAGAAAGGTCATCAAAGAGATGAATCGAATCGGTATGGTCATTGATATCTCTCATGTCTCGGATGAGACTTTTTTCGACGTCATTGAAGCCACCGAAGATCCAATCATCGCATCCCACTCAGGATGCCGCGCGATCAATCCCCATCACCGGAACATGAGTGATGAAATGCTCCGGGCTCTGGCCAGGAACAGAGGGGTTATTGGAATCGTTTTTGTCCTGCCTTTCTTGATTCCGGAATACAACAGAGCTATGGAAGAACTTCGAGCTGTCGGGCAGCCATGGTTCAGAAAGGCTCCCCCTGTAGAAGACCTTGACCTCCGTATCGCTCTCGAACATCTCCGTGCCGGTCAGGACTGGCCGATGGAGAATCTCCCTACCGTCGAAGATGTGCTGGATCACATCGTTCATGCTGTAAAGATCGCCGGAATAGATCATGTCGGACTGGGTGCGGACATGTATCCCCGTACTCCCTCTCCGGTCGGTATCAGAGGCGTTCAGGATTATCCTCATATCACAAGAGGCCTCAAAAACCGAGGTTATTCGGATAAAGACATCCAGAAAATCCTGGGCCGCAACTTCCTCCGCGTCTGGAAACATGTCACCGATTGAATGCTTTCATTTGGAAACTGTTCTAATCGGGCACTTTAATTTGGGGACAGTATACGCAATTACTAAATAGGAACGAAATATTTGGTTTCTGAATCCAACAGGATGCTTTATTTGTATGAATTAAGTGATTGCGTATACTGTCCCCAAATTAATTGTCAACAAAAATGGTCATGTTTGCGTTTTGATAGATGAAATATAAGGATATGAACGAAAGAGCTATCGTACAGTCTGCACAACAGGGTGACACGGAGGCATTTCGCATGCTTTTTGAACAGAACAGACAAAGAATTTTTTCACTCGCTTTCCAGTACACCAAAAACGCCGAGGACGCCGAGGACATCCTGCAGGAGACATTCATCAAAACTTACAGCTTCCTGGACAAGTTTCAGATAGGAAACGACACCAACTTTTCCTCCTGGATATACCGCATCGGTATCAACTGCAGTATCGATTATCTCAGAAGAAAGAAAAAGAGAAAACGCGATTTTTCTGATTGGGACAGCGTAGAGAGAACCTATTCCGACGACAACCACTCCAATCCTGAAAATGCCGCTCGTCTTGAAGAACTTCGCGAGAAGATTTCGATTCTCGTAGAAATGCTGTCTCCCCGACAAAGAATGGTCTTCATCCTGAAACACTACCAACAGCTCAGCATCAAAGAAATCGCTGAATTGCTCGAGTGTTCTGAAGGCAGTGTGAAAAAGCAGCTCTTTCGAGCAATATCAGCCATAAAAATGCCTTTAAAAAAACTTCTTTGGGAGAAGGACTATGGCCTGCAAAAAATATAGAGAAAAGACTGTCCTATACCTGTACGGCGAGCTCAACGAAGAGGACGTAAAAAAGCTCATGGAACACGTAAAAGGGTGTGCGGAATGTGCAGAAGATCTCGCCTATACGGAAAAAGTCTTTTACGTGCTGGACGAGACAAAAACCGAAAGAGTCCCGGATGCAAGATGGGAAAAATGCTGGAACAGGATAAATACTGAGATCCGAACACAACAGAGCAAACAGAGGAGTTTCTTTTCATTTCCGAGGTGGGCCTATGCTACGGCGGCCCTGATCATCGTGTTTGTAGTGGGTCTGTACATCGGAAGGATCGCCTTTCTACCCCGCCAAAGCACGATGGCACCTCTTGAAGGCACCCAAAGTGCCTTCGATCCCTCAATTCAGGAACACCTCGAAAGTCTCAAGCCCCTATTGGTAGAATACGCCAACTACACAGGCTCTGAAGAAAACGGAACAATCACCATCGATAAGGACCTGGTTCGAAGTTTGATCATCCAGAACATTCTCCTGAAGAGAATGGTCGCAGAAAAGAATCCCTCTGTGAAACAGCTTCTCGAGGATATAGATCTCGTACTCAGAGAGATTGCCAATCAGGAGGGCGACGACTCCGATACTCTCGCAATGATCAAGGAGCTCATCAAAGAAAGAGGAATTCTATATGAAATAGAAGTCTCTAAGACTATTTAAGGAGGTTCGATATGAGACATATAAGACCCATCTTCATAATCCTGGTATTCTGCCTGGTTTCATCGGGCATACTGCTCTCTCAACAAAAAGAGCAAGAGAAGCAATCTTATGAAAAAGCCAAACAGGCCTATGAATTGGCCAAACAATACGTGAACAAAGAAAATTGGCAGGAAGCCATCGCCCAATTTCAAAAGGCGATTGAGATGTATCAAAAGAGCGAATATATGGATAAATCGCTGTACTACCTGGGCTACAGTATGCACATGCTCAGCCGAGAGATGGAAAATCTCGAACAACAGATGGATGCAAAAAAAGAGGCCATCAAATATCTGAATAGGCTGATCAGAGAATTTTCCCAAAGTCCGTGGGTCGACGATGCCAAAGTTCTCAGGCTCGAGATTTCAGAAGAACTGGTGAAAAAAGGAATTCCTGACTATCGAATTTTCATCGACGGGAGCCTGAAATCCCTGGAGGGCTTGGAGGCCCTTGAATCTCTCGAAGCTCTCGAAGAGCTGGACCTAGAGGGCCTGCATCTCGAAGCGCTTGAAGGATTAGAAGGAATCGTGGCACTGGAAGGCCTGGAAGGCCTGAAAGGTCTGGCAGTTTTAGGAGAGTTAGAGGGCGGAATTACAGGAGGAATTCTGAGCGGCATCGGTGAGGAAGAACAAGACCCTGAACTCGAACTTAAACTCGTGGCTCTGGATGCACTCATGAATATGGAGGAGGAAAGGGCTTTCCCAATTCTGGAGAAGATCATCAAAGAAAATGAAAACCCCAAGCTCAGAAAAAGGGCTCTGTTCATCATAAGCCAGTCTAAAAATCCGAAGGTTTTTCCTCTTATAGTGGAGGCGGCAAAAAACGATCAGGATAAGAAAGTCAGAGAGCAAGCGGTCTTCATGCTGGGGCAAAAGAAAAACAAAGAGAGCTTGGACGCACTGATCGATATCTATGACACGGTCGATGATACAAAAATGAAAGAGTCTGTCATCTTCTCTCTCTCCCAGTACAAAGACAAAAAAGCATCGGAGAAACTGATGGAGATCGCTAAAAACGAAAAAGACCTGAAGGCAAAAGAACAGGCCATTTTTTGGATCGGTCAACAGAAGGATAAGGAATCTACCGATCTTCTGATCGACCTGTACAACACATCCATGGATCAGAAGATAAAGGAGCAGCTCCTCTATGTTCTTTCTCAGAAGAAAAACGACGATAAAGCGTACAACAAAATTCTTCAAATAGCCAAAACAGATCCAGATCTCAAGGTGAGGAAGAACGCGATTTTCTGGCTTACACAAATGGGTAAGGATGAAGCGATCATCCAGACTTTGATCGACATGTACGATACAACAGAGAATCTCGATATCAAAGAGCAGCTCATTCAGGCTTTCGCACAGAGCAAGAGCGATTTGGCAAAAGATAAGCTCTTCGCTATCGCAAAGAGTGACAAAGATACCAAAGCCAGATCACAGGCCATCTTCTGGTTGGGGCAGGAAAAAAGCGACGAGATGCTGGACATTTTCAAAGACCTGTATTTCAAAACCGCTGATGTCAAAGTAAAGAATCAGATCCTCTTCTCCCTTTCCCAATACAAGAGCAAGCGGGCAATCCGTGAATTGATCGAAATTGCCAGGAAAGAGGAAAATCCAAAGCTGAAAAAACAGATCATCTTTTGGCTGGGGCAGTCCAAAGACGAAGAAGCCATGAAGTTCCTGAAAGAAATCATCGAGAAGTAAGAGATCACCGAATGGCAAATGATATCTTCAATATGAAAGGAAGGGAAAGGAAATGAAAAAAACAGCAATCCGGACTTCTGTACTCACAGCCATCTGCGCTCTCGCTTTCCTTCTCCTCCCTCTCCAGGGAAAAGGAGAAGCGGACTTCCTGAAAGGCAAGGTACATTATCTGGATAAGGATGGCATGAGCCTTGATAAAAAAATGGAACTGGCAGGTCAGGAATTCAGAAAGCTCGGAAAAGGAGACGTGTATTTCACTGGATACACTTACCTAAGTAAACACGAAGTCCACCATGGTACCATCCATGACGAATCCAGACCTTTCACCATCTCGGTCGAAGACGACAAGATCAAACGAAAAAGAGCCTACAAGAGGAAAGACAGCGAAACATACACCACAGAAGATGGAGGCGAAATTGTGGGCCTTATCTTCCTCCATAAGGTCACAGGAAATACATCGCAGATCATGGATGTCGAGCTCATCGATCTGGACAACACCTACCAGTTCACCGATGAACCCATATATTGGCTTGGCGACGAAAAGAGCGAGGAGAGCATCCGCTTCCTGGAAAAAGAGTTTGAATCAGGAGACTATGGACTCCGGAAAACCCTGGTTTTTGTGATTAGCTCGCATGACCATGCCAGAGCCTACGGCTTTTTACGCCGGGTGGCTCTTGGGAATTATGAAACCAAGGTGAGAGAAAACGCAATTTTCTGGCTAGGAAACTCTAAAGATGAGAGAAGTCTCGAGGACCTCAAGACCATCTACAAAAAAACGAATGAGGCCAAGCTTAAAAAACAGATTGTTTTCGCTTTCCACATGAGCGACCGGCCAGAAGCCTCCCAGGAGTTGATCCGGATAGCCAAGACAGACGATGACCAAAAAATCAGAAAAGATGCCGTCTTCTGGCTGGGTCAGAAAGCCTCTGAGGAATGCATCAAAGCTCTCAAAGATGTGGTGGATGACTCTGATGAAGAAACCAGAGTTAAGGAATCTGCGGTATTCGCCATCAGCCAACTCCCTCAAGAAAAATCAGTTCCCATGCTGATCGATATCGCCAAGAGGAACAAAAACCCCAAGGTGAAGAAACAGGCCATCTTCTGGCTGGGTCAGAAAGACAACGAGGCTGCGTTGAAATTTTTCGAAGAGATTCTGCTTAAACGCTAGACAGGCGAGGATGATCCGAAGCCTTCGCTGCTTTGTCGTTCGTCCAGTTGTCCCCTTTCCCCAAGTTCCGCATCCTCTTTGATCGAGCAAAGGGCATGATTCCAAACAACATCATGGACATAGGCGGGAAAAAGGATCCGAAAGAGCCCCCACAAAATCCTCCCAGCAGGGCCCTTGCCTCTTTTGAAATCGAATGCAGTGTATATAGCCAGACGGTTGTTTCCGTCCTCTGTAGGTTTGATTTCGAAAATCAGCTTTCCCTTTTCCGCATATTTCTCGCTGACTTCGTAAAATAGAATTTCATTCGGCTTGACCTGTTTAAGCCGCAAGTCGACTGCCAACGGAAGAAGCTTCAATCTATATCTGACTACCGAATCCGACTGATTAGGCGACCCGGAAATGCGCGTTATGTCAACAAACCGGAGCCAGATATAATTTCTTCTGTCGTCTCCAAACTTGCCGAGTTCCTCGAATATTTTTTCCCTGGACGCCTTTATTTTTATCGCATACATCCGCTCGAAATCCGGAGAATCATCCAGTCTCTCGGTTAGGGTCGATGAAATTGAATCCTTTATGTAGTCCCTTTTCTCCTTCAGGATCACCGTGGGATACCTGCCGTACTCTCCCCATTTCAATCCGAAGAGAAACTCGGTGAAGACATTCCTCAAGGTTACAAGAAAACCTCCACAGAATGCCGAAAGCAGAACTCCTATACTGAACATATCCTTGAATATCTGCTTATAACCAACGGTTCCACTGGCTATCTCCCACAACACCTCCCCCAGAGGCCGCCTGCTTTTGGATCGCGTTTTTAGTTCTGTGGCAAACGTTTGGTAAAGGATCCTGCTCAAGAAGGGATTCCCGAAGGTGAGACCAATCATTCGAAACACGAGTTTGCCATACCGGTTATCCACAGACAGCCACTTGACAGTTTTCCCGTAGACCTTTTGGAGCGTCCTCTTGTCAATGCCCTCATGCAACACCGCTTGTGCAAGACGAGATGCCGTGAGATAAGCTGAATAGAGACCATCTTTGTACAAACGGGCACCGACAGCATCTCCGATCAGGGCCAGCCGATCTGCATAGGGATTCTTCGCCACTGAAACTGTCATCATCGGCCAGCACGCGCAGGCTACTGGACTGGTTGCGATATCCGGAAATATTCTCTGCAATTGAGGCAGCCTGAGTATGCTCTTTATGACCTTTGCTGCCTCTCTTGGCAGTGAAGCCTTATCAACGAATGGACCTATGACGGCGACTGTCAGGTATTCTCCTTTTGGAACGAGTGCAATGTGTTCTAAGGGTAAGTCCTTTGATCCGTATTCAATAAAATAGACTTCCCCTTTCAGGTTTTTTTCAAGGGCACGGCGTCCAACCTTCAGTTCAAAGACAATCGTCTTTCTCAATTTCGCAGGAATGAAATGAGGATTGAGCTGTATTATCGAGCGGATAATCCCGCTGTTTCCATAATCTTTACCGCGTTCGGCATTGACGCCTGTGGAAACCGCAACAAAGGAGGCCTGAATGGATTTCATCTCCCCTGATGTCATTTGAACGGCCATACCGGGCATGCCCGAGTCTGTCATCACAATTTCCTCAACATTGCCTGCTAAAACTTGTGCGCCTTCTTCGATCGCTTTCTCGAGAAGGAAAGCATCAAATCCGATATGTCTCTGGGCGAGCTCAGGAGGCAGCGAACCCCGGAATACGGAACTCATCCTCATCTCTTTTGGAACTTTAATGGGGATATTCTTCCACAAGCCATGGATCCATATTCGATGTACTTCATCCTGTATGATCTCGGAGGGGATCTGAATCCCATACTGTTCCATCATCTCATTCAGCCGGGGGGAGATCCCGCCCGCGCCGAAATTACATTTTCTATACTTACTTCGACCTTCCGAGCTCCAATTTTTTTCTATGATGAGTACATCGACATGCCGGCGAATACGTCTGGCCTCTCTGAGGAGATGTATGGCGAAAAAAGATCCCGCAGGGCCTCCTCCCACCACAGCAATTTTACCCACATTCCCCTCTGTCGTTTTTTTTAAAGTCATACTTTTCATTCTCAGTTCAGCCGTCTCCGCTGCTGTGCAAAATTCTGAAGTTTTCCCTGACTATCAAATGTCCATTCCCGTTCGAAACCTTACTAATATTATTAATCCCATATGAGTAATACAGAATGAACCAACAATTTGTCAAGTGTCATTCACTTGAACATCATATCAGGTCTGTCCACATCGGCATCGAGGATCAGGCTAAATGTTATAGAAATGCGTTAGGCCTGCACAAAATGGAAGAGACCAAAAAAACCATTTTTTGTCTAAAGGACAGGCCAGGAGAGGGGCATAAAGAACTTTTCGTATAGACCAAGTGCATACCGGTCCGTCATCCCTGCGATAAAGTCCCCTGCTCTCTTTTCCAATGAATCTCCCTCAGGATAAGGTTTGATATATTCCTCCGGATGCTTCAAGAAATAGGCGTGCAGATCAGACATTATTTTCTCCGTTTTCTCGAGCTCCTTCCGGGAATAAGGGTTGTAATACACCCTTTCATTCAAAAACTCACGCAGCTCGAAGACCGCTCGTTTGATTTTTTCGGTCATGGTAATCTTCTCCAGATTACAGGCAAGGCTCGCCTTTATCACATCCTCGACCATTTTGTCTATCCGAATTGCAGGATACTTACCTAAAGTCTCCGCTAAATGGATCGGGATATCGCCACCATTGATCACTCCGGCTCTCAAGGCATCATCGATATCATGATTGACGTAAGCGATAACATCAGAGACACGAACGGTTTGTCCTTCAAGGGTCTGGGGCTTATCTCGTGTATCCACATCCAGAATTTCGCCCATTCCTTTCGAGTGTTTGAAAATGCCGTCACGAACTTCAAAAGTCAGGTTCAAACCTTTTCCTTCGTATTCCAGATATTCCACAACACGAAGGCTCTGATCATAATGACTGAATCCTCCCGGAAGCAGCTCATTCAGAACTTTCTCTCCGGCATGTCCGAAAGGGGTATGGCCGAGATCATGACCGAGAGCGATGGCCTCGGAAAGATCTTCGTTCAACCTCAAAGCCTTGGCAATCGTCCGGGCTATCTGAGAAACTTCCAACGTATGGGTCAGACGCGTCCGGTAGTGATCGCCGAATGGCGAAAGAAAAACCTGGGTCTTGTGTTTGAGCCGGCGGAAAGATTTGCAGTGAATGATTCGATCTCTATCCCTCTGGAACGCTGTCCGGAACAGATGGGATTTTTCCTGCCTGGATCTTCCCTTTGTCTCTGAACTCAGACATGCTCTCTCAGAGAGAGTCTCTCTTTCAAGCCTCTCCAGTTTTTCTCTTATGGATTCCAATCTTTCCCCTTTCTGGAATCATTCTTTTTTTCTTTTTTCTTCTCACCCCAGCTATTTGGTTTTACTGTTGAGGGGCCAAGGTTCTTTTTTTTGAGCTTGATTGATCAAAAGCCTGGGGATGGGAAAATTGATCTCCTGGCGATGAGAAAGCTGCATCTTTTCTACGACCAGGCCCATCGTCTCCTCGAGACCCAGTCTGTTCATCATGGAAAACGGCCCCTCTTTCCACTGGAGCGCCTGTTTGATGCCTTTATCAACATCGATGGGCTTTAAAAGACCGGCTTCCACCACTTCGACCGCTGTAATGAAAGAAACAGCCTGGAATCTTTTCTTCAGCAAATCGATAAGCATAAAGTCAGCGGTTTCCTTCTGGGTATCCTCCTCAGAAACCCATCTGACCGCCTTTTTGTCCCCCGACTTCTCATATTCTTCGAGCTTCTTCCTGCAGCTTTCCGAAGGCTCGAAAAAATTGTGGTACTTAGCGTGGATTGGATCTTCTGGATCAAAGTCTTCTGAAAGAGCTTCCATGGCTCCCACTGCCTCTTGGATGCCGACATCATCCATCTGACCCAGAAACCCTTTGGAAACATCAAATGCTTTTTTGGCCGCGGCTTCAATATGAGGAACATCAGCACCATCATCGACCATTCTTGAAGCCTCCAAAAGCAGTGCAATATAGATGAGATTCAAAGCGCCTTCCTTTCGCTTCTTGAGGAGCGCTTTGGGCTCGGCGATCAGATTTTTAAATTCTTTTTTTTCGTCCATAGTAACATCCTCTAATTCTATCGATCGTTGATGGGCCCACCCATCCTGATCTGGGACCAGAATCTGCCCGTCTATTCAATCAATAAGAAAGCATAACGGTTCATCGGCAGTGAATAATCAGACAACACCTGAATGGGATATCCCACCTTCCGGACTGTCGAGTAGACATCTACGCCAAGTGCCTCTGGAGTGGGTCGCGCAAGCTTAGGCTCCTTACAGTCCTTCTTTTCTCCCTGGCAGGGCAAGCAGATATTGCAGCTATCCATAAATAAAAGAAATGCCTTTTCGAATCCCGAACAGAAAACATCCTTCTCGAGTTCCAAAAGCTTGAGATTGATTTTTCTAGTCCAAGAAAATCGATCCTCGGGCTTCTTGACTTTTTTTATGAAGTGAAAAACAACTGCTTCGCTGTATTCTCGGAAGAATCCCTCACATTCTAACACGCTGGGAACGTGGGGGGGACAAGTGGCTGTTCTTCCATACTCATTGCAGCCGAACATACATTTCATCCTCACCCAATGGCTGACAACGATTTCGCAGGGATCTATCCACCTGTAATCGCTATATTCATGCTTCTGGATGATCGATTCCACTCTTTCTCTTGTTTCCATCTACTCCTCCCCATACTGTTTCCGAATCTTCAGGCGGTTGTTGATGTACTTTCTCAAAAACTTTACCGCGATATCTGAACGCCGGAACGTGGGAACTCCTGCCTGTTCCAGACAATCCACCATGGGCTTGAAGATATCCCCGGCATCAATATTGACCACAAAGGGTTTATCGGTTTTATGAAAAATGTCGATCAGCCTCATAGCGATGCTTCGGGGATGGTACACATTCTCTTCGTGAAACCGACTGGGCACAAGGGTCTGCATCGAAGGCGACATAGGAACGGGAGAGACAATAGCACAGTCGACGTTCGCATCCTCGAGCATGGCTGAAACACATTCAGCGAACACGGCGTCATCTGCAACAGGAGTCGTATCGAGAGGATTGCGGACATCCTGGAGACGGTGAATCCCGAGTTTTTCCATCAAATGAGATATCTTCTTTACCGTTCTCGATGCCAGTGTCGCCAGCACGAACTCCTGATCATTCTTCAAGTTATCGGCCATGGTGACACACTCGAAACCCGCATTGCTGATCAGGCCAATGCGGTTGCCGCGAATCTGTTTATCCGCCAAAAAGGAGAGATTCTTAACATAGTTCTCAAAGTCGAAAATGCTGTCCGCTACGATAACACCGGCCTCCTCACAGATAGCCTTTGCAACTCTGTAATCTCCTGCTACAGAGGCTGTATGACCAGCTGTGGCCTGTCTCCCCTCTGGAGTCCTCCCGGCCTTGTAGAGCACGATCATCTTCCCTTCCTGCTTGACAATCTTGCAGGCAGCTTCTGCAAAAGCCAGGCCATCGGCGGGCAGGAATCCTTCCACATACACGCCAAAAACCTTGGCTTCATGGTCGTCTTTGAAATAATTTAAATAGTCAGATACGCTGAGATCGATCTGGTTTCCGATGGAAATGGCATAAAGGGGCTCGATGTTGGGAAGTTTGCTCATGCGTGAGATCATGAAAGCTCCGCTTTGACTGATGTAGACAAGATTGGATCTTCTCCCGGTGATCCGAGGAAGTTTGTAATCCGGAACAAAAGTGGTGTCGTATTTCCCCGGTTTTGAGAAAATTCCCAGACAGTTTCCCCCGTTCACAACTGGAGTGAGTCTTTCTTTCAGGATGCTCTCTTTGAGGAGCACTTTGATATCCTCCTCTAAAGACTGGGTCCCTTTCTTCTCTCCCAGACCTCCAGCAATGATGATTGCTGACCGCGCCTTTTCGTTTTCTATGAGATCTCTCATCACCTCATAATTCTGTTCGGCAGCCACGGTTATCACAAAAAGATCCACAGTCTTTGGCAGATCCCGTATTTGAGGGACACAACGGCATCCCTCGATTTCATCCATTCCAGGCTTCACCACAAATATATTCCAACTGGGGAATCCCTGCTGGAGAATATTGTTCAAAATGATGTGTCCCACATTCATTTTCTCGGATACGCCGATGATGCCTATGGTACGAGGCTTCAAGAGATAATCTATGTCCCTGAAGCGGCGTCTTCGTGGTTCCTGATGAGCTCTCGAAAATCTGCACAGGCCGTCCAGTGCTATCAATTTTTTATTCTGCACGACAAAAGGATTGACTTCGGCTTCTTCGATGACATAGGGATGATCGAACCGGTAAGGAGAAAAGTATGCTCCCAATTGAAGAAAGCGAAAATAGGTATCGACCAACTCTTCTTGGGTAACCAAAGCCTCTTTTCCTCTGACTTTTCCAACCAGCTTATCATAGATAGCCAGTGGCTCGAGGATGCGTGAAATGTCTTTCTTGAACAGAATATGGGGCGAGCCTATGGATACAGCTTTCCCTTCCCTGATTCTCTCGCTCAGATATTCAATTTCTACTCCTCCCACTCCTATTGTGGCAATCGGACCGAACTCTCTGGAGTTGCGAAGCCCCATCAGGAGCTCTGTGCCGAATCCCGTTTTATCGTATTCGACCATTTCACAGATGAGAAATCCCCTGATTTCTTGTTCGATGCTCTTGAGTGTCCACATTTTTTGGGATTCGGCGTTGGGAAATTTTCTCACCCACTCTTTAAATCTCCTGGGAATGGTCTGTAGCATGTTCTGACAGGCCGTGTTGACTTTGACTGCATTGCGCTCTACGAATTGGATCCCCCCCACATCGGTTTTGTGCACGATATAGGGATTAAGGGCCTTTACGACAAGTGCATACTTCCGGAAATCCTTTAAATCTTCTTCTGTGACCTCTTGTTCCTTTTTAACAAAGAGACATTTAGGGATTTTGATTCCGACCTCTTTGAGTATATGATAGACTTCATGCTCGAGAAGAAAATTCCGCTCTTCTTTTTCTGCCTGTTGGAAAATGTGATTGATTTTTTCAAAATTTATTTTCATGGTTATTTCCTAAAATCTATATCTTACTCTTACCCATTTCTCTTCCCTTAAGGGAATACATTCCCTCCGTCTGTTCCTGAAGAGCGGCTCTACGGCCAAGATCAAAAGCCTTCTGGTTCATTTCAACGGTCTTTTCTCCCCGGGGCTCGAAAAGAACACGGACATACTTCTTCAAATTTCTCTCACTCAGAATCAAGTGAGGAGAAGCGGTCCCCAACATGACCATATTCTGGGCTCTGGGAGATCCTGCTTGCTTGGCTAGGTCTTCAGAATCCACAATCATTTTTTTCTCAACGGCTTCGATTTCTGCCAAAATCTTCTCGATATCAGGATAATCGGGAATATTGACAAAGGGCGTCCGGCTGGTCACGACAATTCCGCCCGGAGAAAGATAGTCCAGATAGCGAAGGGACTCAAGAGGCTCGACACTCAAAATCATATCCGCGCCTCCTCTCGGAATCAGGTCGCTGTAGATTGGATCGCTCGACAACCGTAGATGTGATTGGACCGCGCCTCCTCTCTGGGCCATTCCGTGCACTTCAGCCTGCTTAAAATTCAAACCCTCCTCCAACGCTGCATTATCGATAACGAATGCGATGGAGAGGATTCCTTGTCCTCCTACTCCAGCCAGGATGATGTCCTGTCTCATTCGGCTTTTCTCCTCTTTTTTCTCCGGGCTTGTTGGACACATTCTCTGGCGGCAATGACCACAGAAAGACCTTGGTAATCGAATTCTTCTTTCATGACCAGCGCGTTTGCCGCATGGTTTTTTGGCAGAGGGACAATGGCCCTGATATGTTCTTTTTCAACGCCCAGCCCTTCGATCATTCGCTCCAGTTTCGCTCCCGATGCAAAGGTCGGTTGTCCTCCGGTCATTGCAACTGTGGCATTGTCAAGGATGAGCACGGTCATGTTTGTATTCACAGCGGCTGCATCCAGAAGTGGAGTGAGCCCTGAATGAGCAAAGGTCGAATCTCCGATCACTGCAACCGAAGGATAAACGCCAGCTTCGGCTCCTCCTTTAGCCATGCTGACACTCGCCCCCATACAGACGCAGCTCTGGATGGCATTGTAAGGAGGCAGAGCCCCTAGCGTGTAGCACCCGATGTCGCTGAACACATTGGCTCGAGAATAAGACTCCAAAGCCTCGTTCAAGGCTCTGTAAGTGTCGGCATGGGAACATCCCTGGCAGAGCTGGGGCGGTCGTGCTGCGAGCGGAAAAGCATCGATTGTTCTCTTCGGCAGCGGTTCCAAATCCAATGCCTGCCGGACGATCTCTGGAGAAAGTTCTCCCGTAGAGGGAAGACTGTCGTTCAATTTCCCTCTGATTTCTTTGCCAGAGATGCCGAAAAGACCTTTTATGTTTTTCTCGATGAAGGGATAGCCTTCCTCTACCACAAGGATTGTATCGACATGCTCCACCATCTTTTTTATGAGATCTTCGGGCAGAGGATAAGTGGTGATCTTCAGGATGGAAGGAGCCAGGGCTTCATCCGTGTAGTTTTCGAGAACATAATTGTAAGCGATCCCTGATGCTATAACGCCAAGTGCTGTGTTTTCCTCGTTGATCTTGAGGGAATTGAATTTCGTCTCGCTGGATGCCTTGATCAAATCCCTCTGTTTATCGACCAGAATTTTGAACTGCCTCCTGGCATTCACAGGAAGAAGGGTCCACTCCGTTCCCTCTCCATATTTCAAAGAATTTTGTTTCTGAGGCGGCCGGGGCTGGACACGGGAGCGGCTGTGCGAGAGGCGGGTGACCATCCTGATTAGGACAGGAATTCCAAAACGCTCAGAAAGCCCGAAGGCGTTGCGAGTCATGTCGTAAGCCTCCTGATGGCTGGATGGTTCAAAGCAGAAGATTTGGGCGAACTGGGCAAAGTACCGGCTGTCCTGCTCGTTCTGCGAGCTGTGCATGCCAGGGTCATCGGCTACCACCACCACCAATCCTCCGTTCGCCCCTGTTATGGCCGAATTCATGAAGGGATCAGCAGCAACATTGAGCCCCACATGTTTCATAGAGACGAGGGCTCGTTTTCCTGCAAAAGAGACACCCAAAGCTTCCTCATAGGCCACTTTCTCGTTGACCGACCAGGAAGCCGTAAACTTCTTGCCGCCATTGGAGGCTCTTATCAAATATTCCATGATTTCCGAAGCTGGTGTTCCAGGATAGGAATAACCTCCAGTGAGACCGGCATGGACCGCACCCAGAGCCACAGCTTCGTCGCCTAATAAGACTTCTTGTTTCATTCCTTGTTCCTAGATGAGGAATTTAATGTCAGAAAAAAGGCTAATAATCTTCTAATTCGATTAAAATACAAGATACAAAGTCCCACGCCCTGTGTCAAGACAGGTGGTGGAATGGCCTGGTTTAAAAGGACACGGTTTGAAAGGAATGGCGTTGAAAATCTTCACTTGAGCAAAACCATTCCCGAAAGTTGATAGAGAGAGCCTTTTGATGTCACGGAAATAAGGATGCCTATGCGTGAAAGAAAAAATAGAACCGCTCCCATTTTTTCTGCTATAATACCTGCACAAAATGAAGTCTGGTCAGGGAAGAGGAAATGAGAAACCATAATATCGCTATAATCGGAGCCGGCCCGGTGGGGAGTATCATGGCCGCTCATCTTGCTAGAAAAGGCAGGAACATATTTCTGGTCGATATCAAAGAAGAGCTGATATCAGCCATCGAAAAAAACGGCCTCAACATCCTGTGGAAAGATGAAAAATTCAACGTCCAGATGAAGGGCACCGGCCTTTTCACGGCAAGCCTCAGCCGTTTTCACCCTGATTTGATATTTATCGCTGTCAAGGCTAACTACAACGATCCCCTTTTGGAAGAGATAAAAATGATCTACAAACCGGAACAAAAAATCGTTGTGGTTCAGAATGGTATCGATAATGAAGACAAAGTGGCTGACAAATTCGGGGCGTCGGCCGTGATGAGATTTGTCATTAATTATGCCGGGATGATCCTGGAACCTGGTGTCGTCAGGATGAGCTTTTTCCATCCTCCCAATTACATCGGAATCCTGACGCCTGAGAACGAATCTTTAGCCAATGAAATCGCTGCCCTTATCACAGAAGCTGGGCTGGAAACCCAGTATGTCCCAGATATTAAAAAATATGAATGGAAAAAAACCATCCTCAATGCAGCCCTGATGCCGGTGTGCGCCACAACAGGCCTCACAATGAAGGAAGCCATGACCACAGGAGAAACCCGCTATCTCTGTGAGCAAATTCTGAATGAGTCTATCGAGGTCGCCAAAAAAGTCGGATACGAATACGGGGAAGATTTCTTCGAAAACAGCCTGACCTATCTCTCAGGAGCCGGTCATCACAAGCCTTCCACTTCCCTCGATCTGGAGGCAGGAAATCCGATCGAATACATCTTCCAACCCATCATCGACTATGGAAAGAAAGTCGGTTCACCCACCCCCTATCTCGAGTCTCTGACTAAGGTCATGCAGACCTTGGAAACCCAAATAAGAAAAAAATCCTAGAAGACGAGGTCACTATGAAAGCCATCCCAAACTATCCCTATTGTTTCGTGTGCGGAGACAAAAACAAAAGAGGGCTGAATATCAGGTTCTATGCCTCTGGAGGAAAGGCTAAAGCCGAGTATACCCCTACAAAAGAGTTCGAAGGATACAAAGATATTTTGCATGGTGGAATCATCTCGACCCTCCTGGATGAAGTGATGATCCAGGCCATCATTGTCCAGGGAACGCTGACTTTCACTACCCAGATAGACATAAGATTCAAAAAGCCTGCAAGAATCGGCGAGAGGCTCCTGCTGGAGGGTCAAATCACTGGGGACAGAGGCAAAATCATCACGACCAAAGGTAAAGCTGTAAAAGAAGACGGAACCCTCGTGGCTGAGTCTACAGGTAAATTTTTCAAAGCTAAAGGGGACATAAAAAGGCTGTTGGAGCAGCAAAAAAGGAATCCCTTAAGCCCTCGTTCTGGGGAGTGAAACGATGTCATTTCTGCTGCATCAATTTGTAGCTTTTATAATGGTGGATGGCAAATCCATAAAAACTCGGAAAGCGGCTGAATTCTGACTCGGTTTTTTCCATTACCTCGGCCAGGTCCACGAGCTTTTTATTCCTGAAAGTCAGCTTTTCTGAAGGAACGAATGTCGTTCTCCTCGCAAAGAGAAAAATCCCTTTCTTTGAATCCATATCTATGATTTCCGGAATCCACTGCAGAAGAATTTTTGTTCCTTCTGTTTTTTTCAAAAGAATCGCCGAGCTTCCTTCTCCCCGCTCGAATTCCATAATAGTTTCATCCGGCACATCCGTGGTCTCCAGGCCCACGAAAACCTTCTTTCCTTTCTCGGAAGCATACCGGAGTTCACCGAGGGCATGGGCTATGACACCATCCGCACCATAAGCTTCGGTTCGATAATCCATAATTCCGATGTTATCCACGATGTCTATAACATGTTCGATCAGAGGGCGTCCTTCCAGCTCAGTGATTGGCTCAAAAAACTCATTCTTCTGGTCGAACCAGAAAGGGGTATCCACGCCGAACTCCAGACCTCCAGACTCAGATATGCTTTGTGAGATCCTCAGGATATCCCAATACTGTTTGAGAATGGATTCTTTCTGAATTCCTGCAAAATTCGGCAGTAAATAGGGTTCGTTATCGTAACGTATTCCGTCAAACCGCTCACCAGGCTTTGCCGATTTATTGAATTGTGTAATGGACTGGATAGTGGCGATGACATGGTCATGCCACTCACGAAGTGCAAACCGTGGATCTCCATCCAGTGCGTGAATTCTGATCTCTGCACCATGAAGCTTGGACAACAAAGATTTCATCTTTGACTCATCCCAGATTATCTCGCTTGTCCCCTCCCTTTCTTTTCTCTCATAGGGCAACTGCAAGAATATTTCTGTGATGCCTTTTCTTCGACAGAAGTCTAATAGCTTATCCTGGCCTTGTTCATCCCCCAGCAATTCTTTGGTTTCCCACAACCACATGGCCCGGTTGGGAGAGGGCTCAAAAATCTTTTTCTGTGTTGAACTCGGAATCCGGACGTCTTTCCTCGTGGTGAAGGCGATATCCCCGATAAGGACCCCTCCTCTTCCCGAGCGGGCCAATAAGACCAGGCTTGCCAACTCTTGCCCGTTTATGTTCTCCGGGAGTTCCGCCAGAGGAACCCAGACGCGCTGCCAGTCTTTTTTGATCTCTCCCGAGGGAAGAAACCGCTCCACAGGACCAATTTCAACAGAATCCTCTCTCTTTTCCCAGGAATAATCAGCCATCTGGAGCATCAGTTTCTCATTCCCCCCATGACCCCTGATAGTAAACGTAAGATATCGAAATGGAGCGGCATTCAGAAATATTCTGTTCACTGGATGCGCTTTGAAATCGAAGAAATGGATCCAAAAGCCGGCAAAACCCGGTGGTTCCTGACGGTAGGAGAATTTCAGGGATCGAGTTCCTTCCGGAGATGTCTCGATGGTGATGCGTGACTCAGAAGGAGACTTGAATAAAGCACTGAAATATCCACCCAATCGATTGACATTGCCCTGTTGGAAATCATCGACAAGAAAAACATCGTCTCGAAAGGGAGGAATCTGACTTTTTGGCTTTGAGGGCTCTTTGATGTGCGGTCTTTCCTTGCGGATATCATAGACTTTGAGCTCATCGCCGCTTTCTTTGTGCAGTATGCCGAGCGAGACATAACCGATTTTGGAAGGATCTTTAACTCGCCAATGAGCCAGATCGACCTCACAGGTTACAGATATCTGATTATGATTAATGAGACCGTCGGTATGTCTAATAAGGTAAGGAAAACTGATCACCAAGAGGGTACAAATTGCACAGGTTGTCTTTTTTTTCAACCTATTCCAACACATTTATCTCATGATTGATGTCAAACGTTTTCTTCAATTTAACACAGTAAAGGCTCAAAACGCTACCTATTAAAAAGATTCTCTCCCATTGTATGTGGACTAGCTCTATGAAAAAAAGACATCAGCTATATCCGCAGCGCCATTGAGGATCTAGCCTTCCCGAATCGTCCTATAAAAAAGATCTTCGGTGTCTTAGCAATTTTTTCTTTTTCTTTTAAGGCGAAATCAGGTATCCTATTTTCGTTCAAAGAAGTCAGAGAATATCTAGAGACTGCTTCTTTTCTCAAATGAGCCAAAATAACACATTCAAAATCATCGACTTCCACATCCATATCGGTCTTAAAGAACATTGGCACAGGTGGGTTCACGATTACCAAAAGTCCTCGAAATCAGAGTTTTATGAACGCTACGATGAATTGACCGATCCAGAGAAATTCGCCAAACACCTCAAAAAGCACAACATCGTAAAGGCTGTCATCCTCCCCGATATATGTCCGATCACCACAGGCATAGTGCCCAACGAGTACGTTTTCGAGTTTTGCCAAGGACAGGATGTCTATCTCCCCTTCTGCACCGTCAATCCTTCCCTTGTTACCCACCCGGAACAGGAATTGAAGAAATACATCCAATCAGGTGCCAAAGGAGTAAAGCTCTATCCTCCTTATAACCATTTCTATCCGAACGACAGCCGTCTTTACTCCCTTTATGAGCTGGCCCAGGCTTACAGAATTCCCGTTCTTCTTCATACAGGATCTTCTGTATTCAGAGGCTCCAAGTTGAAATATGCGGACCCGATCCATCTGGATGACGTGGCATCAGATTTTCCTGATCTTGTCCTTGTGATGGCCCACAGCGGCAGAGGCCTCTGGTACGACAAGGCCTTCTTTCTTTCTCGGCTCCACCCCCGACTCTATATGGAGATATCAGGGCTGCCTCCTAAGAATCTTCTGAATTACTTCCCGGAAATGGAAAAAAACATCGATAAATTCCTCTATGGATCAGATTGGCCGGCCATCCAGACCATTTCTTCCAATATTGAAGCTATTCAGAAACTCCCTCTGAGCGAGGATTCCAAAAAGAAAATTCTCTACGAAAACGCCGCACGAATTTTAGGCTTGGAAGAGACCGAATTTTTTATACGGGATTGATGTAATGTCTGACGAGAGAAGCGGAAAAATCGTCGTCGTCTCCCACTGCATACTGAATGTTCATTCTCTGGAGGACAACCTTGCTATTTATCCTGGCATGGAAGAGGAAGTTGTTAAACTCCTCCTAAAAAAGGGAGTCGGCATCTGTCAAATTCCCTGCCCTGAGATTGAACTTTCGAGTATTTTCAGGAAGGCGCTTCCAAAAGAATCCTACGACCGTCCCAAAATCCGGGAGGCATACAGAAAATTGGCAGATAGTATTGTCCAAACTCTGAGCTCCTATGCAAAAAAAGGCTATAGGATATCGGCCGTTCTCGGAGCCGAGGGAAGCCCGACCTGCGGCATATATCGAGTCGGCCGATGGAAAAGACACATCGAGGGAAAAAAGGAGTTTCCCCGGGATGTGGAATTCGTCCCAGGACGGGGCATCTTTATGGAGGAATTCAAGGCCAGTCTCGATATATGCCAAATCCATCCAGAATGGGTGGGGATACCAGGCAAGTCAATCCGATCCATAAAACAAGATACTTTTGGAGAAATGCTGCAAAAGCTGGAAAAAATTCTTTAATCAAAAAAAGTGGGACTCTACAAGATACTCGAAAAGACAGTAAAAAATACGCCAGACAAGCAGGCAGTCATATGCAGAGATCATCGGTTCAGCTATAGAAAACTCAAAGAAAGGGTTGACAGACTATCAGACAACCTTAAGAGTCTGGATACCCAAAAGGGTGATAGGATCGCTATCATTCACAGGAACTGTCACAGGTATCTCGAAACCTATTTTGCAGCAGCCAAGATAGGGGCAGTTCTCGTTCCGATCAACTTCAGATTGAGTGCAGAAGATTTTGTATATATCCTGAATGATTCCTTAGCAAAGGTTCTGATTGCTCAACCGGATCTTATTTCGTGTCTGGAGGAAAAGAAGGATGCCCTTCCTCTGTTGAAACACATCATCTTGACTGAGACTGAACCTAGAAGTGTTTGGCCGGTTTCTTTCGAATTCGAATCCCTTATAAATGAGGCAGTACCAAGCGAAAAAAAAATCTGCCCAGTCGAAGAATCAGACACCGCACAGATTTATTATACCAGCGGAACCACCGGCAGGCCCAAAGGCGTCATATTGACCCATAGAAACAACTCCGCCCATGCTGAGGGTGCGATAAGGGAGCTCAAACTGTCAGCCAAAGATCGATGGCTCCATGTTTCTCCGATGTTTCATCTTGCCGATGCATGGGCTGTGTGGGCCATCACCAAAGTGGCAGCCATACATGTAATGGTGCGTGGTTATGAGCCAAAGTCTGTGCTAAAGACCATAGAAAATTATCGAATCACATTGAGCAATTTCATCCCTACCATGCTCAATATTCTGGTTAATCATACGGAAGTGAATAGCTACGACTTCTCCTCACTGAGACTCATTATGAGCGGAGGAGCTCCCATCGCCAAAGAGGTAGTGAGAAAAGTCATACAGGTGTTTGGCTGCGGTTACATTCAAACCTACGGATTGACCGAAACGAGTCCTTTTCTGACCATGTCTGTTTTGAAGAAGGAGATGAACGCCCTTTCCTTCGAAGAAAAACTGAAATACATAGCCAGCACTGGTAGGCCCTTTGACAGAGTCCGACTCAAGATTGTTAAGGAAAACGGAGAGGAAATTCTCCCCGATGAAAAGGAAGTGGGGGAAATTAAGGTCAAAGGGGAAACCATTACCCCGGGATATTGGAGGCTCCCTGAAGAGACCTCCCAACGCATCAGAGACGGGTGGCTGCACACCAGAGATCTGGCTGTGATCAATCCAGAAGGATATGTGACCATTGTGGATCGAATGGATGATGTCATTCTCACCGGAGGAGAAAACGTCTATTCTATCGAAGTCGAGAATGTTCTCTACTCCCATCCCTCTGTTCTGGAAGCAGCGGTCATCGGACTTCCAGATCCGATATGGGGAGAACAAGTAACGGCTGTGATTGTTACCAAACCTGGAGAAAAATCCGATCCAGAAGCAATCATTCAGTTCTGTAAAGAAAATATGGCTTCGTTCAAAGCGCCAAAAAAGGTCATCTTTGCCGGTTCTCTCCCCAAGACCGGCTCGGCCAAAATATATAAATATAAGCTCAGGGAAAAATATGGCACAAAATAAACACTGTTTTTTCTCGAGGGAAGCGATGGAGATCATCGAGGCAGTAGCCTCAGAAATCAAAAAGGCCAGATACTGCGTGGCCTTTACAGGGGCAGGAATTTCTGCTGAAAGCGGGATCCCGACATACAGAGGTGAAGGGGGTCTTTGGACGAAGTACGATCCCAATCTTTATGCCCATATCGACTATTTCCGTCAAAATCCTTCCTATTACTGGAGTTTTTTCAAAGATGTGCGCTATCCCATGCTGAAGGGAGTGGAGCCCAATATGGCGCATACTGCCTTGGCTGAAATCGAGGCTTTTGGTCACCTCAAAACAATCATCACACAAAACATCGATGGATTGCACCAAGAGTCAGGTTCTTCCTCTGTCATCGAACTCCATGGCACGACCAGAATCATCGTCTGTATGGACTGCTCCAAGCAGTATCCGATGGACGAGGTCTTTGTGAAACTGGTTAAACAAATCCCTCCTCTTTGTTCAGGGTGCAAGGGAATCCTGCAGCCTGCAGTGGTGTTTTTCGGGGAAATGCTCGATCCGGGGATCATCAACCAGGCTTATGAAGAAGCTAAAAAAAGTGATTTTCTTATGGCGGTGGGGAGTTCCCTTGTCGTCTATCCCGCTGCAGACATACCTCTCAGAGCCAAACAGACTGGATCCAAATTGGCTATCATAAACAAAGACAGCACTCCACTCGATACTGTCGCCGACTATGTGATAAACGAAGCGGCAGGAAAGGTCCTTCCTCAGATCGTCCAGAGCTTCAAAGAAGAGTAGTTTTTTATAGGCCTGCTAATGCACCGCTCATTTTGGCGAGCTCCCAGAGCCGAAGCACTTTCTCAGGATCGAGATATTTCCAATTTTGATAATTCAAAAGCTCAATAAAATCCGCAAAACTCATATTGGATGGCAGGGGAAAGGGAGCTGGCCCACCGCGTGTCGCCTTGTGTAAAGTGTTGATGGTATTGACGCAGTTTGTACGGATTTGCTGCCACTGCTGTGCTGTGTACTCTGTGGTCTCCTGATGAAATCCGGTATCCATGACACCCAATGTAGCTCCGCTCTTTAGGTTCACACGCCACCAACCAAGACGCGGTCTTCCCTCGACAATAATGGGTCGTTCCGGAACCAACACAACCCACCCGTTCCTTAGGGTACTCTCAATGCGTACACGCACATCATCTGACAATCTCCATTTTTCCCACTCTTTGTCCTGAACATCTTTGACCAAACGCCAGCTTATCTCTTGATCCTTTGCCAAGTCGATCAAATAATCGAGATTCATACGGGATTCAGTTCCGGGAACCACCATCGCCTCTGCCACTGTATCAGACACACCCTGATTGAGCCTTGCCACTGCTGGTGAGAATTTTTCCTGAGGAATTATCGAGACGTCATTGTCGACGATATCGAAAATGCGACGCAGCAGAAACTCACCGCCGGCGGCTTCAGCAATACGCGTCCTCAGATTGACGACATTTATGGAGCCAAAATAAGTATTGTTTGCATACTGATTCCACTTTGGGCGTAAAAGAGCCCATCTGTAAAGGGGAGAGTGGAGCGCTTCTGCTGCCATCCCCATCCTGATGTTTAGATCCTCGATGGGATGACCGTCCTCCAATTCATCTTGAAGAGCCCGGAGCTGTTCCACACAGTAACGGGATGAGACTTGATCTGCAAATTGGGAGGACATCTGGCAGGTCAAGGGCAGAATCTTTATGATCCCAAAAAGGCTGTAACCTCTTTCCAGTTTCTGGTCATCTGTAAAGTCCGGTTCTGCTACTTCCTCTTCCGAGCGGTCCGCAGGTCCTAAAAGGTCGAACAATTCGCGCCGTATCGTCTGGTCTTCCTGTCCGGGCAAATGAAGGTCATACTCGAGCAACCCAGCGGTTAAATATCCTTCTTCCTCATCCTCGTCCTTGGGGCTTCCACCTGTAAGTCCTCCTGTTATCCCTCTGAATAATCTGCGAGTGGCCCCTCCTGCTTCAGCCTCTGGAGTAGGATTTGGATTTTCATTGATCCTTCCTCTGTCAGTAAAACTGCGCTGAACGATCATATCCTTACCGATTTCGAGAACGGGCATCCACTCTTTTCCCTCGAGAATCGCGTCTCTGAAGCGGTCGACAGATCCTTCTTCATCAAGCCGCAGATCTTCCGGCCAGTTCAGACACAGGTTATACAGTACGATCGGCTCCCCAAACAATTCATAAGGATACAACGTGTGTTCGAACACTGTATGCTCATCGAGGGATCCCTCTCTCCACTGTTCCGCCACAACACGGACAGTTATCGAATGGAGAAGCCTCTCGTCCAAATCATGAAACACCACCGTATCCTCAGCCTCTTCGATAGTCTCTCCTGGTTTTTTATCTGGGAGAAGCGGATCCAGATCCATCCAGCCATCTTCTGCTTTATATTGTATCCACCANNGAGCCTCTCTTTTTATCCTTCGCAATAAATTGCCTTCGTTTTTCAATTCTCCGGCCGACTCCATCAACATCTCTGCTCGGTCTTTGACCCTCTGTTCGGCATTTTTGTTATCTTCTCTCGCCATCTGCGATAATTGTTCAAGACCCTCTTTCAGTTCCGGTGTGCCCATCTGGAGGCGCTGAGCGATACTTTGGAACCGAGTGGCATCAGATTTTGCTTGGTCAGGCAGAGAAAGAGCTGGAGCGTCAGAAATAGTACGAATATCATCCTCAATTTTTGCTGTCAGGCTGTCCGAAAGTGCGGCATGAGCCAAACGCACCTCATGTCCTGCTGAATCCAACAAATCGCCCAGTAATAAAGAGCGGTCGAGACTGTTGCCCAGCCGGTCCATGAGGACGCCTGCTGCTCCTCGAAGCGAGCCTCGATAAGGAACCCAAAAAGTGTTGTCCCGAACCCACTCAAACAGCTCAACGGGATCAATGCCAACCTTCTGGATGACCGATCGGACCTCGAATGTGTCTTTGGCTCTTTTTTCTTCGGCCATCTCGAGTTCATGGATAACGGCCTCCAGCCATTCCATAATCTCGGCCTTTTCGTCCGATCCGATTTTGGATAGATTTCCCGTATAACCCGAGAGAATTCCCTGCAGGCACCAAAGGGACAAAATCGTCACTCCTAAACGGATAGACAGGCTGATCAAAGAATTCTTTTTTTTCACTTCATATTCTCCTTTCCCCTCTGTTTTTTCTATATCACACCTTCTCCCTTTTGACAATAAAGGAATGCTTTTCGAAAACAGGAGATGAGTTCAAATCCAAATACCTCTTCCAAAAGGATATTCATCATTGTAAAATATTCGAGCGCTATTCTTCGCTATGGAGGAAAAGACGATGAGGGATATTTTCGTATACAGGATAGGTCCATTTTGGCTTGTCTTTGTTTTGTGTTCCCTGTTCTTGATTACCCAAGAGGAACCTGCGGATAGTGTCGATTCTTCTTATTTTTCTGGACTGAAGGTCCGCTCTATCGGTCCAGCGGGGATGAGCGGCAGGATCGCATGCGTGGATGTAGTGGTCGACAATCCAAGAATGATATATGTGGGCACAGCGACAGGGGGAATATGGAAATCCCTCAATGGCGGCGTGACCTGGAAGCCGATATTCGACCACCAGACCACTTCCTCTATCGGCGATCTCACCATCGATCCCTCCAACCCTGAGGTTGTCTGGGTAGGCACCGGCGAGGCCAATCCCAGAAACAGCGCAGGCGTAGGAAGAGGTGTTTTCAAGACTCTCAATGGAGGAGAGAGCTGGGAATTTCTAGGTTTGGAAAAGACCGAAAAAATCAGCCGGCTTCTCCTCGACCCGAACGATCCCGACATGGCATACGTTGCCGCCCTCGGAACGACCTGGGGCGAAAATCCCGAGCGGGGTGTTTTCAAATCAGCCGATGGTGGAAAGACTTGGAAAAAAGTCCTGTATGTCGACGAGAGAACAGGAGCTGCGGATCTTGCCATGGATCCGAACAATCCGAATCGGCTGTTGGCAGTCATGTGGGAACACAGGAGATGGCCCTGGTTCTTCAACTCCGGAGGACCCGGGAGCGGACTCTACCTCAGCATAGACGCAGGAGAGACATGGAAAAAAATCACCGCCAAGGAAGGCCTGCCTGAAGGAGACCTTGGCCGAATCGGCATCGCTTTCTCCCGAAGCCGGCCGAATATCGTCTATGCCCTGGTGGAAGCCGAAAAAAGCGCCCTGTGCTGTTCTGAGGATGGAGGAGCGACCTGGACCATTGTCAACGACAAATCCGGGGTCAGCCCCAGACCTTTTTATTATGCAGACATTCGGGTGCACCCCACCCAGGAGAACACAGTCTACAGGTTGGGAGGCTCTTTGGATATCAGTATCGACGGAGGAAAGTCATTCAAACGCCTGATTCCCTTCTTTACCATCCATAGCGATTTCCACGAACTGTGGATCCATCCAGAAGACGGTGATTTTATGGTGGTAGGCGGAGACGGTGGAATCGGCATAAGCTATGATGCCGGTAAAAACTGGAATTTTGTCCAGAATCTGCCCTTAGCCCAGTATTATCACATAAACGTCGACCTGGAAAATCCTTACAACATCTATGGGGGACTTCAGGATAACGGATCTTGGCGGGGCCCCAGCCGAGTGCTCCAGGGTAGGGCCATCTATAATTTCCACTGGCAGCCTGTTGGCTGGGGGGATGGATTTGGAACGCTGCCCGTCCCCTCAAATCCAAATGTGGGATACTCGATGTCACAGGGTGGCTGGTTAGTCCGATTTAACACCGTAACCGGGGAATTAAAAGATATCCGGCCGCCTGCCCCTGAAGGAGTCAAGCTGCGTTTCAACTGGAATTCGGCGATCTCTTTGGATCCTCTGGATTCCAATACTCTTTATTATGGCAGCCAATTTTTACACAGGAGTAGCGACCAAGGACAGACCTGGCGGATCATCAGTCCTGATCTGACGACAAACAGCCCTGGAAAGCAGCAGCAGGCAAAGAGCGGAGGCCTCACCCGTGATGTGACCAATGCGGAGAACCATTGCACCATACTGACCATCGCTCCGAGTCCGGTCCTAAAAGGCGTGATATGGGTGGGCACCGATGATGGAAAGGTCCAGCTGACCAGAAACGGGGGTCCGGCATGGAGAGATCTCTCTGAAAAATTCACTGGAATGAAAGATGGAGGAGTTCCGCCCGCAACCTGGTGCCCCCATATCGAGGCTTCCTTCCACAGCGCGGCTACGGCATATGTGGTCTTCGATGATCACCGGCGGGCCAATTGGACTCCCTATGTGTACATGACCGAGGATTATGGAGAGACGTGGACCAGTCTAGTCACCTCCCAAATCGATGGATTCGTCCATGTAATACGCGAAGACCCGGTCCAGAAAAACCTTCTTTTTCTGGGAACGGAATTTGGCCTGTATGTCAGTTTCGACCGCGGAAAGAGCTGGACGAAGTGGACACAAGGGCTTCCGACCGTTCCGGTCAGGGATATCATCATCCATCCTTTCGACAATGATCTGGTGATCGGAACCCACGGCCGGTCGGTCTACATCCTTGACGACATCCTTCCCTTGCGCGAATTCACCCCGGAGATCAAGAAAAAGAATCTGCACGTCTTCTCCATCGACGATGCTTACCAATTCCGGACATCCTTTCTCAATCCCGGATACCTGACTCCCGGCAACATGGAATTCCAAGGACAGAACAAGCCTTACGGCGCGCTGATCACCTACTCCATCGGCGAAGGGAAAGATTTCAGCCAAGAAGAGAAACAGGCAGAAAGCACCCAGAGCGGACAGGAGGCCGAATCTCAAAACAAAGAGCAGAAATCCATAAAGATCGAGATAATAGATTCGACCGGTGAGATCGTACGCACATTGAAAGGACCGAACAAGACGGGACTTCAGCGGGTCAATTGGGATCTGCACCATGAGCCGTTCAAATCGCTTTCCGATCCTTATGAAGGGATGTTCCCCCTTACCGGCCCTTATGTCCTCCCGGGTACATACAGAGCGAGAATAGAACTGGAAGGCGATGCCGTCGAAGAAACCTTCCAGGTTCTGGCAGATCCCAGATATCCGGTATCCAATGCAGATCGAAGAGCCAAACATGAACTGATCATGAGGACCGGTAAATTTATCGAAGCGGTTACCGAGGCTCATCAAAAAATCGTAAAAGCTCTTAAGGCCCTGGATGAAGTTCTTCACAGACTCGACTCTCTGGAGGAAAAGCAACGGGAAACGATCAAGATAAAAGCCAATGCCCTGAAGGAAATGCTACGGGCGGTCAAGCTCCGTTTATCACCTCCCAAAGACCGTTCCGGCATCTACGAGGAGACCGAACTCTCTTCGCGCCTTTCCACGCTCCTATCCCGATTAGAGTCCTCTTTCGATGCGCCGACCGAGGGGCAGCTCCAGGAGTTCGAAAAGGTAAAGGCGGCCTTTAACAGGGAGATCATAAAACTCAACATATTCTTCAGGGAAGATTTCCCGAGCTTCATTCAAGAAGTCAAGGAAGCTGGTTTCACTATATTTCCCGATATCGGGCCGACGGTAATCAAGTTTTAGCTTTTTTCTTTGCTTTGCGCAAAGTGAGATACAGCTCAGTCCCAAGACACTTCTCGGCAGCTTGGCACCAGTCGGCGCAGCCAAAGTCTCTTAAGACCTGAGTGTCATCTTTTCGAACTTTGGATCCACATGAGGGACAGATCCGGACTCTGTCATCGAAAAAGAACTCCACCTCCGCATGACAAGATGGACAAGGAAGGTTGCAGACCACGTCCCCGATTTTTTTCCTGCTTATATCCTGGCCTGGGCATTTCTTAAAAACCATCTAATATCCCTCTTTATTTAAGCTTGGAGAATGAGATTGTCAAGTCTCAGGACAAATTTTGGCGCTTATGTGATCGTGCACTGCAAACTCCTATCGCACAAAAAATTATGATATCATAGTTTTTGATGAAAATAGCCGTTAGCGGAAAAGGAGGCACCGGGAAGACAACACTTGCGGGAATTCTGGCGCATCTATTTAAAGATGATGGTTACAGAGTATTGGCCGTTGATGCCGATCCGGATGCAAACCTTGCCTCAGCGGTCGGCATCCCGCCCGAACTTGCCTTGTCCATTAAGCCGATATCTGAACAGCGCAGGCTGATTAAAGAGAGAACAGGCGCCAATCCGAGACAATTCGGTCAGCTCTTCAAACTCAATCCCACCGTATCCGATATCCCGGATGATTTCAGTGTCGATTTTGAGGGCATAAAGCTGTTGGTAATGGGATCGGTTCGAAAAGGAGGCGAAGGCTGTGCCTGCCCGGAAAATGTGCTCCTGAAAAACCTGCTGTCTGAAATCTTGTTGGAACGCAAGGAAGCCGTTATCGTTGATATGGAAGCCGGCATCGAACATCTCGGCCGGGCCACGGCCCGCTCCATCGATAGGATGTTAATCGTTGTCGAGCCAGGAACCAGAAGTATAGAGACGGCAAAAAAAATTATAACGCTGGGCAAAGAAATAGGGCTGCAGGACTTCGGAATCATCGGAAACAAACTCCTGGATAAACACCAGCAGGAATGGATCGAGAAACATTTCGAACAGAATGTGATCTTCGGGATGATCCCTTTCGATCAGAACATCCTGAAGGCCGATCAGCAACAGAAATCGCCTTTCAGCTTTCTCGGTGAGGATTCAAAGGCTGAATTTTCGAAAATTTACAGCCGGATCAAGCATTGAAACAAATGTGACTTTGGAGTATTAAGTGGCCACAGAAGATGATACACTGCTCTAGTTGGATCGAGCCGGAAAGCCGATCTGGCATATCCCGGATGAAGCACCTGTTTATCAGGCCGTCCATCGATTGATGGTCAGACTCATGAGAGTATAGAAAGCAAATGACAAAAAAATCTATTCAGAAACACCACAAGGTGACTTTCTTGCCGTTCGGAATCTCAATCGAGGTTCCCGCGAGAACAAAAATTCTGGAGGCTGTCAAAAAAGCCGGTTTACCCTTGAATGCCGCCTGCGGAGGTGAAGGCACCTGCGGTGAATGCAGAATTCGAATAAAGAGCGGAAATTTTGAAGCCAAAACCTCTGGTGTGCTCTCCACACAGCTTTTATCTGAAGGTTATGCCCTTGCCTGTCAAACCCACATCATCGATGACCTGGTAATTGTCATCCCCGATTATCAAGAGCGTTCGGTCAGAAGTGTCTTAGGCTCTGAATTTTTCGAAAAGCAAAAAAACAATATATCCGGCGTGTTTGAACACAATCCTGCGGTCAGAATCCTGGAGCTCGAACTCCCTTCCCCAACCCTGGAAGACAATTACAGCGATCTGAAGATTCTGGAGAGAGAATTTCAAAAAGCGACAGGCAAGCACAAACTTTCCTGCACTTACTCGGTCCTGTTAAAACTGGGCCAAGCCGTGCGTGCTCAGAAGGGACACATTCAGGTCATATACATCTACGATTCAGATCAAACCACCATTTTGGATGTGCTGCCCGCAGAGGCAGAAAAAAAATTACTCGGTCTGGCCTGTGACATCGGCACATCGACTGTTGCTCTCCATCTGGTCGACCTTAAAACAGGCAGGATCAAAAGTACCTCTTCCAGTCTCAACCAGCAGATCAAATGCGGCGAAGATATCATCTCCAGGATCAACTATGCCCAAAAGCCCGGAGGTCTGGGAGAACTCCAGGAACTCATTGTGCGGACGATCAACCTTCTCATCGAAAGCGCATCCCAAAAAGCTCACCTCTCTCCTTCAGATATCTACTATGCTTCCTTCACAGGGAACACCACTATGATGCATCTGCTCCTGAGGCTAGAGCCCCGCTATATCCGGGAAGAACCCTATGTACCGACGTTCAATGATCTCCCTATCCTCGATGCGAAGGACCTTGGATTAAATATGAATCCTGAGGCCAAAATCCATATCTCCCCCGCAGTCGGTAGCTATGTGGGTGGAGATATTACAGCAGGATTGCTCTGCACACCGATTCTTCGGGATGCAGAAAAGATCGCGCTTTTCATCGATGCAGGAACCAACGGAGAACTTGCTGTCGGAAACAGGGAGTGGCTGATGACCTGTGCTTGCTCGGCAGGCCCTGCCTTCGAAGGAACCGGTATCGCCTGCGGAATGCCTGCTTCAGAAGGAGCTATCGAAAAAGTCACACTCGATGAAAGCGGAGAGTTGTCATACAAGGTCATTGGAGGAGAGAAGCCGAAGGGTGTGTGCGGCTCGGGTCTGGTGGATCTTCTGGCCGAGCTTCTCATCCACGGCTATATCGACCGCCACGGAAAATTCAAGGAAATAAATACCAATCCAAGAATCGTAGACAGTGACGAGGGTCTGGCGTTTGTCATTATCGAGGGGAAAAAGAGTTTCTGGGGAACAGACATCCTTCTCCCCGAGAGGGACATCGCGGACTTGATCCGGACCAAGGGTGCCATTTATTCTGCCTGTTCTCTTCTACTCAAGAATGTCGGGCTTCGATTCGAGACAATCGATAGCTTCTACATTAGCGGAGGTTTCGGACAATATCTGAACATAGAAAACGCGGTACGCATCGGCCTGCTGCCCGACCTCGAGAGATACCGGTTTCACTACATCGGCAACAGCTCTCTGCTCGGCGCCTATCTGATCCTTTTATCTGATAAGAATAAAAATCTTACCAATTCCATAGCAAAGAAAACAACTTATGTGGAATTGAATACAGAGCCCAGCTATATGAATGAATTCACGGGTTCCCTGTTTCTGCCCCACACGGATATCAACCAGTTTCCCTCTGTCAAGAAAATTTTCAACCAAAACAAGCACTGAAAGAATCGTACCATGTTGTTACAATGTCATGGCGAGCGACTAGAGGAGTGTGGCAAACCTGTCATTGCAGGCCAGCCAGGTGGCGAAGCAATCTCTTATTTGAGATTGCCTCGTTTCATCGTATCAATGGATCGCCGTGTCACTTCGCTTCTCGCGATGACACACTCATTTTATATTTAGCCAATTACTCTCAGGAAAGAGAGGAGGACGAGGATGAGCAAAACGATTTCCGACATCATAGGAGAAAAAATTATCCTACTGGATGGAGGATTTGGGACAGAGCTGATCGCACGCGGCTTTCCTCAGGGAGCCTGCCCTGAAACCTGGAATGTGGAAAAGCCGGATGTCGTGAAAGAGATCCACAGAAACTATTTCGATGCAGGATCGGATGTGGTGCTGACCAACAGCTTCGGCGGAAGCAAGATCAAGCTCGAATCCTCTGGCCAGGGCAATAAGTGCTATGAATTGAATCGGGCAGCAGCACAGATTGCCAATGAAACGAAACCGGAAGGCAGGTTCGTAGCAGGAAGTATGGGTCCCATCGGAAAATTCCTGAAGCCGGTTGGAGAATACGAAGAGGATGCATTCGAAAATGCCTATGCCGAACAGGCCAGAGGCTTGAGCGATGGAGGGGTGGACTTTCTCCTGATAGAAACTCAGTACGATATCATGGAGGCTCTGTGCGCTCTGCGAGGAGCGAGAAAAGTGACCGATAAGCCGGTCTTCGTCACCATAACCTTTACCAAAGGACCTCGAGGCTATTTCACCATCATGGGAAACAGTGTGGGCCAGTGTGTGGAAGAATTGGAAAAGGAAGAGGTCCCAGTGATCGGCACCAACTGCACGCTCAACAGCGAAGAAATGGTGGATGTGATCGGCCTGTTCAGAGAAGCGACATCCCTTCCCATTATTGCGCAGGCCAATGCAGGAAAACCCTCGGTTTCAGGCGAGGGAGAAGTCTCCTACGAGCAGACTATCGAAGACTACCTGGGCTTCATTCCCCAGATGATACAAAACGGAGCCAGCCTCATCGGCGGGTGCTGTGGCACAAACCCTGAATACATCAAACGCATGGCTGAAATCATACCAAAGACTTAATTCTGCAATTTGGCCTTGATATTGGTCGTGTCAGGACATTTTACCGAAGAGAGATCACTGTGCATGATTCTCTCTTGAACTTCGAGAGGACTTCAAAGCTTTGAGGATTTTTTCCGGCGTGATTGGGAGCTCCTTGATCCACACCCCAGTCGCATTGGCAATCGCATGGGCTACGGAAGCCAGAACAGGGAGGGTCGCTCCTTCTCCGACCTCTTTGGCCCCATAAGGTCCTTCTGGCTCGTAGGACTCAACGATACCGCTGAAGATTTCGGGAGCATCCTTGATGGTCATCACCAGGTAGTCATGGAGGTTGGGATTGAGGATGTTGCCTTTTTCATCGTACCGGACATCTTCCATGATGACTTCGCCGGCTCCCATCACCGCGGCTCCTTCCACCTGCCCATGGACAGCCTGGGGATTAATCGGGGTGCCGCAGTCGTGGAAATCGGTGATTCTCTCTAATCTCACCTTTCCCGTCTCTAGATCGACACTGCATTCGCAGACTGAACTGGAAAAGGAAAAGGCGGGACTCGTTCCGACTGCTGCTCCCTTGTAATCCCCTCCTAGTCCCTCAGGAGGTTTGTACCATCCAGTGCCCACAAGAGGCCCATTGGCGTTGAAGTACTTCCGTGCTGCTTCTGCCCATTCCATAACTTTGGATTTATCTTTTCTGTGATGGATACGGTCGTTTTTAGCCTCTAGATTCTGAGGCTTGCAGTTCCAGCTTTGCGAGACGACAGCAAAAAGTCTTCTGAGCACATCCTGGCTTGCCCGGACAACAGCGTTCCCTCCCATCAGGGTCGTCCGCGACGAGTAAGCCCCCAGATCGAGGGGGCTGATATCTGTGTCTTCGGTCCGGATGCGGACTCTGTTCAGGCTGATGCCCAGTGCCTCTGCACACATTTGGGAGAGCACGGTCAGGGCGCCCTGTCCTATTTCAGCGGCCAGAATCAGCAGGATGGCTGCGGTCCCGTCTTCGCTGATCTTCACCATGGCATTGGAATGGGGNNAAGCTGAGCTTGACCTGGCCTCGGTATTTGGCGTATCCAGCCCCTGAGACAAAGCCTCCACAGCCTATGCCGATTCCTTGTCCCGGGGGGAGTTTCCCGTATTTGTCCTGCCATCCGGATTTCTCCCTCACTTCCTTCAAAGTCTGTTTAAACTCGCAGCTCCGCACATCCAGGTCATTGCAGGTGCGGGTGTTGGGCTCCATTGCGTTGCGGAGACGAATCTCTATGGGATCGATCCCCAGATCATCGGCGATCATGCTCAGAAGGGATTCGAACGCAAACCGCGGCTGCGGTGCGCCGTGTCCCCGCATGGCTCCACAGGCCGGTTTATTGGTCATGATGCGAATGCCATCGTACTTGTAATTCGGAATTCTATACAGGGTGGGAATCATGCTTCCGGCATAATAGGCAGTTATGACCCCATAGGATGTGTAGGCGCCTCCGTCGAGATAAATCCGGCTCTGGACAGCGGTTATCGTTCCATCCCTTTTCACACCGATCTTGAACCGCATGTACTGCTTGTGCCGGCCTCTGCCGTGAAGAAACATCTCCTTGCGGCTGTAGACCATCTTTACAGGCCTGCCCAGGTTCCTGGACGCGATGGCAGAAACCAAATCGAGGGATGTGGTGTCGAGTTTCCCACCGAATCCTCCACCCACCGGCGGGCGGATGATCCGGATCCTCCCAAGAGGGATATCCAATACCCTGGCAACCATATAGTGAAGATAGTGAGGAACCTGAGTAGAGGCATACAGCACCAGGGTTGATCCGTCATTATCCCAGTAGGAGATAGAGGCGTGGGGCTCGATCGGGTTCTGGTAGACGTGATTCCCGACAAACGCCTCCTCCCGGATGTGTTCTGCCTCGGTAAAGCCTTTCTCCACATCCCCAAAATGATGCTCCACTCGGGTGTTGATGTTGTGTTTGTATCTGTCATGGATTTGAGGAGCGTCTTCTCTGATTGCCTCCTCAGGATCGAACACGGCCGGGAGCTCCTCATAATCCACTTCGATGAAATTGAGGGCCTTTGCTGCGGTCTCTTCATCCACGGCGATAACAGCAGCCACTTCGTCTCCGACGTGGCGAACCTTTTCCTTGGCCAAGACATGTTCGTCGTAACGAGGGGGATTGATGCCATAAGTGATATCCGGCACGTCTTTTCCTGTAATCACGAGATTGACTCCGGGAAAGGCTTCGGCCTTGCTCGTATCGATGGCCTTGATCCGCCCATGGGCGACCGGGGAGGTCAGGATCTTTCCATAGAGCATGTTTTCGAAAGAAAGGTCGGCCGTGTATTTGGCCCGACCGCTGACTTTGTCGGAGGCATCCACGCGGGGAAGGCTCTTTCCGACCGTAGCGTACGTATCCAGATCCCGGGAATCGAGAGGAGGCTCATCGGATGTTTTGTATTTTTCCCAGTTCCTTACAGCATCTATGATCCTCTTGTATCCAGTGCAGCGGCAGAGGTTTCCAGAAAGGGCATCCTTGATTTCCTGCTCCGTAGGATTCGGATTGCGCTCGATCAGTGAATAGGCGCTGAGAATCATCCCTGGAGAACAAAATCCACACTGGACAGCCCCATGGTTGATGAAGGCGCGCTGGAGGGGATGGAGCTTGCCATGTGCCGCAATTCCCTCGATCGTTGTGATTTCCGTTCCTTCACAGGAGGAAGCAAGCAGAAGGCAGCTGTTTTTGGGCTCCTCGTCGATCAAAACAGTACATGCTCCACACACACCCAGGTTGCATCCTTTTTTAGTCCCGGTGAGCCTCAGTTTATCCCTGAGCGTATCCAGCAAGATTTCTCCGTCTTTAACAGCCACAGTGTGTTTTTCACCGTTGACACTCAGGGAAATAATACGGTGGCCAATGTTCTCTTCTCTCATGTCTCTTTCATAACTCTATCTGAATTTCTCATATCTATGACCGTGCTCGACTCAATGCCTCATCCAAAGCACGATGGGTTAAAACTTGAATCAGCTCCTGTCTGTACCAGGCAGATCCCCTGATATCAGAGACAGGACTTCCTTCCTTTTTCGCCAAAGAAGCGGATTCATCAAAGAGCGACTCTGAAGGCTCTTTGCCGATCAGAAGATCGGATGCCTTACGCGCCAGAAGAGGCGTCGGCGCTACCGCACCAAGAACGATGGCGGCATTCCCAATTTTTTCCCCGCTCATGGTGATGCGGGAAGCCACTCCCACCACAGCCAGCGCATTGGCTTCCCGAAGGGTCAGTTTTTTGTAGGAAAAGCCTGTTCCTGGCGGAGGGAGGGGAAGACAAACAGATGTCAAAACCTCCCCTGGGCCACAAACCGTTGCTCTCGGACCGGTGAAAAATACAGAGAGACTGACTTCACGGGAAGTGCCGCAATCCAGGATGACCGATGCATCTGCAACCATGAGCAAAGGGGGAAGGTCGGCAGATGGAACCGCGCTCGCTATGTTCCCACCTATAGTGGCCAGAGTACGGGTCTGAGAGGAGGCCATGGACCGGGCCGCATCGGCGAGGGCTTGAATGTGCTGGTTGATGAGACTGCTGGAGAGGATCTGGTGAGGAGTCACCATCGCTCCGACCCTGATCTTTCCCTGTTCTTCTCCGATTCCTCTAAGCTCTTCGATGTCCTGGAGAGAAATCAGGTTTTTGACCCGGATGAGCCCCTGCTTGATGTCCACAAGAAGGTCTGTTCCCCCAGCTAACAGGCGCACATCTTCCAGCTCACCGAGCAGGTTCACAGCTTCGGTAATGCTTTGAGGCCTGTGGAGCCGAATATTTGAAAGGCTCATTTCTATTGTCAAGACATAAACGCAAGTATCTCGGCGTCAATGATATCGAAGGGATGGCTGCGTTCCCCTATGGTCGCCCGCCAAGACATCGTATTAACATTCATTGTGTTTGTATGTGCATAAACTCCCTTAAGGTTTTTTGAAGACATAGTTCAGCTGCCCGTTGGGAAGCTCATTGGCTTCGGTCGTCAACTCCATTCCCAACTGGATTTCCTCCTCTGGAATCTCACTGGCAATACGGCCGAAGACCTTATAATCGCCGTAATCCAGGACCGCGATACAATAGGGAAGATCATCCTCGAATCCGACCGGAGCATACTTCAGTTTGCTGTAGGTTATGAGTTTTCCCACGCCTTCCACCTCGAACCAATCCATAGCGCTGCTCAAGCAGTTGAAGCAGTCTGCTCTCGGCGGAAAATACAGCCTTTCGCAGCTTGTGCATCGCGTTCCCATGATCTTTCCCTGTTCCAGATAGCCGATGAAATCATTGACCCTGGTGACGGAGGTAAAGCTGACCGTGCCAAACTTTTTAAACCGGTCATCTATTTCTTTCTTTTTACTCATCTTACTGCCTCCCCAAGATGGTGACTGTCCCGTAAAGGCCCACGCCGCCGATATTGTGCACCAATCCTATCTGTGGGTCATCCACCTGCATCTCTCCTGCTTCGTCCCTGAGCTGGAGCACGATCGTCCGGATCTGAGAACCTCCCGTCGCTCCGATCGGATGCCCCTTGGAGAGCAATCCCCCATCCACATTGACCGGTATGATTCCCTCCTTGTAGGTTCCCTTGCTCTTAATAAGATTTTTCCCTTCTCCTCGCTTCGCAAATCCCAGGTCTTCATACGCCAGTATCTCGGAAATTGTGAAACAATCGTGGACTTCGGCGACATCGATATGTCTAGGCTCCACTCTGGCCATTTCATAGGCCTGACTGGCTGCCTCCTGGGCTACGGCCAGTCCTGTGAACTGGTCGCGTCCCGACATATTGACGCTGGCAGAGGCTGCCCCCAATCCAAGAATCCACACTGGTTTCTTGTTAATTACCTTGGCCTTTTCTTCGCTGGCTACGATCAAACAGGAGCTGCCGTCGGCGTTGGCACAGCAGTCCCCTACACGGAGTGGGCTGGAGACCGGACCAGACATGAAATGGTCAGGATCGGTAAAATTCTCCGCGGCAACAGGCTTGCGAAACAATGCCTTATCGTTGATCTGACCATAAGTGGCTGACTTCACCCGCACCAATGCCATGTCTTCCAGGGACGTCCCGTATTTTTCCATATGGGCTCTGGCAAACATGGCATAATAGGCCGGCATCATCGTGCCAAACGGGCTCTCCCACTGGATATCCGCCCCACGGCCCATCCTTTCCTGAGACTCCGCCGATGAGATCTCCGACATCTTCTGGAAACCCACCACGGCCACGATGTCATGAAGCCCGGATTTGATCAAGGAATAGGCCATTCTCAGGCCCATACTGGTCGAAGAGCACAGACTTTCCAGATAGAAGGTGGGCTGAGGCGTGAGCCCGAGATATTCGGCGAAGACTCCGGATGGAGAACGCTGTTTGTCATATTCAGGAGCCGAACAGATGATGGACGCATCGATATCTGCAACCGGAATCTGCGCGTCGTCCAGGGCCTCTTTGAATCCTTCGAAAGCCAGCTCTCTGATCGATCCCGGGTAGCCTCGAACGAACCTGCTCTGTCCCACTCCGATTATAGCGATTTTTTCCATGTATTCCTCCCTTAAATATACTGGCCGCCGTCGACTTTGATGACCTCACCGGTGATATGTCTGGACTTGTCAGAAGAGAGGAAGGTCACGATGTGTGCCACGTCATCCGGCTCTCCCAAGCGGTTGAACACAGTCTCGTCGGCAGCCTTCTGCTTGAATTCTTCGGGTAAATCCTTGAACATATCGGTCAAAATCATCCCGGGAGCTACAGAATTGACATTCACGTTGTATTTCCCCATCTCCCTGGCCACAGTCTTGGTCAAACCGATAGTTCCGGCCTTAGCGGCTGAGTAGTTCGACTGCCCGAACTTTCCCCTCAGTCCATTGATAGAGGTGATGTTGATGATTTTCCCATATTTCTGCTCCTTAAAAGTAGGAGCGACTGCCCTGATAAAATTAAAGGTGCCCTTCAGGTCAACGTCGATGACCTTATCCCACTGTTCCTCGGTCATTTTCCAGACGACTCCGTCCCAGTTCATTCCTGCATTATTGATCAGGATTTCCAGATGATCGAATTCCTTGAGCACCCTCTTCACAAGATCCTGCACCGCTTCGAATTCAGAAACATCAACTTTGTAAGCCTCTGCCTTCCGGCCCATGCCTTTGATCCTTTCCACAACCGCTTTTGCTTCCTCTTCATGACGGCGATAAGTCAACGCCACGCCTGCGCCGTTTTGAGCCAAATTCAGGGATATGGCCGTTCCTATCCCCATACTCCCACCAGTGATCAGGGCGACTTTTCCTTCTAATTCCATTTTTTCCTCCTCTTTTTTCCCTATATTATAAAAAAAACAAACATTCTATTTCATTCATTTATGTAAACATTCCTTCCTTTACAAATCTTCGGATCGTTTCTCTGTCTTTTTGACAAGGCGCAGATGTTTTTGCCTTGCAGGCCTTTTCATAACAGATGATGGCTTTTGTTATCACATTCAACCCTATTCTCTGGACGTGAAAGGAAACCCGGGAAAGACTCCGACCTATTCCTTGGGTTTGGGCATTGCAGCTTCCATGAAGGCCTCATCCACCGATTTCCCCTCTGCGGTCAACTGCCTGTACTTTATGAAATCGATCACATCCTGTCCTGTCATCTCCTTGGTATTGAAAGCATGGAAGCCCATGAACGCCTCGGTCATCATGTTCACCGCCAGCCAGTGCCGGTTGTAGTTTTTTGCCATATCCCAGAAAAATTTCTTTTTGGCCCTCACGCTGTCAATGGATTTTATCAGACAACCCGGGAAGAGATTGGTGAATTTCCAGACGATATCATGGATGGCTTTATCCAGAAGCTCAAAATCGATCGTCGCTGTCTTGAGAAACTCCCTTGCCTTTTTCCCTTCCTCGCCTTTCACGAATTCGCCATAAACGATCTCTCCGTCTTCGACATATCTGTCTATAATGACCGCTGGGTTCCGAATGAAAGCGTCGTCCTGCTTGATCACGGGTACGACCTGGCTGACAAGTCCCAGTCTCTTCATCTTGTAAGCGCTCCAAAGTTCGCAGGACACGCAGTTCCAAATGGCATCTTCGATGCTCAGGAACCAGGGAAGAAAATCGGTCGAGCCGCCATCCGGAGCTGAGCCGTGACGGGGACCGGCTTGACCGAAAATGGCTGTATCCGCAGAAATCGCCAGGTCACAGGCCATTCCAATCTCCTGGCCTCCGGCTACCCTCATCCCGTTCACACGGCAAAGGGTAGGCTTCTTGCACATCAGGATGGCATCCACCATCTGGTTGAAAAGATCCATGTATTCGCCGTATTCATTGGGTTTGCTGGTATAATACTCGGCATACTCCTTGGTATTTCCACCCGTACAGAACGCCCTGTCACCGACTGCCGTAAAAACGACCGCGACTACTCTTCTATCCAGCGAGGCACTCTGGAATCCCGCAATCACGCCTTTGACCATCTTAGTGGTATAAGAATTGTATTGGGCGGGATTATTCAGGGTGATCCATGCCGTGTACAATCCCTCGATCTCCTTTCTGGAAGCATCGATGACCGGTTTTTTCTCATACATGGTACACGGGGGTTCGGTTCCCCAGTGTTCTTTGCCCCAGAGCCGATGATCCTTGAGCTCATCATCTCTTTTGAGCCAATCCAAACTCATCTCTTCCTCCTTTTATGGGATTTCTTTCCTGTGATTTTCTTACACGCTGAATACTACTTTGCTCGCTAACAAGTGTCAAGCCGAAGGCGGTTCTATGGGTCTTTTATCGAACACCGCCACAACAAAGAAGGTGACCAAACTGACTATCCAACAGAAGTAAATGGGATGGGGGAGACTGATTGTCTGAAAAAAAGCCCCGATCTTGGGAAAAATCAGCCACAGAGCAAGAGCGGCCATGGCCATCAAAAGAGTCCAGGTGGCATGAGAACGCCGGCAGATTCCGGGCCAGAAAAGAGTCATCAAGGTTACCAGCGTATAGGCTGTGGTCAAGGTCAAACCGATAAGCAGGGTCTGGAGTATTCCCCGGACAGAGATCGCAAGAAGGAAGGTTAAAACGCTCAAGATGAGAACCGAAATCCGGGAGACGAGCCTCTCTCCCTTTTCTTTGAGGTCTGGGATCCAAAACCTTTTGATCAAGTCCCCCACAACCAAAGTGGCGCTTCCTATGAGAAGCGCGGAGGCGGTGGACACATCTGCTGCCCAGAGCCCGGCTAAAACGATACCTGCCACCACCGGGCTCAAGCTGAGGACTGTTCTCGGCAAGGCCTCTGTTGGCACAATTCCTGGCTGAAGCACGGTGGCGGCCAGTCCGATCAGGGCACTGACGAATCCGACAGGAAGAATGATCAGCCCGGCGAGAACGAATCCCTTCTGTGCCGAAGCGGAATTCTTGGCCGCAAAACTGATTTGGACCACCGACTGCACCGAGAAGGCCATGGTGCACATGACCAGGAACCAAGCAAAAACGAGGCTCCATCCGATCGCACCCAGGTCAAAACCCGGATGGTCTGCTGGGATCTTCCAGACTAGTTCCCCCAAACCACCTACCTTGCCTATGGCCAGAAAGGCGCCCAGAAGTACTCCAAAATAGATAAATATCACGTTAATGATGTTGGTCAGTCCAGCTGCCCAAAACCCTCCGATCAAGGTGATGCCCACAAAAACTATGGCTGTCACAAACATTCCGGACTGAAAGGTGAATACATCAGGGAGAAGAGAAGAAAGGATGGCTCCTCCGGCTACGTACTGGAGGGAAGTGATAACGATCTGGAGGAGCAGTTGCCCGATCACTCCTATGACCCGTCCAGCTGTGCTGTAATGTCTCTCGAAAAGCTCGGGCAGGGTCGTGACCTCCATCCGACGGTAGCGGTGAGCCGCAAAAAGGCCCACCATTATGGCCCCAGCAGCCCAGGCCGCGTTGTACCAGCCAGCGGCTATACCTGAATGGTAGGCTCTCTCTGCTACGCCAATCGTCGAGGCCCCCCCAACGGCCAATCCTGTTAAGAGCGGAGCTATTACCCAGAAGGGCAGCCCTCGTCCCGCTAAGAGATAGGCAATCATCCCCCCACGGCTGAGCCGGCGAGTCGCCCAGGTTAGCCCATACAGAAGAATGATATAAAGGATGACGATGCCGAGCGGAATCCAGTTCATTTCCCTTGATTAAACCTGTCAGTGCCGATGAATCGACCCTTCTTTTTCAAGATCTCAGCCCTATCGTACGGATTTGCTGAATCAAATCCCTACCATGCGATCTTTAGACGGGCATCTACGACAGCCGCACCTTTCCCTTTCTCGAATGCCATAACGGGATTCAGATCCATCTCATCAATCTGGGGAAAATCAGAAGCAAGCTGTGAAAGCCGAAGCAGAATCTCGACGAGTTTCTCGATATCTGCAGGCTTTTCTCCCCTTACGCCCGCCAACACGGGAAATCCTTTGATGGATTCGATCATCACCAGGGCATCTTCTGGACTTAAAGGAGCGAGTCGAAACTGAACATCCTTCAGCGTCTCGACAAATATCCCACCCAATCCGAACATAATAGTGGGTTCGAGCCCCTCATTTCTTTTCACTCCCATGATCACTTCTCTGCCAGCTGTCACATATTCCTGAAGGATGAAAGAAGGCTTCACCCTGGCGAATTTTCTGGCTAATTTACCCAAAGCTGCCTTGAGGGTTTTCTCATCTTTGATATCCAGCACCACACCTCCGGATTCTGTTTTGTGAATGATTTTCTGCGAATCCACCTTCAATACCAAAGGATATCCGATTTTTGGGGCAGCCTTCTCAACCTCTCCTCTATTCTTGCAGCTTATCGTCTCAACCGATGGGATACCATAGGATCCGAGGATATCAAAGACCTCTTTCTGTGACAGAAAGATATCCTTTCCTTTGTATTTCTTGAAGATCGATTCCGGTTCTGTTTTGTCAATCTTAAATTTTCTGTATTTTGGAGACTTCCTTATTGACACCTTTCCATACCCGGTCATGGCAGAGAGGGACCTGGCAGCCGTCTCCGCATAATCGTACACCGGGATTCCGCTTTCCCTGATGAGACGGATAACCTCCTGCCATTTCTCGATAGTGATCACCTGGCAGACGATGGGCTTTTCAGCGGTATCGCCGATCTCGCCGAGCTTCCGGGCAATTCCTTCGCAATCCACAAAAGGGGCCGTCACGAAAACGAGAAGGAGCGAGTCGATGTTGGGGTCTTTCAGCAAAGCCGCCACCGTCCCGCCGTATTGTTCGGGTCCAGCGGTTGCGACCACATCCACGGGATTGGAAACAATGGCTTCCTGAAAAACCAATTTTTTCAAGGTGTTTTTGGTCCGGGTGCTCAGCTCGGCAAGCTGCAGTCCTGCTGCCACACATTCGTCTACAGCGATAATTCCCGGTCCTCCTGTGTTGGTCACGATACACACCCGGTCAGCTTTGGGAACGGGCTGGGAGGAAAAAGCGACAGCCGCATCGATCATGTCCTGCTGGGAATGAAAACGGAGGACTCCAGCCTTCTGGAAAATCACGTCGGCGATGGTCTCCTGTTCGATCAGGGAACCCGTATGGGAAGCTACCGCTTTAGTCCCTTCTGCCGTCTTTCCCGTTTTAAGGGCGAGAATGGGCTTTTTCGGAGCCACCCGGCTGGCTACTTCGAGAAATCCAGCAGGATCCTTGAATGTCTCGATGTGAACCATGATGACTTTTGTATCCTCATCCTGGCCATAATAATCGATAATTTCGTTCATGCTCACGTCAGCTTCATTTCCAAAACTGGAATACATTCGTATTCCTTTACCGATGCGGTAGAGGTGGAGTTTCAAGGTCTCTCCCACCCCTCCACTCTGAGCTACGATAGAGATATTCCCGGGAAACATCGGGACGAAAGTGAAGTTGGCATAAACAGAGATTTCTGGATCAGAATTTTGAATTCCCTGAGAATTTGGGCCGTAGACCCTCATCCCATATTTATGAGCGATGTCCACTATCTGCTTCTCGAGCTGAAGCCCTTCCTCCCCCACTTCCTTGAATCCGGCCGTGTGCACGATGGCAAACTTCACCCCTTTCTTCCCGCAGTCTTCGAGGACATAGGGAACCAGGGTGTTTTTGATAGAGATGTTCACCAAATCCACGTCATCCGGTACATCCTTGATCGAGGCATAAGCTCTGAAGCTCTTGATATACTTGGATTTGGGATTGATGGGGTAAATGGGACCTCTGAAATTATGATCCAGAAGGTTTTGCATAACGATGTGACCGATACTGAGAGGATTGTTCGAAGCTCCTACGATAGCCACGGATTTTGGCTTAAATAAAGCATCAAGCATGTTAACCTCCTTCGTTTTCCAAAGCATAGAGAGCCGCTCCGAGAGCGCCTGTGAGTTGTGGAAGGGGAGGAACGAAAACTTCTCTATCCAATCTCTGCTCAAACATTTTGACCAGAAATGGATTGTGGGCCACCACTCCCCCGCTCATAACGATGTCCCCATCCAAGGGGTCCATCTCCAGAGCTCTTTTGATTACGGAATCAAAAATTCCCTTGATGATATCTTCGACTTTTACATTTTGGCGGATTTTGGTCAGAATTTCCGTGGCGGTGAAAACGGTGCAGTAACTTCCGATCGGAACATCTTTCTCAGCTTTCCGTGCAAGCCCATCCAGTCTTCCGATCTTGATTTTGAGACGATTGGCGATCTCCTCGAGAAAAGCACCGGTTCCGGCTGCACACTTGCGGTTCATCTTGAATCCTATCCGCTTTCCTGAACCATCGATTATAATGATTTTGCTGTCTTGTCCTCCAATATCAACCAGAGTATGGGCACGGGGATAGTGGTGAAAACTTCCCTTGGCATGACAGCTGATCTCGGTTTTTGTGGACTGGGCAAAGGGAACATTCCTTCTTCCATATCCCGTGCTGACTATGGTTTCATCCTTAGAAGGCCCTAGGCCACTCATCTTCAACGCCTTATTATGCGCTTTTTCTGCAGCTCTCTGAAAATACGCTCCAGAAGAAAGGACTGAGTGGCCGATGATCTTTTTCTTTCGATCGATGAGGATGGCTTTGGTGGTGGAAGCGCCGACATCGATTCCAACAAAATAGCCCATGTTATATCATTTATTCGAGACCTGATCTGCTCTGTGGACCAATCGCGACTGTTTCATCCTCCTGCTGGTAAGACAGACACCGAAGAGGTATGCTGTTTTATCGACTTTCCAACTGTTCGACAAAGGCTTCGATATTGGTCTGAGCCTGTTCCTCAGAATAACAGCGCAGATCGTTCAGGTCTCCATTTATGGTCAAGGCAGGGATACCGAGCCTTTCAGAAAGCCTTTCCGGCATTCCGTAACGGTTGTTGGAATTGTTGGGACAGGTTTTGGCATCGTGAAACAGCAGACCGTTCAATTTGTACATGTTGACCATATTTTCGATGTACTGCTCCTTGAAATTCTCGTCCCTCACGATAAATATCTCGGTATAGGCACGGGCCATACTCATGAAAGGGTCCTTGGGATCGAACGAATCGAATATCCAGCTATTGCAGTAGGTGGAGGCGATCACAGCCGTTTTCAGACTGATGAAGAACTCAGCAAGGTTCCTGAGTTTACCCCAGATGGGCATCCCTTCCCAGTAAAGCCTGTATTGCTCTCCTTCCACAGCTCCGTCTTTTTGGGCAATCCGTTCCTCCAATTCCTGGAGGAGCACTTTGTAGTACTCCACGGCTACATCAGTCCCCCTGAGCACCACCGCTGGTCCCATATGGATGGTTTCATCAAAAAAGCTTATGGGAGCGGGAATCGCTTTATTTGTCTCGAGGACTTTTTTCCACAGCTGGGTACAGTCATAAGAAAGCCCCAGGATATGCCGGAACTTATCTATATCGAAGGTATTTCCTGAAATTTCCTCCAATGCGGGAATCAAACCTTTGATCTGTTTTTCGATGCTGGCCAGATGATCCGTTGTTATGGTGCCGATGTTTCGGTATGTGGATATGCCGAGTGCTGGCACTTTTAATTCACGCGAATACCAAGAAAACCAGTCCTGGACATCCCGGCACTGGTTGGTGTTGTAAACCAAAACATCAGGTAAGGGAACACCTTCGATGCCTTCATAAGCGCGAGAAAGAGGCGTCTCTTTTTTGATAAACGCCCCGATGTCGCTGGTTAGATAAGAACAGATGTCAGGAGAATAACCTATGGCATTGGCAGCGGGTATGTAATCAGTGGCTGTGCGTGTAGAGCCCAGCATAGCCCCATGATTTTCAGGATAATACACCAGAAATCCAAGACTCAGCAGGAGCTCTGCCGGTCCGACGCTCGTACACCAGGCAATTTTCGGCGATCCTGCTTTATATGCTTTGTCCAACTCATAGAAGTAATCGGCCATAATCTTCCTCATATGGCCCGTGGCTTGAATTTTCTTGATAGCGGGTTTTTTCTCCTCGCTCATTCTTCCTCCTTCATACAAATATAGAGTTTCTTTCAACCCTAGGAATGATTCGCTTTCCTGATGGGGGGAGTCTAAAATTTTGTCCCTTCACGAGATATTCAAAATATCAATATTGCCTACCCAAGTCAAGAATCTTCCTCTCATCCGATCCATTGGACCAGAGGGGTGGCTTCTGCTTTCTGGCCCGGCTTGACAGGGAGGGAAGCACATGATATGAATGTTCTTCATGGGTTTCAGCGAACCAACCTGCAAACTCAAACGATTCATCCCACATTTTATAAGAGGTGTAACCTATGAATTATGAGAATATCATCTTCGAGATCAAAGAGAAAAAGGCCGTGCTGACGATCGACCGTCCTCCGATGAACATTCTGAATATAAAGACTATGGAAGAGATGAACGACGCCTTGAGCACCCTCGCCGAGAATAAAAATGTAAAAATATTGATCATAACCAGCGCCGGTGAAAAGGCATTTTCGGCGGGAGTGGATGTTTCGGAGCACACAGGAGAAAAGGTGGAGCGGATGCTTCATGTGTTTCATGATATTTTCCGTAACCTGGCAAAGCTCGATCAAGTCACCGTGGCCGCTGCGAAAGGATTCACGCTAGGAGGAGGATGTGAGGTAGCCATCTTTTGTGATCTTATTTTTTCCACAGACAATCTGAAAATCGGACAACCCGAAATCAAGCTTTCTACCATTCCTCCCATAGCATTGTTGGTCATGCCCCGCCTTCTGGGTTTAAAGAGAGCATCGGAGCTTCTCCTTTCAGGAAAAGTCATCGACGCTCCAGAGGCTGAACAGATAGGACTCGTCAACAGAGTCGTCCCGCTGGATGCCTTCGATTCCGAATTAGAGGCTTTCATCCAGCCCTTCACCGAGTTGAGCTTGATCGGACTGAAATATTCGAAAAAAGGAATACAACTGGGCTTAGAAAAAAACTTTCTGGAAGGACTGGAAGAGATCGAGAAAATTTATCTGGAGGAGCTCATGGCTTCTGAGGATGCCCACGAAGGTCTCAAAGCCTTCATGGAAAAAAGAAAGCCTGTATGGAAAAACAAATAAAGGAGAAAAAAGATGAAAGCGGCAGTATTCCATGGACCCAATCAACCCTTAAAAATCGAAGAGGTCGAAAAGCCAAGAATCGAATCCAATGAAATTCTGGTGAAAATCACGGCCTGCGGCGTGTGCAACACAGATCTGCATTACATAGATCACGGTGTCCCCACTTTTAAGAAGCCGCCCATGATCCTCGGTCATGAGCCGTCGGGGATAGTGGAGGAAGTCGGTTCAGAGGTGAAAAACTTCAAAGTCGGCGACAGAATTCTTATTCCTCCTGTGTTCTCCTGCGGATATTGTGTTAACTGCCGCCTGGGCAAGGAGAACATATGCTTGAATATGGCGATGCTGGGCAACCATTTCGATGGTGCTTACGCGGAATACACAAAAGTCCCAGCCAAGGACTGCCAGCACCTGCCTGAGGCTCTTCCGCTTGAAGAATCGAGCATAATCGCCGACGCCATCTCAACTCCCTTTCATGCAGTCAAGAACAGAGCCCAGGTCCAACCCGGTGATTCAGTGGTCGTTTTCGGCTGTGGAGGTGTGGGCATCAATGTGGTGCAGATAGCGGCAGCTGTGGGAGGCTCCGTTACTGCGATAGACATCGTCGACAGCAAATTAGAGGCAGCTAAAAAGCTTGGAGCCCAACACACCATCAATTCCAAGGAAATGGAAGACAAAGCTCTCCTCAAACAGATACGGGCACTCACAGGAGGAGGGGCGGATATTGTTATCGAAGCCATCGGTAATCCCAAAACGATCGTACTCGCTTCAAACGCCGTCAAACCTGGAGGGCGTCACTGTCAAGTCGGTTATACCCACCATGATGTTCCGATCAATGCCGGAAGACTCATGTTCCGTGAAATCGAAATCAGAGGCTCTCTAGGATGCCGTCCGGTGGACTATCCTAAGATCATCGAAATGGTCAGAACTGGAAAGATCCAATTGAAACCTGTAGTTACACATAAATTCAAACTGGACGACATCAATCAGGCTTTTGATCTGATGAGAAAAGGTGAGTCCCTGCGGTCCATCGTGGTCTTTTAAGAAGAGTACAAGCTCACATCCTTTGTTCTTAGTCGAAAATCAAAGATATCCTGTCTCGACAAAAAATTCAGGCTCCCTTTTTTTGGATGACTCTCCAATGTGACAAATTTTGTCAAACCGGGAGAAAAATTTGTTATTTGACAGCAAAAAAATGTTTGTTAGTGTGCAACTCTTTTATTTTTAATAGATTAACTTTCTTGCTTTACGGCACATCTTTTGCTGATATTCAGAGTGGGTATTCCCACACAAGGCTATCGAAAGGATGAAATAGACAATACATGGACATAAAAACGAGAGGCTTCACACTCATAGAGGTGCTGATCGTGGTTGCGATCATAGGTATCCTTGCTGCACTTCTCATTCCCAATGCCATTACTGCCATCCAGAAATCCAAACAAAAGAGCGTAATGAAAGACATCGTATCTCTAGCCAGTGCGGCTGCAGATCACATGACGGATAACGGGGAATGGCAAATCAACCAAAGTGGAGACATCGTGCCAGGCAGTGCTTTTGTCCAGGCTCTCTCCCCCCTCTATATCAAGGTCTGTCCGATAAATGACTATTGGGGTGAGTCCTATAAGGCCTATGTGGGTGCCGATGCAGCCATTCGGAACATCGATCCTGCCGATATCGGTCCGGATGATTTTCTTATCGAGTCCTACGGCCGTGATAATATCTCTGACGGGTGGACATATGATCCGTTGACACCGAATGATGACTATTATGTGGTGGACAGCCATCAGGCCTTTAGAAACGATTTGATCAACTGGAACGGCTACTGGATTCGGTCACCTCGAGTGGCGCAGTGATTCCTATTTCCCCTTAAATTTTCCTTTTCGCTTTTCCAAGAATGCAGAAACTCCTTCTTTTTTGTCCTCGGTGGTGCAGGTCAGGGCATGAAGATAAGACTCGAGGGCATATCCTGCTACAGAATCTCCTTCCTGGCTTCTGTTTACGGCTTCTTTTGCGTATCTCACTGCCAGTGGAGGTCGTTTGGCGATCTTTCCGGCCAATTCCAGGGCACTGTTCCTCAATTCCTCGATAGGAACTACTCTATTCACCAGACCAATACGATAGGCTTCCTGGGCATCGATGAAATCTCCCGTAAGAATCATTTCCATGGCACGCCCCGCTCCGACCAAACGCGGGAGCCTCTGTGTTCCTCCGTCGCCAGGAATGATGCCCAACTTGACCTCTGGGGCGCCAAACTGTGCATTTTCTGAACAAATACGGATGGAACAGGCCAAGGCAAGCTCGAGCCCGCCTCCTAGAGCATATCCGTTTACGGCTGCGATAACAGGAACAGGCAGATTTTCGATTCGAGAGAAGAGATTCTGTCTCGTTCGACTGACCTCTCTCCCGACAAGAGCATCCCGGTCCACCAGCTCCTTGATGTCCGCCCCAGCTACAAAGGCTTTATCACCAGCACCGGTGACCACCAGGACTCGTAGGTCTCTATCCTGTTCGATCTCATCCAGAAGTTGCTTCAGTTCATCGGTTAATTCATTCGATATGGCATTGAGCTTATCTGGACGATTTATGGTCAGCACTCCTACGGCATCTCTCTTTTCATAGATGAGCGTTTTGTACATGATTACTGCCCTCCTTTCATTTCCAGGCCATTAGAGAATCGTTTGGTTCCTTCCTGGAACTCTGGATGAAATATTGATTCTTTGTTTTATGTAAAGGCCCGAATACCAAGTTCCAATGCACCGATAATGAGCTGTTGAATTTGGGAAGTTCCCTCATAGAGGGTGTTGATCCTTGCGTCACGGTAAAAGCGCTCCACATCATATTCGCCCGAAAAGCCGTATCCCCCATGAATCTGGATGGCCTTATATGCAACCCGATTGGCCATCTCGCTGCAGTAATACTTGGCGATTGAGGTCTCTCGCGTGTTGGGCAATCCTTTATTTTTCAAATGTCCGGCTCGATAAACAAGGAGCCGCCCGGCCTCGCATTCCACTACCATATCCGCGATCATCTGCTGGACGAGCTGAAAGCCGGCAATGGGCTTTCCGAACTGTACTCTTTGTTTGGCATACTCCTTGCAAATGTCGATACATCCCTGTGCCAGCCCTACACAGCCCGCAGCCACGGTGTATCTGCCGAAATCCAGCGTACTCAAGGCAATCTTGAAACCTCTGCCAATATCCCCCATCACATTCTCTTTTGGAACCCGGCAGTTCTCCAGGAAGATTTCGCCCGTGTTCGATGCCCGGAGTCCCAACTTATCATGAAGATCCCGTGTGGAGAAACCTTCGAATCCCCTTTCTATCAGAAAAGCAGTGATTCCCCGGGCGCCTGCCTCTGGATCAGTTTTGGCATAAACGACAGCCAGATCTGCTATGCCCGCATTGGTAATCCAGGTCTTCTGGCCATTCAGTACATAATGGTCCCCTTCCTCCTTGGCAGTGGAAATCATGCTGGCTGGATCACTTCCCGAATTGGGCTCGGTGAGACCATAGCACCCGATCCATTCTCCGCTGGTCAGTTTAGGCAGATATTTCTTCTTCTGTTCCTCATTCGCAGACTTGAATATCGGAAGCTCCACCAGAGAAACTTGTACAGAATAAGTCCCTCGAAGCGATGAGTCGACTCTACCGATCTCTTCAGCGACGATAGCATGGCTGATATAGTCAAACCCTGCGCCTCCATATGCTTCTGGAATAGGAGTGCCCATAAACCCAAGTTCAGCCAGTTTATGAAAAATATCCCGCGGAAATTGGGCTTTTTTATCGTTTTCTCTGGCTACCGGAGCAATTTCTTCGTTCGCAAATTTCCGAATGGTATCCTGGATCATCCGCTGTTCTTCGGTTAAATCAAAATCCATGATTCCCTCCTTTCATAATCTTCTTGCCAGCCGCCTCCTTCTCCACCTCTTATCCCATCTCGGATGCCGAAGGTCAGTCTTTCAGGAATGGATTGGCGCACCAAGGGATCAATATTTATAGAATCCCTCTCCTGTCTTTTTCCCGAGTTTCCCCTCGGAGACCATCTTTTTTATTATATCCGGAGGCTTATACCGCTCGTCTTTCAGCTTTTCATACAGGGTTTCCATTTTCGAAAGATGGATGTCCAGGCCGATCATATCGATCAGAGCTAAGGGTCCCATAGGAAGACCAGCACCCAGCTTCATGGCTTCATCAATATCTTCAGCCGATGCTATGCCATCGGCATAAACGACGGCCGCTTCATTCAGCAGCCCTGCAAGCACTCGGCTCACGATCCCGGCAGGTGCTTCCTTAAAGGTGATGACCGGCACCTTACCCAGCTTCTCGGCAAAGATTTTTGTAGTCTCAACGGTTTCGTCCGCTGTCTTCTCTGCCCGGATAATTTCGACCAATTTCATGATCACAGCGGGATTGAAGAAATGCATCCCTATGACCTTTTCCGGCCGGGAGGCGGCTGAGGCGATCTCGCTGATAGAAAGAGCCGTGGTGTTGGAAGCTAAAATGGTTTCTGACGAACAGATATCATCCAGTTTGTGGAAAATCTCCTTCTTTAATTCCAAATTCTCAGAAACAGCCTCGATCACAAAATCACATTCTCCAGCAAATTCCAGATCCGTCTGCCAATTTATCAGAGAGAGGACGTTCTCCATTTCATCCTGAGTTATTTTGCCCTTTTCTACCCGCCTCTGCAGGCCTTTTGTGACCTTAGCTCTGGCTTTGTCGATAATCTCATCGGTAACATCGACAACCGTAACCTCTAATCCATGTTGCGCACAGAGCTGACCTATGCCGGAACCCATGATCCCTGCTCCGACAACAAAGGGTTTTTGGATATCCATAATTATTCCTCCCAGCTATAATCTCTCGACCACAATGGCGACTCCTTGCCCCCCGCCAATACAAAGGCTCACCAATCCGAGCGTTTTATCCCTGTTTTTAAGGGCATAGAGAAGTGTGGTCAATATCTTGACACCCGTGGCCCCAACAGGATGTCCGAGTGCAATAGCCCCTCCGTGGACATTGACTTTGGAACGGTCCCATTCAAGCTCCCGCTCCACAGCAAGAATCTGGGCAGCAAAGGCTTCATTGAGTTCGATGATATCGATATCATCGAGCTCAAGACCTGCCAGATCCAAAGCTTTTCTTACTGCAGGCACGGGTCCGATGCCCATTATCTTCGGATCCACTCCGGCATGGGCATAAGATACGATTTTTGCCATGGGCTTTATGCCCAGCTCCTCGGCCTTTTCGTTTTTGAGCACCAGGAGGGCAGCAGCCGCGTCACAAAGTGCGCAACTGTTGGCTGCGGTTACCGAGCCATCTTTTTTAAAAACCGGAGGCAGCTTTGATATCTTCTCGACCGTCACACCCTCCCTGGGAATCTCCTCTGTATCAAAAATCTCAGTCTTTCCTTTTCCGACAGGCACTTCGACAGGAAGAATTTCCTCTCTGAACAATCCCTCCTTTACGGCTTTAACGGCTTTATTCTGACTCTCCACAGCAAATTCATCCTGTTCCTGGCGACTGAGGCCGTACTTCTCTACCAGAGTTTCAGCCGTTACCCCCATCAGATGTCCTGCCAGCGGGCATAGAAAACCATCCTTATGAAGAATGTCTATCAATTTCCCATCGCCCATGCGGTTCCCCCACCTTGCACCATCGGCAATATAAGGCACCTGGGAGCTGTTTTCAGCTCCTCCGACCATAACTACCTCTGCATCTCCAGCTTTGATCAACTGGGCAGCCAGAGATACGGCTCTGAGCGATGAGCCACACCGCTTATTCACAGTGAACGCCGGGACTTCGACCGGGAGACCGCTTTTCACGGTTGCCAACCGTCCGATATTTGGCCCTAGCCCTGCCTGCCAGCCCGTGCCGAAAACAACTTCATTCACTTGAGCCGGCCCGATCCCACTGCGCACCAGCGCTTCTTCAAGAACGAGGGCACCTAATTCTACGGCGGACACCCTCTTGAAAGACCCTCCGAAACTCCCGCCTGCCGTACGGACAGCGCCCGCGATAACAATGTCGCTCATGAATTTCCTCCTAAATTTGAAAATTGTTTGTCGTCATGAAAGGTAATTTTGAGTGTCCTATTATATTTACCTGCTTCCGTACCTGTCAACGAATATCCTGTCTAAAAAAGAATATTTTCTCAGGAGTTCGCAAGGCCTCTGGATGATTGAAAAGACATGGGAGCCGAGTGGATCCTGTCTAGTGGTCTTTTTTTTCTGACCTCCGGAATACCCGAAGGAGATCGGACAATCTTCCTTTGATATAGCCTTCTCTGACAAAATATGGGCCTTCCTCGGGCTGGATCCATTTGATGTATTTTCCCCTCTTTACTCCATGAGGGTCTCGAGCTAAACCGATTCTTAAATCACCTTCCTTTGTTTGGATGATGGCTACATTGACTCCACGCTCATCTCCTGGGGGAGTGTACTGTGTGGCCGCTATAACCCTGTCCTTTCGAGGGGATTTTTTTTCAATCAGTTCATCAGGAGGAATTTGAGGGAGATTTTTTTTCTTAAGTCCTTCTCGTGTCCTGCTGGGATCCGATCTCTCGAGGATCCCTACCACACTGGTGTTGCCGAATCCGCTCATATTGAACCAGAGTCCGTAATTCAAGTCCCTAAGCTTCTCTCCAAACATATTTCTGTACTGTTTATGTCCCCTCATCTGCCAGACCAGCTCAACGAGCTGTGCCCCACCTGAAGCTCCGAGAGGATGGGTGCGTGCCAAAAATCCCCCGGACCTGTTGACATAAGTCGTTCTCCCCATCTTGTTTTTTTCTTCCAGAACAAACCGATGTCCTTCTCCCCTTTCGGAAAAGCCCAAATCTTCTGCCGCAATCCAGGGCACGGGTTTAAAAGCATCATGAAGCTCGCAGAGGTCTATCTCATGAGGATTCAATTTGGCTTCCTCATAGGCTCTTCTCCCAGCCAGTACCGCCGATTCGAGATAGATCAAGGATTTTCTCTCGGCAATCTTGATGTAGTCAAAGGCAGATTTGACGCTGGCCAATTTAATATCTGTCGGCCTGGCAACGAGGTAAACCGCTCCTGCCCCGTTATAGGATCCGCTGCAGTCAAATTTTGTTAAAGGCCTGGCGATGATCCGGTTTATTTCGGGATTTTTGTATTCCTCCCATGAAACCGGTTTTTTAAAATATGCTTTATCATTGAACGCACCGTATCCAAGACTTCGCACACTCATCTCATAACAAATCTTCTGGAATTCTTTCTCCGATACCTTGTAGGCATCCATATACTCGTAGCTGGCCAAAGCAGCTACAGCCGGCATCTCCCCCAGTCCTCTTTCCCTTTCTTCCTCAGCAATCACTGTCGAGATCTGGGAAGGGATCTCTTCATTGGCAAGCTTACCCTTCATTTTTTCACCGAAACAGACCAAGACCTTTAGCCCGGCAGAAGCCAAACGCTTTCCCAACTCCACTGCAGCCGCCCCCGTGGCAGATCCGAGTTCGACATGATAAATCTCAGCATCCCGTGACAATCCAAGTTCCATGCCCACCAATGAGTCGAGTCCTGTCTGCCGGGCAAAACCGATAGGGTCCATGCTGCCGATAACCAGACAGTCTGGAACATGATCGTCAGTGTAAGGAACCGAATCCCGTAGAGCCTTTTGGCAGGCATCGGCCAGCATGACTCCGATAGGCCGGAAATCCTTCCCGAAGGGGGTCAAACTCACTCCTGCTATATAAACTTCATTCATAAGACAAATAAACTCCGTTTCCCTTGGTGAAAGAAGCCCTTTATATTTTAATATGCAGAAACAAAGATTAAAAGCAGAAAGTCTGCACGTGGCACTGCATCGGTCTTGCAATTTTCCTGGCGATGAAATAAGGTAAATTTGGAAATGATCGAAGAAAATATCAAAGAAATTCTGAAGGAACTTCCTGAAGGGGTGGAGCTGGTGGCAGCCGCTAAAACCAGGACACCCAAAGAAATTCTTCGAGCTGCAGAAGCAGGCGTCAAAATCGTCGGGGAAAACTATGTCCAGGAAGCTCAAAAAGCCTATGCGCTGGTGGGACATAAGGCGAGATGGCATTTCATCGGACATCTTCAGAGAAACAAGGTCAAAAAAGCAGTCGAGATTTTCGATATGATTGAAACACTTGACACGATCGAACTCGCAGCGGAAATCGACAAGCGCTCTCTGAGAATCGGCAAAATCATGCCTCTTCTCATAGAAATAAACAGTGGGAGAGAAAAGCAAAAATATGGCGTCTGGCCCGAAGATGCGGAAAGTCTGATCCGAGAAGCAGCCGGATACAAAAACATCGAGATACAGGGTTTGATGACCATGGGACCGGACTTTGGCGATCCAGAGGATGCCAGGCCCTACTTTGTGGAGACAAAAAAACTTTTCGAAAAGATAAAGGCTCTGGACATACCTGGAATAGAGATGAAGTTTCTTTCCATGGGCATGACGAATTCCTACCGGGTGGCCATCCAGGAAGGTGCCAATATCGTTAGAATAGGCACCAAAATTTTCGGCCCGCGAGAGCCTGATTAGATTTCCTCGCCTTCTCCTGTTTCCCTATCTGATTTCTCGCTCTCCTCGATTGCTTCCTCTACAGCTTGGTCAAAATCTTCACCCATATCTTCCCCCATCTCTTTCCCCATTCTTTTCATCCAGCGGGCTAAGCTTTTGGGATCGTTCTCATCCAATCCAGAGAGCTTTGAGGGATCGGCCAAGCGTTCTAAGCGACTCTCTTCGGAACGCAGTGTGGCTATACGGGAGACCATTTTTTCAACATCCAGAGATTTGCAGGATTTGCATCTAGGGGTAAAAGATTCTCTCGCATTCAGTGTGATGAATGTCGATTTTTTACCGCAGGTCGTACACCTGTATTCATATATCGGCATATGTATTCACCTAAACAGCCGGGTCGAAAACCAGGTCCTTCTGCACACAGAGATCAGTTCCGAGAACAGAGGCTTCAACTCCTAGACCAGGATATCTTCCTTCCAGCCTAATTTTATCAATTCTATCCTGCTGGGATCGCTCACACCGAGACTGTGTTTTGTGTCCGCGATTCGGATATGTTTGGCCGGAGTCTGCATGGGCAAATCCTTGCCAAAATATTCATGCCGTTTGGCTTCTATAATCATCAGCCCCACCGCATCCACAGCAACTGGGTCTTGGCTGACCATAATCCCCTTATAGTCCCATACATATTTGTCATTATAGCTGTGGGGGCCGACCGTGTGAAATTGAGGATTGAGCATGACCAATATGTTCAACTTTGTCCTCTCGATGAGATTGTACTCCTTCCAGAGAGCTGCAAGATCTGCACAGGAATCAGGATGATAGGCTGATGCGCGCGGAACAAACATGATATGATTTTTGATACAGCCGCCGATTCCTGACCAATGGTGTGTTCGGGCAGGACGGGCATTGATGATAGCTGTGGCTTTTTGAAATAAAGGATTCCGCCTTACACCCCGGTCATCAATGCCTATGTTCTGCTCGGAAACGCCTACATCGAGTATCCGTTTCTTTATCGCCTGTTCTACTTCTGGTGGGGTGCGCAAATAATGCATAACATTCGTCTTAATACCCACGATATCTGAAGATTTCACCAGTCTTTTCCACGACACGACAGGATCTTTTTCTCCCAACAATGTCGTGACCGCTTCATCCAGCATATTTTGCACGACCTCTGGATCAGGTTTTTTGAAGGAAACCAAGGCCTTTTCGTCCCGGACGAGAACCACCCGCGATTGGCCAGAAGAAATTGCGCCAATCGGTCGCCTCACCCTATAGGCAAAAGCTCCGGCTAAAGGAGAGAGAGCCGCCACACGGAGAAAATGTCTGCGTGTGATCATTTTTTCAGCCATTTGTTGTCTCCTTTCATCGTCATATTTTTACCCTTTCTGTTCGAGGACGCTTTGGATCATCCTCTTCGCGTGAGATTCAGATTGACTATCGAATACAATGATAAGCAAATCTTCCTTAAAACGGACCGCCGTCCATTTGCCATTCTCGGTTCGAAGGATACCTGAATCTTCTGCCTCAGGCATGTAGGCTTTGATAAAGCTCTCATGGGCATCCTTGGCTTTATCCGCTCCTGCATAACGGACAAGGAGGATATAAAAAATCTCATTTCCTTTTGCATATGATGCAAGAGCGGCATCTGTTTCTTGCCCCAGCAGAAGGATATTTTCATCCGCGACAAAGAAATGATAATTCAAGATTAGGTGATTATAAAAAAAACGGATCCCTTTATCTCTTAGGTTCTCGAGCGGAAAGAGACCAACAAGTGCAGGAGGATCTCCTTCCTGCTTGATTGAGGATGCTACCCTTTTCCCCAGGAGCAGTAAGGCCATCTTGGCTTCCTCGGTTTCCTCTTCAGCATAAAGAGAGACGAAAAAACGACCTTTCCAGAAAGAAAGAAGCCCACTTTTATATGTGGAATCCTGTCCAATACCCACATCCTCCCCTTCGAGGTCATGGGTAAAAACGCCGAAGGCATTTTTTGAAGAACCCATATCGAAAAGATCAGCGATTATTCGAGGATTGGCATCTTTTGTGTAAATCCTTGCCAGGAGGCGCTGAAAACTGTATGCCCTGTAGATTTCCCCTGCACCATCGATGTAGTCAAAAATCGTGTCAGGATCGTAAAGAACATCCGGGTCCTTCGCCTCCCACCCATTCAATTCTTTCGGAAGAAAGACCCCGAGATCGACCTCTCCTCCGCTCTCACAATTGCTCATCAGTACTGTGCCTCCTGATAAAAAAAGAAGAAAAAAAATCAAAGCCAGATATTTCATTTCTGATGATTTTAACAAATCTTCACAAAATCTGCCAGAAATAGAAAAGCTATCCAAAGAATCTCTGCAAAACCGTCGGTAAAAACCTTAGAAATCTTATATATTTATGTTGAAAAATATTTTCTTTTTAGATATGATGTCATCTGAATTATAATCAATAATTTATAAACAGAGGAGTCATCCATGATTAGGCTTTCAACAAAAGGAAGATACGGGACTCGTCTTATGCTTAATCTCGCTGATAATTATCATAACGGAAATGAATCTGTCATACTCAAAAATGTTTCCCGCGATGAAGAGATATCCATTCGATACCTTGAGCAAATCATCATCCCTCTAAAGATCAATAAACTCGTTAAAAGTATCCGCGGAGCCGGTGGTGGATACATACTTGCCAGACATCCTTCCACGATCAAGCTGAGTGACATCCTCCATTCCCTGGAAGGAGCCTGTTGTCTTGTGGAGTGTGTGGATGATGATGAATATTGCGAAAGAATTCAAGAATGTGCTACTTATGAAATCTGGAAAGAAGCGAGTTCTTTACTGCAAAATTATTTCGAAAAAACGACTCTCCAAGATCTCCTCGAAATTTCCAAGAAAAAGAAATCTGCCCGTCGATAGTCTCTAAATTTCTTCCTACACAAAATCCTTTCTCTCTCTGGAAATATCTTTTATCGCTTTCCTCTTGACATTGGCAGAAGAATCCTTATAAAATTTATATGTAATGTCAAGATAAAGATAAGGAGTTCTCCATGATCAAGCTTTCAACAAAAGGTAGATATGGCACACGATTGATGCTTAACTTAGCGCTTCATTATGCAGAAGGAAAAGAAGCCGTGGTTCTGAAGAATATATCTGAAGAAGAGGATCTCTCCATTCGTTATCTTGAACAGATCATCATCCCTCTCAAGATCCATAAACTTGTCAAAAGCGTCCGCGGAGCAGGCGGAGGTTACACTTTAGCCAGAGATCCCTCAAAAATCACTGTATGCGAGATTGTCGAGGTTTTGGAAGGATCCTGTTCCTTGGTAGATTGCGTGGAAGATGATGAATTCTGCGAGCGTACCACCGAGTGTGCGACTCACGAAATCTGGAAAGAAGCTAGCACTCTATTAAAAAATTATTTCGAAAGCAGGACTCTACAGGATTTGATACAAATTTCTAAAAAGAAAAATCGTAAGCACACTGAAATGAAAAAGAGCTAAAATTGTCTATGATCGATCAAATTCTATTCTACTCGATAAATTAAGACTCAAGAGGTTCTAAAAGGCAACTATCAAAATGTCATGATCAAAGGAGAACATGACACTCGAGCAGTTACCTCAATAACACAGAAAAATTCAAAGGTAGTTTGCCAAAAAAGTCTATTTATCTTATACTGACTATAAATTTGGCATGATTTACAGATATTATAATGATTAATTTCAACCTGAAGAGCTGGAAATTAAGAAACAAAATAATACTTCATCTTGTCGTGATCGGCGTACTTGTTACATCTCTCCTTACTTTTCTATACATAAAAACTCAGCAGAATATCATCTATTCGATGAACAAACAAAAAGCGAAGATAATCGGATCTATGATTGAAAATAGCATCTCATCTTCAATGAAAAAGGGAGAAAATGAAGAAGTCCAATCCATCTTTGAGAAAATTGCATCTTCAGTTGATATAAAAGAAATAAGGATTCTAAATCTACAAGGCAAGATTTTACGCTCCTCTGATCCTGATGAAATCGGCGTGCGCGTCGATTCAGGCACTCTAGATAAAATGAGCGATTTTCTTTACGCCGCTACTCCAACAAAAAAAAACATGGAAAGCATGATCTATATTAAGCCTAAATCAACGATTCAAGGATTCAGAATTATTGAAAACGAAAAAGAATGCTCTGCCTGTCATGGCCCTGAAAAGAAAATAAACGGAATTTTAGAGGTAAATATTGACTATGCTCCTGCTGCTGCTCTTCTAAAAAAGAGCCAGATGAAGGGTGCCATCATTGCCATTTCATCCTTAATCATTCTAACTATTATCATCATTCGACTCTTTGACAAATTAATCAATCGACCCATCTTCTACTTAAAAGAAAAGATGAAAAAAGTGCAGGGAGGCGATCTTGATATCCAGATTTCCAGAACAAAGGACGATGAGATAGGGAGTTTGACAAAAAGTTTTGACGAGATGATAAGAAAGCTTAAAGAGGCCAACCACAAGATTGAAGATTTATATAATAAGCAAATGGAAAAGGCGGAACATCTCGCTTCCATAGGAGAACTTGCCGCCGGATTGGCCCATGAAATCAAGAATCCGATCACTGGCATGAGAGGAGCTCTCGAGATCATAAATCAACAAACCAAAGCTTCTGATCCAAAGAAGGAGATATTCACCGAAATGCTCCTTCAAATTGAAAAAATCAACAATGTTGTTCAGGCTTTGCTAAGCTATGCAAAACCCAAGGAAATGAGTAGAAGCCTTTATGATCCAAACCAATGTACCGCAGAAGCTGTCAAACTCGCTAAACCTCAATTAAACGGCAAGGATATCCGTTTTCAAATCCATAGCCTAAAAAGCGGAGACCTGGCACTCATAGATGCTGATAAAATTCAGGAGGTTTTGCTTAACTTGATGCTCAACAGCATATACGCCATTAAGAAAAAAGGAACCATATCCATAAAACTCAAGAAAATAAATAACAACGAATTAGAAATAGTCTTCTCTGATGACGGTCCAGGGATTAAAAAAGAAAATTTATCACAAATATTCAATCCATTCTTTACAACTAAAAGCAGGGGAACAGGCTTAGGGCTTTCGATCTGCAGAAAAATCATTGAAGCTCACAACGGTTCAATACGTGTTCACAGTATCGAGAAAAAAGGAACATCATTTATTATTCGACTGCCTGTTCTAAAATAGAGAGCTGATTATGCGTCAGAAAAGAATATTGCTAGTGGATGACGAAAAGCTGATTCGCTGGAGTCTTGGCCAGAAATTGAGAGAATGGAATTTCGAAGTGATCGAAGCAGAGAATGCAGAAACGGGGCTCCGACTAGCCGAAGAAGTGGTGCCGGACCTTGTACTGCTTGATGTAAAACTTCCAGATAGAAAAGGAACAGAGTTATTAAAAGATCTTAAACGAGAGCGGCCAGAAGTTCCGGTTATCATGATAACTGCCTATGGAATTATCAATGATGCAGTTATAGCTATGCGCCGAGGTGCCTATGATTTCATCACAAAACCCATTGACTACACAAAGTTGGAGAGCACAATCAGAAATTCCTTGGAGATGGTCGATCTGAGAAAAGAGATAGCTTTCTATAAGGAAAAAGAGAGAAAACAGTTTGAACCATCACAGATTATTGCGAGTTCTAGCTCGATGAAGCATATTTTAGAAATGGCTGAAAAAATAGCGAGAAGCGAAGCATCCATTATCCTCTTACAAGGGGAGAGCGGTACAGGAAAAGATCTTTTAGCTCAAGTCATCCATCATATGAGTCGCCGTAAGAACGCTCCTTATCTGACAATAAACTGTTCAGCTATTCCTGAAAATCTTCTGGAAAGCGAGCTGTTCGGTTATGAAAAGGGAGCCTTTACAGACGCCAATAAGCAGAAAAAAGGGCTTGTTGAATTAGCCGATCAAGGGACTCTCTTTTTGGATGAAATCAGCACTTTAAGCCTCTATCTGCAGGCAAAGCTATTGCGTTTTCTTGAAATACAGACTTTTAAACGAGTTGGAGGTTTGAAGGATATCGAAGTTGACCTGAGGGTCATAACCGCGACAAATCAAGATCTCGAAGAAGCCTGTCAAGATGGGAATTTCAGGAGAGACCTATTCTTTCGCCTTAATGTTTGCCCTATAATTATTCCGCCTTTAAGAAATAGAAAAAAGGATATTCTGCCATTAGCTCGACATTTTATTGAAGACTATAACCAGAAATTTAGAAAGCACATCAAGGGCTTACAGAAAGATGTGGAAGATTCTTTTCTCGCATATGAATGGCCAGGAAATGTAAGAGAGCTGAAAAACGCAATCGAGAGGGCTATGATCTTTGAAGAGAATTCATTCATATCTACTGGTTACCTACCTATCCAATTAGATAAAAAAAGACCTTCGTTTCCAAAGGGTCTGGAAGAAGTGGCTAATCTTGAGAATCTTTCTCTTCCAGAAACCGAGAAAAAGCTTCTAATCATCGCCCTTGAAAAATCAGAAGGAAACATAACCAAGGCTGCCAGATTATTACATATCACAAGAGATACATTAAGATATAAAATTAAAAAACACAAAATAAACACACAAGAATATTCCTGCCCAAACTAACTCCATTCTATAAGAAATTATCTTTAATGGATAAATCTCTTCCAATCGATCATTTCCATGACGCTTTTAGGTTAAATGACCCACTTAATGGGTTAGATGCCCCAATTTTTCAAACATCCTTTTTTGTCTACTTTTCAAAGGGAATCTAATTCTTTTATTTTCAATAGAAAAGACAAGTCTCATCATCAGAATCATTTGGCATAAAACATGCACATAAGCAAAAAGTGAAGTTCTATGTACAGAATTCTTATCATAGACAACGATAAACTCATTCGATGGTCCTTAAAAGAAATATTTTCTCAAGAAGGATACGGTGTGGATACATGCGACACAGCAAAGGCAGCAATAAATTTGGCAAGAAAAATGCCATACCATCTTATTTTTACTGATTTCGAAATAGATGACGGAAATGCCATAGAGATGTTAAAAAAAATCAAAGAATTCCAGCCAAAAGTACAGATTATTATCCTATCAGCTCTCCCTAAGCAACAGATTGAATCAAAACAAGAGGATTTACCAGTTTATTCCATTATAGAAAAACCTTTCAAATCGGAACACCTGTTATCCATTGCAAAAGAGGTACTAAGTAGGGCAAACTTTGACCATTCAGAGCCATGAGAAAGAAAGATCAGAGGAGTCAAAAGAAATTTGGAGGGCTTCTCAACTTTACATAAAAACAAAGACCATTAAGGAGGTATGTGTACATGAAGATAACAAATAAGAAGATGAAACTGCCTTCAGCAAAAACCCTTGCCTGTATCGGATTGGTTATTCTCATTTCCTGCTATTTGTCCGCTGCTAAATTGACCACTCAAGAAAAAAATTTTGGGATTTGTGCTGAATGCCATGAAGACGTATGCACCGACTTCAAGCTTGTCCGTCATGCCGAAATAAAAACAGAAACATGGACTCAAGTCGCTCAGAAAGTCGAAATCCTCTGTGCTAATTGTCATGGAGATCCAGCTAAGCATTTGGAAGAAGGAGGCGGAGCAGGAACTATTTTTGGATTTAAAAAGACGGATGATGTCCAAGCAAAAACAAAGAAATGTTTAGACTGCCACAGCGGTACTCGAGCCCGCTTCTTCGCAAGCCCCCACGGAAAGGCTGCTATGGATTGTACAAATTGTCACGACGATCTAATGAAAAGCCTGCCTATAAAGAAGAGTCCAACCAAAATCTGTATTTCTTGCCATGAAGATGTTTCAGCTCAATTTCAGCTCAACGAAAGACACAGGCTGCAAGAGGGGATTCTAGAATGCACGTCTTGTCATGACCAGCATGCACCATCTATGGGTGAACGTCTGGGCGGATTCAAGCATGAATCCTGCCTCACCTGTCACACGGACAAAGGCGGTCCGTTCCTCTACGAGCATGGAGCTTCGAGAATTGAGGGCTGCACTTCCTGTCACGAGGTCCATGGCTCACCCAACAGGCATATGCTGACACATCAAAGTAGTGCAGACTTGTGTTTCAGCTGTCATGGTATCGCTCCAGACTGGCACAGCCGTTTTGACCCCTACTCCACCAACTGCACGATCTGTCACGCAACAATCCATGGCTCAAACTTGAGCAAGATCTTTCTGAAATAGGAGGGAATAATGCCGAATAAAAGAATATTTATATTGTTTACGTTGGTCGTATTTGTTTTCTCTACAGCGCTCTCTCTCCGAGCGGAAGATGAATCTAAGAATCTTTATGGAAAACTGATGTTCGGATACAGGTTTGTCGACACAAGCGGAGCTGTTGAGAGGTACAAACAAGACATCAATCTGGACGAAGGACTGAGGATATTCAACTTCAATCTACAAATTACTCCGAATGCAACGTTTCAAAACCTTTTCGATCGGATTGACATCAATATGTACAACTTTGGAGGAGATCCTTACGAGACCTTCCGATTAGCCATCCAAAAATCGGGAAAATACCAATTTCAGTATGACCGAAGAAAATCTACTTATTTTTATGCGGACCAGCATGAAGTCGGAGGCCATCTCTTCAATCCATTCACTTTTGATTTTAACCGGATAACGGACAACATGTTCTTCAAGCTCTTGGTGAACAGAAATATCAATGTGTATGTTAATTTCGACCGATACGATAAGCAAGGCGACAGTGTTGTTACTTTAGACATCAACAGGATAGAGTTCGAATTCGATAAGCCGATCCAAGAAGACTACCGGCAGTTCGCCATCGGAATAGATCTCCATATGAAAAAGGGCTCCTTCGTGTTCGAAGAAAAGATCATGGATTACACAAACACCAACAGTCTTTTCCTCCCTGGATTTGCTAACGGGGGTCCTGATGCCCGCTATCCGTCAACGTTAAATCTTTTCACCTTAGATCAGCCATATGACCTGAAGACATACACCCACACATTCAAGGCCACCGCTCGCCCATTCGACAGACTATTGATCAATGCATATGCTCAGATCAGCAAACAGGATATGGACTTGAGCTATTCTGAACAGGCGGATGGGATAAACTATCTTGGAAAGTTCTTCGAGTATGCTTTGAACGGTGCCGGAAATTTCGACCGCAATATCCAGATGTACGATTTCGACGTCACCTATCTTCTGTTCGATAAGCTAGCAGTCATAGGAGCCTTTCGTTTCCAAGATTTCGAACAGGATGGCTTCCTGACTGTAGATGGTGATAGACAAGAGTCCATGCTCAAATACAAGAACAGAGCCCTCGAGGGAGGCCTGCAGTACGAATTTTCTCCAGATCTTGCGGTCACTGCAGGATATCGGAATGAAATCAGAGAGCTGAATGGTAAGGAAACCGTCACCTATGAGGAACAAACAACAAGAAATGGCCTCTTTGGAAACCTCAAGTGGAACATCTCTAAGGCCTACAGGATTACGGCTGATTACCAGTTCGGAACCTATGACGATCCTTATACTCTGATCTCACCTACCAGCTTCCACAGGCTCAGGCTTACTGCCAAGGCAAATATCCAGGAATTCAGTCTCTCAGGTTCATATCTCTGGAATAAAACGGAAAGTGAAGTCTACGAAAACCTTTGGAATTCCAGGAAACATCAGATCAGTCTCAGAGCTGGATATAATGGAGCAAAGATCCAAGTTTTCGGAGGCTACTCTTATATGGATGTCCAGCACGAGAGCGATCGGATCATAGCTTATCCACCGGCATGGACCGGATCAGGAACTTTCCCTTGGGAAATCTTTTATGAGGGGAAATCCAGTCTGCTGGATGCCTCTTTCTCTGCCAATCTTGCGAACAACTGGAGATTGGGTGGCTATGTTAATTTCTATAGGAATAGAGGATTCTGGGAGATCGATCGGATCACCCTCAAAGGCTATGTGGAATACACTTTTGACAACGGACTCATCACCCAGTTGGGATACCGCTACGTCAACTTTGAAGAGAGCCTTTCTGGATTCAATGATTACAGCGCGAATATATTCGAAATCTCATTTGGGTATCTCTGGAAATAAAGGGAGGAGAACAGAATGTTGAAAAAAATACAGATTATCGGCGTTTTGTTTATAGTGTGTCTGTTTGGTTTTTTTGCAGTAAGTGCGACGTCTGATAATGGAATAAGCATCCTGTCGAAAGAGTCTCATGCAGAGAAACTCTGGAAAGGATCAGGCCATGCTGATTCTTCTGCTGAAGCTTTTGTCCATTGGGATGAGGACGGAGAAATATCCACACGCTGTGCAAAGTGTCACAGTACAGAAGGATACCAGGACTTCATAACCACCGGAAGCGTAAATGCCGCAGTCCCTGCAGGACCAAACATCGAAAACAACATCGGATGCGAAGCTTGTCACACAAATCCTGAACAAGGCATTGTCAGGGACCATACCTCTGTCAAGTTTCCCTCTGGAGTTGTGGTAGAGGATCTGGGACCTGAAGCACTCTGCATGGAGTGTCATCAAGGAAGAAAATCCAAAATTTCCGTAGATGCAGATATCGCTGAGGTGGGTGTGGATGACGATACGGTGAGCCCTGATTTGAGTTTTGCCAACATCCATTATTACGCTGCTGCTGCCAATCAATTCGGAACTGTGGTTAAGGGTGGGTACGAGTATGATGGAAAAACCTATGATGCCCGGTTCTCACACGTTACAGGATATAATGCCTGTATCACCTGCCATAATCCTCATTCGCTGGAAGTCGATCTTCATCGCTGCAACACATGCCATACCGGTATCAGCGACCCCAAGGACATCCGGTTTTACGGCTCTTTTGTAGATTACGATGGGGATGGCGATATGGTAGAAGGCATGTACTACGAGATCGAGGGTCTCAAGGAAAAACTCTATCCTGCCATTCGCAGATATGCAAAAAACATAATTGGAGTTCCTGTTGTGTATGATGCCCATTCTCATCCTTATTACTTTACAGATACCAATGATAACGGTGTGCCCGATCCTGACGAGGGGCGCTATTCCTCTTTCACACCGCGACTCCTCAGAGCCGCTTATAACTATCAGGTTTCACAAAAAGACCCCAATGCCTTTGCCCACGGCGGAAAATATATCATTCAGCTTTTATACGATTCGATCGAAGACCTGAACTCCAAATTCAGCTCTCCTATCGACATGAGTGGGACCCAAAGAGTTGACGAAGGCCATTTCGACGGTTCTTCCGAAGCCTGGAGGCACTGGGACGAGGATGGAGAAGTCTCGAGCCGCTGCGCCAAATGTCACAGTGCAAGCGGTTTAGGCTACTATCTCGAAAATGGTGAGAATGTTGCGGCAGAAATTGCCAACGGCATGCTCTGCACAACCTGCCACACATCGCCCCCGCGTGTCAGAAGTGCTCCTATTGTTGAATTCCCCTCAGGAGCTCTGAAAACCCTGGGAGACAGCAGCAACCTCTGTATGACCTGTCATCAGGGACGAGAATCTATGTTCTCGGTCGTAAATAAAATCAATTCCTCCGAGCCACCCTGGAGTTTCACCAACATCCACTATTTCCCGGCGGCTGCTATCTTGTTCGGTACAGAGGTCAAAGGCGGATTCGAATTCCAAGGAAAAAGCTATGTGGGACAAAGAATCTTCACCAACCACATGGGTGTGTTTGATACCTGTGTAAAATGTCACATGGGTACCCAGAGTCCGTATAAACCCTTTGATCTAACCGGCGAAATGCACAACGTCCACAAGCCCAATCCCGAAGACTGTGTCTACTGTCACGGTCAGGATGTTTCACAGCCCAATCCAGGGGCAGATCCTTCGAAATTCAAATTCAGCGGAATCCGTCCTGGATCGACCCCGGATTATGATGGGGATGGGAATAGAAGAGAATCCGTCGAACACGAGATAAAGGGATTGGAAGAAGCTCTGTATGCAGAAATCCAATCATTTGGATTCAAAATAGGATTACCGATCGCATACGACGGACACAGTTATCCTTACTTTTTCAACGATCTCAATGGAAACGGAATCGTCGATCCCGATGAAGCCAATCGAGACAACAGATACCAATTCACCAGTGCGGCGCTTTTAAAAACTGCGTATAACTACCAAGTAAGCAAGAAAGAACCCCACGGATTCATCCACAACTCCATGTATGTCGCACAGTTGTTAGTTGACTCTATCGAGCACCTCGGAGGAAATGTCAGTAAATACACCTGGCGGAAGTAGCTGAATCAAAAACAGGTAGTATCTTAAAAAAGGCGGCATCTTGAAGATGCCGCCTTTTTTTTATCTAAAACCAACCCATTCTTTCCGAAGAATGGTGATAAGTCACATGCCGATTGAAAAGAGAAAACAATCTTCAAAGACGATTCAAAAGGGATCTGATATTCGTAGGCAAATGGGATTTTAAGGGAAGAATATCCAGTAGAATTTATCTGGAGATAACTCTCGTATCTTCTGCCATTTTTACGCGCATCTCCGTTGGACTTATGACATCTGCCCTAAAAAGATATTCGATACGAGCGGACACCGTTATTTTTTTGTTCTTGGGCATGGCGAAAACAAACCTTTCTCTTCTCGTCTCTCTCGGTCTCAACCGCGTGTCTAGATTCACCTGTTCAGCGTTCTGAAAAAGATCATATATTTTTGTCAATACCTTTCCTTTACCATCTGCTAAGATCCTCTGGTATACTCTCTGGTCCGTTAAATATTCATTAGGAGTTCTGAGTTCTACCTGAAGAATTAATTTTCTCGTTGGAACACCGGTCGGGACCAGATGACCAGAACCAACATTGGTGATATCCACTTCGACCTGAATAAAATCTTTATTCTTATCCACCTTTTGAATTTCCAGTTTAAGCGCTTTTTGCAACTGTTCAGTCGAGTGTCCGGCTGAGATAGCGTGCAGATTGATCTGTTTCTGAGCCGAGGACTTTACACTTTCTTTGACCGTTCTGCCTTCTATCAAAGGCATGTGACAATTCTGGCATTGTGTGTTCTCCTCAGGATAGGGGCTCTGCTTCCATTCAGAGTATGTCCCCAATATCGTCACTCCTTTTCCATTGGTGAATTCATGACATCCTGCACAGAGTTCAGATGATTTGAACAAAGGAGAAGGTTCTGTTTTATGAGCTGGAGAAGACACCTTTGATAGAGGTCCTCTTTTGATTTCTCCCAATTCCAGCTCAAAAGGATTCTCCCTGTTATCCAGATTTACTGCCTTCACGGAATGGCAGAAATCGCATGACACTCCTTCCAGCGTGACCTCCTCTTTCATATCATAATCTCCGTTCAACAGAGCAATCGGAGCATGACAAGGAAGACAATCGAATTTTGCACTTCCAGAAGTCTCCAAATAAGATTCCATATACGAAGTTTTGAAAATAGGATCTTCTATCGACATGGAATGCATGGCGTTTTTCCAATGGCCGTAGATCTCTTCATGGCATTCTCGACATTCTTTGCTGCTGGTAATGACAGATTTTTCGACTTCTGGAAATCCCGGGTGAACAAACGCTTTTACCATAAAGGCGATGAACAACATCGTAATAACCAAGAGAATTCGTCTTTTCACGCCCATTTCATCCTCCTAATCACATCATTAGTCCGATGAATCGAGAAAGAAGCGCTCAGGGCACATTATTTCATGGACTGTATATATGCGATCAGATTTTTCATTTCATCTTTTTCAAATCTCGGCCAATCCAAGTTCAGTTCAGTTACCATTTTTTCCATCTCAGGAACATGGTTCCACATGGCAGAGATGAGCTCAAAAACGGTATATACAGAGACTGCAGTAAGGTCGATTCCTTTATTCTGTTCAACAGCATCTTCACTGTGGCAGGATGCACATCCTTTCTGTTCAAATATTTTTTTACCTTCTTCCTGGCTCGCATCTTCTCCATAATACTGTATAAAATACAGATAAGACATCAAATCAGCCATTTCCTTGTTGCTGAAAACTGGAACCGATAAACCCATATCTCTCATCTCAGACCACATCTGATACGAATGGCTCCACATCATTCCTACTATTTCTGTGAGACTTCTCCGTAAATTACTCTGTCTTAAGTTAAGACCCTTTCCTTCATGGCAAACATAACATTTTTTGTTCTGGAAGACTTCTCTGCCTTCTCTTGGATTCCCGGGCTGTATGTAGATTTTCTCTCCAGATTGATTAAGAGCCCTTCCTTGAATAAAAGCTAAAAGGTGAGACATTTCTCGTGGAGCAAAGGTTTTTCCAATCATGGCTTCGATTATCTTAGAGCTGTGGTTCCAAAGAGCCGTGACCATAAACAGGGGCGATGCATAACGACCATATTCATCCAGAGGAACTCTGTTCGTTGACTGGAGGCTGCCGAGTGAGTGACATTGTGCACATCCTTTGCTCTTATAGATCTCTTCACCTTCCAGATAGTCTCCCAATTCATCAAAGAATCCAAGATAGTAGAGATAGGCCATGAGCTTTTCAGTTTCTTCAGGATCTAAGACAGGTCTTGGAATATCCTTCTCTCGCATGACCTCGAGCATCTTAGGAGAGTGGCTCCACAGGGCACCCGCGAGTTCAAAGAAGTCCATTTTTTGTCCGACTTGAGTCAAATCTGGACCAAATGATTCACCCATTTCCCACACTTTATGACAATTGATGCAACCTTTATCAAAGAAGACTCGACTTCCCTCTAACGGATTCTCGGGCAGGGGAAAGCTTCCGTCTCTCAGAGCAAAAACTCCGGTCATGGTGAAAGAAATGATCAATACCCAAACACTTCCACTTTTTAAATCTTTAACCCGAGATTTTTTTGGTGTCATCACTGTGAATCATTCCTCTTCATATAAGTCCCAGGACTTATTTCTTAAATCATAACGCAGCCTCATGCTTCACCAGACTCTGGCAGGTAACTTTCGACTCTTGCGGATGTCTCTTTGACACCCAGTTCTTTACCTTCCTTTATTTCCCATATTGATACAATCGGAAAAAGCTTCACAAACAGGACATACAGAAGGATAAACGTTGCGAAGCATCCCGCGGTTATGGCGAATTCTATCCAGGTGGGTGTATATATCCCCCTCTCATACGGCAGTCTAGGATTTATAAGTGTCGGAAGAACGATCGTATAACGTTCCAACCACATGCCAATAATCACGGCGATGGAAGCGATAAAAGTTCCTTTAATCGTCCGCGTTTTTCTGTTGGCCAGAATTAAAACTGGGATGAGGAAACAGCTCAAAACCGTGGTCCAGAAATACGGAGCATAAGGCCCTGTCAGCTTCGCATAAAAAACAGACAGATGAGAAGGTTCCGCACCGTAAAAAGATGTGAGGTTTTCGGTAAAGGTGAAATAAAACCACAGCAGGCTCATCACCATCAGAAGCAGGCCCAAATTATTAAAATGGATTGGTTTTAGATATCTTTCCAAATGACAGGATCGGCGTATGATGACCATAGCAACAATCAATGCGGCGATCCCTGAAAAAATAGCGCCTGTCACAAAATAAGGACCAAATATCGTGCTGTGCCACATGGGCTGAATAGTCATGGCGAATACATAAGATACTACGGTGTGGACCGAGACAGCTATGGGAATGACCAAAATCGCCATGAAGGAAATGGCTTTCTCCAATATTTTCCACTGTTTCTCTGTTCCTCTCCACCCAATAGCAAGAACACGATAAATATATCCTTTGGTCGTCCCTCTAAACCTATCTCTCATTAGAGCAATATCCGGAATCAAGGGGATATAAAGATAGATTGAGCTGCATGTTAAATATAAACTGATGCTAACCACATCCCACAGCAAGGGAGATTGAAATTTACCATGATTGATAACGTCGAACAATCTGTCTGGTCTTCCCAAATCAGTGATGATGTTGAATACTCCGAAGAACAAAACAAGTACAGTAATAACCTCAGCTGAGCGCGTAATTGCTCTTCGCCATTCGGCATGAGCTAAGCGGAGAATAGCGGAAATAAGAGTCCCCGCATGACTGATTCCGATGAAAAAAACAAAATTTGTGATATAAAAACCCCAATAGACAGGACGGTTTAAGCCCGTCACGCCTAATCCACTTCTCAATTGAAGAATCCATGCCAGCAATCCCCATGCAATAATTGCCAGAAGAATGGCCCCTGTAAGATAAAACTTTTTTCCTGTATGGACGATTGGCTTCAGGATGTCTTTTTCATACAGTATGGATTCACTTTCGATATTATCCATGCCATTCCCCTTCTACCAAATAAAAAACTTTTGGTTCTGTGCCGAGTTCCTCGAGGAGTCTGAATACCCTCGAACTCCTGGAAAGCTGCGCAACAAGGCTTTTGGGGTTTTCGAGATTTCCAAAGTATATGGCGTTCGTAGGACACGTTTGAACGCAGGCGGGAATATAATCTTCATCTTTCAATTCCCGCTTTTCTGCCCGAGCCTTTTCTTTGGCCTTTTGCAATCTATGGTGACAGAAAGTGCACTTCTCAACGACTCCGACCTGACGTCTCGAAACATCAGGATTCAAATAGTTGCTCATCTCTTTTGGCCAATGAGGCTTATAGTAGTTGAAATATTTCAATGTATAAGGGCAGTTGTTCGTGCAGTAACGACACCCGATGCATCTTGTGTAAACCTGAGCTACAATTCCTTCATTATTGAGATATGTTGCTCCAACAGGACAAACTTTAACGCAAGGGGGATTTTCGCAATGCATACAAGGCCTAGGAAGAAACCTTTCCTTTATGTCTGGATACTCTCCCTCCAGAACGGACAAAACTTTCATCCAACTGATGGCCCTGTTTCTCAGCTCCTGGTCGGGCGTTGAAAAAGTGACATTATTTTCTGCTTTGCAGGCTGTAACGCAAGCTTGGCAGCCCGTACATCTATCCAAATCAATAACCATTCCCCATTTTCTCATCTCATTCTCCCTTGTTCAGCTTATAAATCTTTGCTCTTAATAACTGCCGGGAGTATACTCCATTTTGTTCAACGAAGGTTTCTCCGAGCAATTCATGAGGCATATTCTGTTTTTCGCCATTTCTACGCACAGGAAAATCTTTGACTTTGCCCACAGGGATACCTAAAACATCAGGCATAATTCCTGGGAAGATTTTTGCAACAGCCTGAATTTTTCCATATGAAGACTCAATCCACACGAGTTCCTTATCATGGATGTTCAATTTTCTTGCTGTCTCGGGATTAATCTCTACCCAGATCTTCCACTTGAGGTTAAAGCGAAATCCTAGATTTTCTTGGTACCATGGCTGGTTCGCCCCATTATCCTCAGATGCAAAAGGTAAATCATAAAAATGAAGTAGAAATGGATATTTTTCCTCATTCCCGAAAACATCGGGATAATCGATATAAGATTCCATTTTATCTGGGGTTGCAAACTCATACTTTTGTGAAGCTGTTTGATAGATATAACTTCTTTCATTAAAATGATAAACAGGATCCTGCCAGCCACCTTTTTCAGTCAAATCTTTCATAAAGTCATCGAGAGTATCGTGTTTAGGAATCCACCACCCCCGTTCCTCTAGTATTCTCATTTGAGTTTCTTCGGGAAAAGAATCAAATATGCCTCCACGCTTTGCATGATAAAGACCCTCTAACCGATAAAAAATGAGCTCTTTAAAACTCTTCCATGGAAAATTTTGATCAAGTGGTGGCCCCATTATCCTAGCAAGAGTAAGGAAGACATCTTCGAAAGGCCGGGATTGATAAAGTGGAGGTACGACTGGCTGACCAACTCCCACCACAGGAACTTTAGATAGCGGGGATATATGTATTTCCTGCCACTTTTCAAAATAAGTTGTATCAGGAAGGATAATGTCAGCAAATTTGCATGACTCGTCTAAAAAAGTAGAAAAACTGACTATAAAGGGAATTCTCTTGAATGCCTCTTCCATCTTGGCATTGAAAGATGCAGAGATATTTGAGGCGGTGTTTAAAAGGAACAGAAAATTTATTTCGTATGGATCTTTTTCAATAACATGATCGATAAATTCCTTTATTCTATGGGCACTAGAAGCTGATTTGTGTTGCTCGTTGGGGGCATCTATTCTCTTGAAAGAGAGGCCTTTTTCTGCTGTTTTATTCAAAGAAACTGGTGGCATTTCTCCTAAAGGAGCCCTTCTTTGTCTCAGCAGTCCTCCTGGGATATCAATGCTTCCAACCAAAGCATTGAGAGAATGAATCGCTAAAAGAGCTGAAAGGCCGTTTGGATGATAAGAGAAATTATAGTCCGCCACTGCCACGGCAGGTCTGAGTGTGGAGAATTCCTTTGCTATCTCTATAATCGTCTTCAGTGGAACGCCCGTTATATCAGACACGTGATCAAGACGGATTTCTCTCAAAAGTGAATTTTTAAAGCCCACTCTCCTCTCCGCATCATCATCCAGCCAATCTTCAAAGTGAGTAGTGAATCTTTCAATATATTTCCTGTTGTGGAGCTCTTCCTTAAGGATTACTGAAGCTATTCCCATCGCTAGAAGGCCTTCTGTACCTGGATGGATCGGGATCCATTTATCTGTTTTTGAAGCACATAAAGAAAAGCGGGGTTCAATCTGAATGATTTTAATATCGCGGTTCGCTCTTTTCATCCCATAGACACGCTGGTTTTCCATAGATGTGGGCCAGTTAGTCAAAAAGTCTGCTCCAAAGGAGAGAACATAATTTGTCTTTTCAAAATCGACTGCCATAACATTATGTATGCCTTGGGTTGTGTAATAAGCATCCTTTACAGAACTCCAATCATCATGCTGTACGTGATTGGGCGATCCATATATGTTCAGAAATCTAGCTACAAGGTCATTCGAAGTATTTTTATTAAAATTTTCCAAAAGAGCGACAGTATGAGATTTTTCAGATTCACGAAGCGATTTCAATTTCTCTGCAACGATATCAAGGGCTTCATTCCAACCTACAGGCTGCCATGCTCCAGAATCGCGATTTCCCACCTTTTTCAAGGGAGTTTTGATCCTGTTAGGATTGTACAAAAGCTGCAAGCCTGCCTGTCCTTTGGAACAGACTCTCCCTCTGTTTAACGGATGAAAGGGATTCCCTTCTACCTTAACAGCACGGTCGTCAATTTTTCGTACTAAAAGACCACATCCCCCCTGGCAGGCTTGACAGACAGTAGGCACCCAACCTTCTATACCAGGATTCCAGGCATTTCCTGAGGCAGAATCAGAAATTATATCAAAAGCACAGTTGTATAAAGGCAGACCAAAGGATAAACCTCCCACGATCTTCAGGAAATCTCTTCTCCTTAATGACATTATTTCCCTCTTAATCCTTTCTAGGAGTTATCTATGACATGAAATGCAATCATTATTGACCTCTCTTTCTTCATGGCATTTCATACACATCTTCATGGTAATTTTTCTGGGCTTTGAGGGAGGCTGCAAACTTTCTCCTATTGAACCGTGACACAGTTTGCAATCAAGCTCTCCCAATACGACATGCCTTTGATGAGAAAAATAGACATCCTCAGGAACAGAATAGAGTCTCTGCCAATCAATCTCTTTCCCCGCATTGATGTATTCCATTAGTTTCTCTTCTTCTTTGCTCTCACCTAAAGGTTCTTCGTGACAGCCAGAACACACTTCAATGGCTGGTCTTCCCGAAGTAGCTTGAACTTCGAAATAGAAATGGCAGTCCACACATTCCAAACCATTCTCTGCATGAATTTTATGATTAAATGCAAGGGGTTGTTTAATTCGACCTGCAGAAGAGAAAAGGATGACAATCAAGAGGAATCCAAAAAATAAAACAACACTCAAAAAAAAGAAAATTCGTATCCTAGAAATTTGGAAGCCCTTCATTCTACTCTGTACTACCTTTCACGTCACGATTCAGGTGGTTCTATTTAAATAATCCGCATAATCATGTGGATATCAGTTTCCTTAGAAGGAATCCCTTCCTGTCCTTATGAAACCATATTGACTTCATCGGACTTATCTTTTTCAAAAGTAGGAAGGGAAATGATTTTACTGTTTTTAATATTATTGAATTTAAAAAAGTCTATAATCATTATAGAAATAATATCTTTAAAATATGAATTAGTCAATAGAAAGTTGAACAGGAGTTCCCCCAAAAATTTCTATGGATGAAGACTTGCGCTTTAAATTGCCAACTTTTTCCCATAATTTGAGCCTGAGAGCCTTTTTCTGCGTCTAAAAACGAAGACTCCGAGCGAAAGTACCCCCAATTTTTTAGACATTAATTTTCGCTATTTATTGATAGTTATTTCTTTATTTATCAGACTTTCCTCTGAGAATGTATAAGGTTAAAGCCTTTAATTTTTGCAGTGATGGTCACCCCACTTCCTTAAAATACTGAATAAAGTTCCCCCAATTTTTATAATTCCAGTTGTGATTTTATCTAAATGCCTGCAAAAAAATTAGTTAAACGATTTAAACGTTAATTTTTGGGGGAACTCCTGAAAGTTGAATATTTTTGGTGGCTAACGGATATGATCACAAATAAAGGGCGTCAGAATATCCATGGCTCAGGAATTGAAAGTAATCGTTAAAAGAATTCGATACTTTTTACCTAAAATGTATTTGGCGCAGAGTTTGATTTATACGACATGGACTAGACTCCTTAGCAACATTCTTTTGCCATGGTGTATATCAACGACAATTTGATAATTAATATTGCAATGGGTCAATTAATCCTATATTATTAGTAGTTATTTAAACACACGCAGGATATACTATGAAATCCATCATACAATTCTTCAGTTCAGTAAAACTGGGTATCGTACTGATTATCATCATCACCTTGGCCTCGATTTTAGGCACATTGGTACCTCAACAGAGGAGCATTGCAGAATATGCGGCCAGATATGACCAATTTTCTAGCATCCTGATCCGATTGGAAATCACCAATCTCTACCATTCCTGGTGGTACATCAGTTTGCTGTTTTTTCTCTCTTTGAATATCATAGTCTGCACTTTGACGCGATTCACCCCCAAGCTCCGAAGGTCTTTTCGCCCTAAAAAGGAATTTGAAAGAAAGAATCTGCAAACTGCCAAAATCAACTATAGATTCATAAAAAACTGGACTCTCGAACAAACAGAGGAAGGAATAAAGAAAGCTCTGTCGTCCCGTCACTATCGGACCAAAGTGAACAAAAAGGAAAACAGGATACACCTCCTCGCTCGAAAAAAAATGTTCGGACTCTTTGGTTCTGATGTCGTACACATCGGACTTCTTATCATCCTTATAGGTGGAATAATCAGTGGGGCAACTGGTTTTGGGGCGAATATAAAAATTTCTGAAGGACAAACGGTTCCCGTCCTCAATGCAGATTTTAAACTCCGATTGGAAAAATTCGAGACAGAATATTGGCCCAGCGGCAGCGTCAAGGATTGGAAAAGTACGCTCACGGTCCTCAAGAACGAGAGCCCTATCCTGACGAAAACAGTCGAGGTCAATCATCCCCTTTCTTACGAGGGATTCGTCTTCTATCAGAGCAGCTATGGATGGGATTGGGAAAATCCATCGCTTGAAATCTGGGCCAAAAAAAACACGGATCCAGACTACTCGAAAAAAGTCATGCTCAGACTCGGAGAAAAAGCAGTCCTGGAGGAAGAGAATATCGAGATTTCTGTCCTGAATTTTGTTCCGGATTTTATCCTCAATGAAAGGAACCAAGTGACAACTCGCTCCCTGGAGCCCAACAATCCCGCTGCTTTTCTCGAAGGGTGGCAGGATGGTGAGAAAATATTTTCAGGCTGGATATTCGCTAAATTTCCTGATTTTGCCCAGATGCACTCTGATGTCGAAACTGACCTCAAATTCGAACTCAAAGACTTTGAAGCTGCTCAATACTCGGGCATACAGATGTCAAAAGATCCCGGCGTAAACTTCATCTGGGCAGGATGTATCATACTAATGATAGGGCTCTGTCTTGCCTTTTTCTGGCTACCAAGAGAAATCAAAATCCTAGCTGAAGAGGAACAAGGAAAAACTAAGATTGTGGCAGGTGGGTTGGCAACAAAAAACAAAGAAATCTTCAAGTCTGAGTTCGAAGGTTTATTCACCTCGCTAAGGAGATCAAAATGAACGAGTCAACTCTGTTCCTTATTACATTCATCCTGTACCTCACCGCAGCCTTTTTCTACTTTGTCTATCTTTTTACCAAAAGAGAAAAATCTGCAAGAACTGGATTCGGGATCGCTGTACTTGGACTCATCGTACACACTCTAGCTCTCATATGGAGAACTGTCGAAAGCGGTCATGCCCCTTTTACCAACATGTACGAGTCTCTCTCTTTTCTTGCTTGGGCCTCTATTTTTGCTTACATCGTTATCGAGTGGAAATATAAAATACGAAAAGCGGGGCCCTACTTTATGTTGATCGTCATCGGAATAATGGCCCTAGCATCCTCGCCTCTGATGCCCAAAGAAGCATCCCCGCTCGTACCAGCCCTTCAGAGTTACTGGCTTTGGCTACATGTCTCTGTGACCTTACTGGGTGAGGCCTTTTTTGCTGTGGCCTTTATCACAAGCATCATGTATCTTGCCGCCGATTCGAGAGAAAAAAAGGGGACGGCAAAAAAAACTTCCCTTAGCTCAGAAAAACTGGATTCTATAAGCTACCGATGTGTGGCCGTGGGATTTCCCCTGTTTACTCTGGGAGGACTGGTCTTTGGTATGGTTTGGGCATATAAAGCATGGGGCACCTATTGGAGCTGGGATCCCAAGGAGACCTGGAGCCTGATAACATGGTTCGTGTTCGCTCTGTATCTCCACACAAGAATCGTGATGGGATGGAAGGGTCGTCGGTCTGCGTACGTTGCCATTCTCGGATTTCTGGCTGCCCTGTTTACATACTTCGGTGTGAACTATCTTCTTGCCGGCCTCCACAGCTACGCTTAAATGACTAGAGTCCAGATTCCTTTGCCTCTTCCCAAGGAGGGAATATCTTTACTAAGACGTAGAGTATGATGAAAGGGAGGACTAAAAACGCCAAAGATACCAGTAAGCCCTCGACTCCGCCAAGCGACATTTTATAAGCGGTAAGACCTCTGAAACTTTTAGAAAACAACTGCCCGCCAATAACCACATTCCATCTGGTCGTAAAAATACCCACCTGGACAAGCAAAGCTGAAACAAAGTAGATATGCCTTCTCAATTCAGCTGGGAGACGAAACAATTTGACCGACGAAAGAGCCCCGAGCGGCAATAACATCCCTAAAAGGAGCTGGATAACAATAAGGCTTACGAATAATCTTCCCGAGATCAATTGGGATAGTATTTTAATGGATTCCTCAGACTCGTATATGCGATGTATGAAATCTAGGGCTTCAAGCGAGAAATCCACGATCATTGTGTAGAACAAAAAACTAGCCAGCTTGTCCAGACAGGTCATGTTTATTTCTTTTCTGCGGACGAGGGTCACCACCATATAAAGCAACAAGACCAAAGCAATACCAGAAACTATCGCCGAAAACAGAAACACGATAGGCATAAGCACACTCGACCACCAGGGGTTGGCTTTGATGGATCCGAATATAAACCCGACGTATCCGTGGAGAAGAAAAGCAGAAGGAATTCCGATTATTGTAATGACTTTTACTGCCTTTTTATCAAAATTCACGGCTTGATCTGAAACATCTCTAGAAAACAAAGTGAATATTCTCTGTATCCATTTCATCAGCCCTTTGTCTTTTTTGGCCCAGTTGATAAGATCTTTTCTATAATCGAACCAAATCTCAAGCAGTAAAACCGCCATGAGATACCAGGCATACACAAAGCCAAACATGGCCATGGCCGAACTACGATTTGGCGTCAGGAATATTTCAAGAGATTTTTCAGGATGTCCGATGTGAGCCAAGAGCGGCATAGGCGATACGATCAAGAAGGCGAGAGCTGTCAGAAGAGAAAGCCGATAAGTCGGTTGAACCTGTTTGACATTGAACACTTTGACCAGCGAGGCCAATATAAAAGCGCCAGCCACAAGCCCTGTAAGATAAGGATATATGACGATGAGGATGCGCCAATGCATTTCAATCTCATTCGGATATATGTATCCTGTTATCTGTTCGAGTATCCGCCCCAATTGCTCAGCAATATGCTCCACTTTTACTTCACCTCCATATCAAGGTCTGCATAAAAGACCTTTGGTTCCGTGTTGAGATATGGCTTTAAAACGCTTATTTTGTGCATACGCATGAACCTCACAAGTGGGCTTGCTCTTCCCTTTGTATCGCCAAAAACTCTTGCCTGAGTGGGACACGCTTCTACACAGGCTGGCATCAACCCTTTTATTATGCGATGATAGCAGAACGTGCATTTCTCAGCGGTATGATTCTGCGGGTGGATAAAACGCGCTCCATAAGGGCAGGCCTGAACACAATAGCGACATCCAATACAATAATCGGTATCAACAAGAGTGACTCCATCATCTGTCTTGAAGGTCGCTCCCACAGGGCAAACCTGAACGCAGGGGGGATTTCCACATTGATTGCAAAGCTTGGGCACAAAAAAACTCCTGATTATCTTCTTCTCTCGACTGCTTCGCTCGAATCCTTCCACACCCCCGTTGGGACTGTCGACGACCACTTCTTCTCCCTCAAAAATAACGTAACGTTCTACCCATGTTCTGAAAAAGAAGGGAAAACGGGGCACATCATTCTCTTGCTTACAAGAATCAGCGCACCGGCCACACCCGATACACCTATCTACCAATACTCCCATTCCCCATGAGTGTTCCTTTGGATTGTAATTTTTATAAGCCGAGACTTGATATTTATCTTTTTGGGCCCGTAGGAAACCAGGAAAGGCGATAGATAGAAAAGAAAAAGCAATCCTTTCAAGAAATTCTCTTCTTTTGATGTTCATCTTCTTGCTAATTAACGAACCTCTGGTAAGTGAGGATAATGACACTGCCAGCATACATATCGTTCACCATGGGTTTGCATCTCGATTCTTGTGATCTCTCGAGGGCTTGGAGCGTCTTTCGCATGGCACTCTCCACAAAATTCCCGGGATGTCGGCTTTTTAGGTCTGTTTTCTCTGGGACGTATTTTATGCTCTTCAGTTGTCTCGTGGCATCTCACACAGGTGAGGTAAACATGATGAGAAAGGGCTTTAGTCCGCGCAATTTCAGCATGACAGGCTTCGCATTCCTTGGGTACAGATGGGGGCTTAGGATCATGGGCATCATGACAAGAGATACATGGCCTCATGGGATTATGAGATTCTGATACGATTTGGGGGAAACCGGTAGGCCTGGATGGGATGTATTCGTGACACAATGGACAATATCCTCTACCAGATGGAGCAGGAAGTTGATTCCCATCCGGATCCTCAGTATGAGCAGCAGCCGGACCATGACAGACCTCACAACCCACATCTCTGTGATAAGACATTTTCTTCATATGTACTATATCATCATGACACTCTTCACAGATTTGATGTCCGCTGTATTTTATCTCCTGAGATGCAATGTCATCCACGGCAGAAGCCCTGTAATGTCCGTATCTCCCAAAATCAGGAGGAACTAGAAAATGTCTCATCGCAACGAATCCAAAGATAACAATAATTAGAGGAATCAAGAGGCGTTTTATCTGGTCAGGTAGCATCTTCGTGATTCTTTTTGCCTCTTTTATTTTCATTGGCTTAGAATTATAATCAAATTTATAGAACCTGTCAAAAAAATAAAATAAATAAATTTTATAACATTTTTTGCCGGTTTTATCGTTGTTGTGATTTATATAAGGACTATTTCGTGCTTCCATAAGCGTGCTATCGAAATAGCTTGACGGACTTTTTTGCTTACTCTATAATTCTTATTTAATTTATAGAAATGAAAAAGAAAAAAAACAAAAAGAGAACAAAGAAAATAATCCTCTTTTCAGTTGGAGGATTCTTTTTAATCTCTCTCATAGGAACGATTGAATTCACATCGCATTCTTATTTTTGTGCCACATGTCATTATATGAAACCCTTTTACCGTAGCTGGGAGACTTCTTCTCACAGCCATATCGAATGTGCAACCTGCCACTATTCTCCTGGAGTCAGGTCAAAACTGAGAGCTAAAGTCGAGGGGATTCTGCAGGTTGGACGCTACTGGACAAAGCTTTATTTGAAATCAAAACCTTGGGCTGAAATTCCGGACGATAGCTGTCTAAGGGAAGGGTGTCACGATAAAAGAATCTTGGAAGGGAAAACAAAATATAAAAGTGTTGTGTTTGACCACAAAGTCCACTTCACTGACCTAAAGAGGGGAAAAAGGCTCCGATGCACAAGTTGTCATTCTCAGATTGTTCAGGGAGAGCACATCACAGTGACAGAAAGCACATGTTTTATCTGTCACTTCAAAGAAAGTGAACACTATCCACAGATAGGTGACTGCAGTCATTGCCATCATCAGGAAGATCTAATCTCGGAGAAGACCTCAAAATTCAACCATACCCCAGTCTTTTCTAATGGCTATGATTGCAACAAATGCCACAGCAATACCATCATCGGTGATGGAGAAGTGCCGCGGGAAAACTGTTTCAAATGCCACTGGGAAACTGATAGACTCGAAAAATATGACGATACCGATCTCATGCACTCTGGTCATATTTATTCCCATAAGATTGAATGCAATCAGTGCCATTTAGATATTCAGCATAAGATTGTCAAAGATATTGAAGCTATTGCTGACTGTCAGACATGTCACACTGACTACCATAAAGCTCAAAAAATCCTGTTTATAGGCGAAGGAGGAAAAGGAACCTCTCATCCTATCCCGAATATCATGCTGGAGAAAGGATTGAGCTGTAAAGGATGTCACATTTTTCACGAAGAATCTGGTGGACAAGTTATAAAGAGTGATACTTTGGTTTCCAAAGCTCAAGCCTGTGAATCCTGTCATGGGAAAGGTTTTGCTAGGATTATGAAAGATTGGGAGATTTCGACAGAAAAAAAATTGAGCACAATCAGAGGCATTTTTAACAGGGCTGTTAAGGAAATCAATAAATCAAAAAATTCTCAGAGGAGGAAAGCAAAGGCTTTACTTGATGAAGCAAGTTTTAATATCGACATTGTTGATAGAGGAAAGGGAGTTCACAACATCGAATATGCCCAAGAACTCCTATCCGCCTCCTACAATAAAATTCTAGAATCTCTTAGTGTTGCAGAGTCCTCTTACCAGCCCGAGAGTTTTTTAGGCTCGTCTACAGAAATCCCGACCCAATGTTCCAACTGTCATGCAGGAATTGAGGAAATAAACAGGGAGATTTTCGGCCTCGATTTTCCCCACAAAAGCCACCTGATAGAGCAAAAAATTGCTTGTGATCAATGTCATTCCAACGTTCGAAAACATGGCGAGTTTATTGCAACAAAACAGAGCTGCGCTGTTTGTCACCATCAAGACACCCATGTAGATTGCGGAAGCTGCCATCAGTTACAGACTGTCTTTTACCAAGGTGGCAAAACGAATGGTCAAGAAATAACAAAGGATATCATGTCTGAAGCTGGGGTGGAATGCATCGATTGCCATCTCAACGACAAAGATCAAATCTTTCGTTCAAACAAGGGAAAGTGTGTGGATTGCCATGACAAGGATTACGAAGACATGTTATCCGAATGGCAAATGTCGGTGAAAGATCTTATCCAATCGATCTCAACTTCCCTCAAGGAAAAAAGACAGCTTGAGTTGATCGAACAAGATAAGGGCATCCTGTTGGAAGCTGAAAAAATTCTTCAAAAAATTCAAACAGATGGGAGTTTTGGAGTTCACAACTATATTTATATCGAAGAGATGTTGACAAACCTTGACAAAAGAATAAAATCTGTAGAAAAAATTGACCTATGAACAGAAGAAATTTCATCAATTTATTTCTGGGAGGAAGCCTTCTCGGCACGATCGGAGCTTTCCTGTACCCTGTCATTCGCTTTTTAATCCCTCCCAGACAATCCGAGGCTGCGGTTAAAAGTGTTGTCGCAGCACAGTTAGGAGAGCTGGCTCCTAACACGAGTAAAATTTTTAAGTTCGGGACGACTCCCGGGATTTTGATCGTAACGAATGAAGGGGAACACCTTGCATTTTCAGCCATCTGCACTCATCTGACATGTTCTGTGGTGTTTGAGTCTGATACAGGAACAATTCTTTGCCCCTGTCACAACGGGAAGTTCGATTTGGGTGGAAATGTTATTTCGGGCCCGCCTCCTGCTCCACTAGAGTCCTTTAAAGTCGAAGTATCGGGAGAAAATATTATCGTATCCAAGATTTAAAATGAAAAGATTATTGCAAAACTTCTATGGCTACCTCGACAACAGGTTTAAGCTTACAGAAATTATACAATTCGCTAAAAAAAAGAAAGTTCCTGAACACAAACATTCTTTCTGGTATTATTTTGGCGGAATATGTCTTTTTCTGTTCTTCATTCAGGTAGTTACTGGAATTTTGCTTCTTCTCTACTACAAGCCAACCGTCGATGCTGCATACGAAAGCATCCAGTTCATAATGAGCGACGTGAAGTTCGGCTGGCTCATCCGTTCAGTTCACAGTTGGACAGCCAACATTCTAATCGGAGCGATCTTTATCCATATGTTCAGCTCCTACTTCCTTAAGGCTTATCGAACACCCAGGGAACTGACCTGGGTAAGCGGATTCTTTCTCTTGTTAATTTTTCTATTCTTTGGGTTCAGCGGCTATCTTCTCCCCTGGAATGAGCTCTCCTTCTTTGCGACTCGAGTGGGCACAGATATTGCAGGCACCCTGCCCTTGATCGGAGAACAATTAAAAACGTTCATCCTAGGAGGTCCAGAGGTATCAGGAGCAACCATATCAAGATTCTTCTGGCTTCATGTGGCCATTCTTCCTTGTGCAACTGTTATATTTATGGGAATACATATCCTCTTGGTCCAAATATTGGGGATGAGCACTCCCATAAGAATTCCTAAATCTAAAGTGAGAGAAGTCCCATTTTTCCCTAATTTTATCCTCAAGGACTCGCTAGGCTGGATGATCATCTTGTTGGTGATTGGGATCCTCTGTGTATTCTTACCCTGGGAAATAGGCAAAAAGGCCGATACATTTGCTGCAACTCCGTTAGGAATAAAGCCCGAATGGTATTTCACATTCATGTTCACAACATTAAAAATAGTCCCAGCACACGTCCTGTTTGTCGAAGGAGAAATTCTAGCGCTATTTGGATTCATCATAGGAGGGATTTTTTGGATGATGGTTCCCTACCTTGATAAAAACGCTTCCAGGGAGAAAAAAAGCCCCATTTTTTCCTACATCGGCCTCGTGATTGTCTTATACATAGCGGTATTAACAGCACTCACTTATCTCTATCCGAACTTATAGAGGAATGAAGATTCATTATATAATTAAAAGCTTCCTTTTTTGTTGTTTCTTATCAGGACTATTTCTTCTCAATCTTCCTCTTAAAGCTCAAAAAAATAGCTGTATTGAATGTCATAATGAGCTCGAGGATGAATTGAAAGCCCCTGTTGAGGCTTTTAAAACCGACATCCACCAACAGTTTGGACTCACCTGCAGCACATGTCACGGAGGAAACCAGAACGAGGATGATATCGAATTGGCAAAGGATGATACTTTTAAGACAGCGCCGGAAAGAAAAGATGATCCTGAATTTTGCGGGAGATGTCATTCAGATTTCGCTTACATGAGAAACTTCAACCCGAGTATTAGAGTTGACCAATTGGAGCTGTACTGGACAAGCCAACACGGACAGCTGTTGAGAAAAGGTGACTCGAAAGTTGCCGTTTGTTCCGATTGTCATGGAATTCATGGTATCCTCCCCGCTACACATCCCAAATCAAAGGTTTTCCCATGGAACTTACCTCAAACCTGCAGCCGCTGCCATTCAGACAAGGAGTATATGGAAGACTATAAAATTCCCATCAATCAGTGGGATGAATACAAAGACAGCGTACACGCACAGGCCCTATTTGAAAAAAAAGACCTTTCTGCTCCTGTGTGCAATGATTGTCACAGCAATCACGGTGCAGCTCCACCCGAAGTGACGGCAATCTCCTATGTCTGTCGGCAGTGCCACCCAAGTGCAGGTGACCTTTTTTCTCAGAGTCCCCACAAAGTTGCCTTTGACGAGATGGAAATATCCGAATGTGAGGCATGCCATGGAAACCATAAAATTCTCCCTCCTACAGACGAAATGCTGGGGACCGGAGAAGGCGCTGTCTGTATCGAATGCCATGATCCTGAATCAAGAGCCTATGAAACAGCGACAGTCATCAAACAAATGTTGGAAAGGCTGAAATCAAACATAGAAAATGTTGAGGATATTCTGAGTAAAGCTAACACACAAGGTGTGGAGGTTTCGGAGCCAGAATTTAAGCTCCAAGATGCAGTGACCATACTCATTCAAGTCAGAAACCTAACTCACAGCTTTTCTCTTGACAAAATCGAAGAAAAGGTTGAGGAAGGAGAAAAGATCATCGCAGAGGTAACAGAAGAAGGAGAAGCTGCTCTAAAAGAGGCGCAGTTCAGAAAGAGAGGATTGATCATAGCAACCTTTTTTATTTTCTTAGTTGTCATCGCATTATTCTTGAAGGTTAGACAGATTGAAAGAAAGGCTCCTCAATAGCCATTTCTAAAAAAATCGTCGATTCCAAATCAACAAAGTAAAACCTCAAAGGAGAATTCTCTGAAAAAAAAGGATCCAGCGCTGACAAAATTTTCGTTTTTGATAGCTCTAAGTCTATCAACTTTATTATTATTATAGATACTCTATTGACAGATCGCTGCCAACTGTCTATTATATTTAGCTAATCATGAAATTAACCGAACAAATTGGAGGATAGGATGAAAAAAGCGTTTCTCTTGATGGTGGTTGTCATCGGCATCATATTTATCTCGAGCTTATTTAGTCAGGATTTCACTTATGTCGGTGCTAATAAGTGCAAATTATGCCACAAAACCGAAAAGCAGGGCCAACAATACCCGTTATGGGAGGCAAGAAAGCACTCTAAATCGTTCCAAGCCTTAGCTACAGACCAGGCTAAGGAAATTGCTCAGGGAGCAGGCATTGAAAACCCTGCAGAGAGCCCAAAATGTCTGACCTGTCATGGACCTCTCTTTGAAAAAGCCCCTGAATTGAAAGAGGAAGGGGTGACGTGTGAACGGTGTCATGGCCCAGGAAGCGCTTATAAGAAAATGAGCATCATGAAGGATCATGCCGAGTCCGTGAAAAACGGCCTGACTGAATATGGATCTCCTGAGGCTATCAAGAAACAATGCTTATCCTGTCACGAAAATGCGCATGGAAAAACATTTGACTTCGAATCAGCTTGGGAAAAGGTGAAACACCCCAGACCTAAGGAAGAATAATATTCACTCATCCAAGGACTGAGAACTCCTAAGAAGTCCATAGAAGGAAGCTCTTTGAAAGAAGGAAAATTCGTCTAATCTTTTTATTTCATCCTATGAAAACAATAAAATACACATGCCTTTTGCTCCTGTTCTTTTCCCTACTCATCGGTCTTGCAGCTGCTCAGACTAATGAGGATTGTGAAACATGCCATTCTGATCCGGAATTGACCACGAGGAGACAAGGGCGAACCATTTCCTTATTTGTTGATTTCCAGAGATATTTAAAATCTGTGCACAAAGATTCAGATTGCATCGATTGCCATCAGGATGCCGATGTGGAAGAGTTCCCTCATCCTGAAAGGCTGGAAAGAGTAAACTGTGGATTCTGTCACGATCGAGCCGATGAAGAATTCTACGCTGGCATCCATGGAAGAGCTCTTAAGAGAGGGGCCCCCTATGCCCCCACCTGCAGTGAATGCCATGGGGAACACTACATCCTGCCTCAGAGTGACGTACAGTCACGCACTTACAAGATGAAAATTCCTGTGCTGTGTGGGAAATGCCACAGAGAGGGAGCTCCTGTAACCCGGGTTTACAATATTCCAGAACGAGACATATTGAGCAATTATTCCCAGAGCATTCATGGAGAAGGACTTTTCAAACAGGGGCTCATCGTCACTGCCACCTGCAATGACTGCCATGGAAATCACTTGGTACTTCCGCATACGAATACAAACTCAACTGTCTCTGCCCGCAACATAGCCAAAACGTGCACCCAATGCCATGCCCGAATCGAAGAGGTACATATTAAAATTATAAAGGGCGAACTTTGGGAACAAGAGCCAGGAGCTATTCCAGCCTGTACAGATTGCCATCGGCCGCACACCATCAGGAGAACTAGTCTGGTGCTCGGGACTTCTGACCAGGAATGTTTGAAGTGCCATGAAAAGACAGATGTGTACAAGACGGTCGATGACAGACAGGTCTCTATGACTGTCCAAAAAGAAGAGATACAGAATTCTATGCACAAGAATATTCCCTGCGTGAAATGCCATTCAGACATTGACCCTCAGAGGCACAGACCCTGCGAAACGGCTGGGAGAGTGGACTGTTCCAACTGTCATGCTCAGGTCGCTGAAGATTATTTTGAAAGCAATCACGGTATCGCTTTTGTTCAGAAAGATCCTAATGCACCTTACTGTTCCCACTGCCATGGAACCCACTCTGTGTTGTCCATCAGAGATGAACGGGATAAAACATATCGCTCGAATATCCCCCAATTATGTGGAGACTGTCACGGCAAAATAGATAAGCCTGCCGTTGTCAAAACCTCAGCAGGCGATGCACTCGTTGACTACTCTAGCAGTGTTCACGGACAAGGATTGATCAAAAAGGGACTCCTTCCCAGTGCAGTCTGTACAGACTGTCATAGCGCTCATTTCGAGCTCAAGTATGAAGATGAAAGGTCCTCCATCTACTTTAAAAACATCCCTGCCACTTGTGCAACCTGCCATAAGGGAATCTACGACGAATACGAAAAGAGTATCCACAACATAACTAGGGATGATATGGATCAAAGACTCCCTAACTGTGAAGACTGTCACTCGGCCCATAAGATCAAAGAGATCAAGCAGGATCAATTCATGAGTGAGGTTACGCATCAATGCGGCACCTGTCATGAGGATCTCTCAGAGACTTACACAGAAACCCTCCATGGTAAGGCTTACACACTTGGCTACCTCAAAGCTGCCAAATGTTCTGACTGTCATGGTGCTCACGATATCAGGAAAGTGGATAATCCCGATTCCCATGTGGGATTCAACAGAATCGTGGAAACCTGCAAGAAGTGCCATCCCGATGCCAACCGCCGGTTCACCGGGTATTTGACCCATGCCACTCACCACGACAGACAAAAATATCCCATTCTCTATTTCACCTTCTGGGCAATGACTTCATTGCTCATCGGGGTCTTCAGCTTCTTCGGACTGCACACATTGCTCTGGATGCCTCGCTCTTTTAAACATCTCAAACAAAAAAAGCAAGCCGCAAAAATCCACAAAAGATACTACATCCAGCGCTTCACGACAGGCCAGAGAATCATGCATATATTCGTGATTTTGAGTTTTATGGGTCTAGCCTTGACAGGGATGATGCTGAAATTTGCCAGTATGCCTTGGGCTAAGACTCTGGCTGACCTGTTTGGTGGAGTTGAAGCGGCTGGACGCATCCACAGGATCTCAGCCGCCATCACTTTTGGATATTTCTTTGTTCACCTCTTCTCGATGATCAGGTCAAAAATGCGAACTAAAACCAAATGGAGGGAGATGATCTTCGGTAAGCGCTCCTTATGGTTCAATAAAAAAGACCTGCAAGACTTCATCGGCTCGATAAAATGGTTTCTCGGCTTTGGACCGCGACCTGAATATGGACGTTGGACCTATTGGGAGAAGTTCGATTACATGGCCGTATTTTGGGGCGTGGGAGTGATTGGGCTATCAGGGTTGATCCTGTGGTTTCCTGAATTCTTCACCATGATTTTACCCGGCTGGCTCATAAACGTGGCCATGATCATCCATAGTGACGAAGCCCTTTTAGCTGTAGGATTCATCTTTACTATTCACTTCTTCAACACGCACCTCAGACCTGAATCATTCCCATTGGATCCCGTTATTTTCACAGGACTCGTTCCTTTAGATGAATACAAAGAAGACCGGCCTGAAGAGTTTAAGTACCTGAAAGAGAGCGGTAAACTTAAAAAATCTGTTGAACTAAGGGAAATTTCATCGAGAAGGATGCTTGCTGTCCGGATTTTCGGATATGCTTTCTTGCTGCTCGGAATTTCGCTGATCGTTCTGATTATCTACAGCATGCTGTTTGGCTATAAATGATCCTTGCTTATTTCTTCACTTCTTCAACTTCTGCATCAGGATGCTCATGCTCATACATATCTTTCGGCATCTTCCCCGTTAGCCAAGAAGGATTCATCGGATAAACATGTGGGCTAAACACAGTGGAATACAGATGCCAGATCAGGATAGCTAGGGTTGCCAGGATAGCTTCATAAAAATGAATGACTAACGCCACATCCAAAAAACCCTTGGGTAGGATCGCCACAAAAAAGTTATCAAACCAGAGTAAAAATCCTGTAATGATCATCATAGCGTTTCCCCACACCAGAGCCCAGTACTCAGCTTTTTCGACATAGCTGAATCTCTTAAACCGAGGTTCGTTCTTGGAAAGCCCTAAATTGAACAGAATTCGCTGGGTGAATTGTGTGAAATCTGAAAAATTAGGTATCATATCTTTCAAGAACCGTCGGCCTCTGTGCGAAAAAAGATAGAGGACATGCCATAATGTAGCTATGACAAGAACCACAGCAGCCACCCTATGAATGATGCCTCTCACAGTAAATCCGTAATCCCAGCCAAATAGAAGACTGGCAAACCACGAGTCCCCATATCGAAGGGCAAAGCCAGTGATCACAAGCACAGTGAAACTTACCATAAGAAGCGTATGCTGCCAAAGCTCATCCGCCCACATCCTCTGCACTTGGGGTTTTTTCATCACAAGAACAATCTGCCGCAAAAGGTCTATAATCCAATAGACGGCCATTAACCCAATAATTACGATGATGGCAATGATATAGACTATCCTCACAATTTCTGCGACTTTGTTCTCTGGAGCCGCTTCTATATCGCCGTGAATAGGAGTGGCAGCAAGTTCTGCTGTTATCCCAGGATGGCATTCGCCGCAGGTGCTTCTTAGATTATTTGGATGAATACTCGATTCAGGATTAGTGCTGGGCAAAATCAAATGTACTCCATGACAAGACGCGCAGTTGGCCACATGAAGATCTCCTGCCTTGGTTTTCAAGCCATGATAGTTGTCTATAAAAGTAGGCCTTCGTCCCGTTGAAATCCCATATCGTTCTATCAACGTAATTGATTCATGACAAGGAGTACAGGTGGCTTCCGCCAACCTTGCTCTCGACACAGGAGATCGAGAGTCTTGGGGAGAGATAATCCCATGCTCTCCATGGCAATGGGTACACACCGGAGAGGTGGCATCTCCTCTTTTGACCAACTGTCCATGAATCCCTGACCAATAGTCTTCTGTAACTTCTTTATGACATTTACCACACGTATCGGGAATATTGAAGTGGTTGATGGAAGAATTGGGATTGCCCTGTGAATAAATCCTATGTGCTGTTCCCTCACCTGAATGACAATCATTACATGTGGCAGCAGCAGTAATCCCACCCTTTACAGCTCTGCCATGGATGCTGCTTTCGTAGATACTGAGGGGATGGTCGGTTCGGATCTGATGCCTTTTGACCAAATCCAGATCTGTATGGCAGACCCCACAGGTCTCTGGAAGATTAACAGGATTGGTTTTTGAAAGCTTCGCCGAAGAAGGCAATACCTCATGACCGCCGTGACAATCAGAGCAGGTCGGAATTTCCTCATCCTCAGCATGGGCAGTACGGCCATGAATCTCGTAGTCTTCTCCTTCTTCCTGATGACAAGATTCACATCCCTGCCAGCCGACTTCAAAATCAGGGATTTCTTTATGAGGAATGATTCCTTTAGTGATGTGACAATCAAGACATTCAAAACCATCATGGATGGAATGGGAGAGATCATCTTGGATAACCGTGTCATGTTTGCTTTTCTCGTGGCACTCCACACATGAATCGCTGTCTATTGTCTCATACTCTTCCTCTTTCTGCTGTGCTGAAGCAATGAATATCACAACGAAAAAAAACAGGAGGAAAAGAATGAGCATGGGAGAGATTTTTTTTTGATTGAGACATTTCTTCATATTTTTAACTCCCGATTAATCGAGGCGTTCCTTTTTTTCTATACCTTTAAAAAAAGCTGGCCAAAAAGGATCCTGCTGAGGTATGGACAAAGGATTGAACGTTCCATCTCTTCTTCTTATGGTTCTCTCCTGTGGATTTTCTAGCACTTTGCCGACCACAGAGGATTGTATTTGAGCCAGCTCCAATTGTTGAATCACCTTAGGCGAATGTCCGGGTCTTACTGTGATGAGGAGAGAGCCTTCGGCAATGGCAGCGATAGGATCAATATCGAAAGCCTCGCACACCATCCTTACTTCAGCAGGATAGATGAATAATGCTTCTTCAATCTCCATGCCGACCCTGCTGGCATTGGCCATTTCAAAAAGGCCTCCAATCACTCCACCTTCTGTAGCATCATGCATGGCCGTGACGCCCCCTGCATCCATAGCTGTCAGCGCATCTTTGACAACCGTCATCTGTTTGGAGAGGGACTTTGCTTTAGTTACCAGAGAGGGCGGATAATCTTTCAGAAGCTCTTTTTCTCGTAGCACAGAAAGGATGGCAGCCGTCTCGATTGCAGGACCTTTGGTTAAAAGAATGTCGTCACCTGGACAGGCTCCTGCTGGCGTAACAAAACTGTCTTTGTCTGCAACAGCAAAAACCGTTATTCCTCCTATTGTAGGAGCAGCAAAACCAGGATAATATCCTGTATGTCCGCCGACAATAGCGATATCGAGATCCTTTGCTGTCTCATTGATAGAATCTACGATAGTTTTAAAATCTTTATCTGATGTGGCAGGAGGCATCAACAGTGTATAGGTCATATATCTGGGCTTGACTCCCATCACAGCCACATCGCTCGCTCCGATGTGAACCGTATACCAGCCAAACATTTCAAGGGGAAGTTTTGGGATGGTGAATATGGGATCTTCAGCGATAACCAGCACCTTGTCATTTCCGATATCGATAACCCCAGCATCGACTCCTGTTAAAGGGGGAACGAGAACAGAATCATCTTCTTTTCCGAGGCGTTTGAGAAGAAATTCTGTGAATGTGTCGAAGTTGATCTTTCCGATTTTTGGTCCTATATTTCTTTTCATAATTCTCTCCTCAGATTAGCTCAACACTAACATTTATCATGGCTATTTCTTATTTATTCAATAGACTTTCTAATTTTTAAATCTTATTTAAACCTTAGATTTTTGTCAATTGCACTCTTCTATTGATACCTAGCGAACATTCTCTTTACGACAGTTCAAACAAGAAAGGAGAATGGATGACGAAAGGATTTGTTTTTTATTCAAGTGTTAGAGAATCATAGAATCAGAGGATCAAACCAAGGAAGAAGCTGTCTGCGGAATGGATCTCATTCAAAAACATTCTTGGAAGAGCATCTTCTTGAAACAAACAATCAGAACCTGGCTGCTGCTTGAAGAGCAAGAAGATTATTGTCTTTTTTAAGATTCCGATCACCCTCCATCACAAAATCATATTCAAATTTAAACACGATGGCTGGAGTCAGATAATAATTCAAGCCAAGGGCAAAAATTCTCTTGTCGAAATCGGTGGGTTTCCTCCCCAATTGATCCCCTGGATCCAGATAATCAAGGATTTCGAACCTGAGGGTAGGTCTGAATCTCTCACTCAATAGATAAGAGGCTTGTATGAAAAGGCCCTCGCCTGTTCCTTTGTCGATAGGTACGGGATTATCAGAAGAAAAGTGAGAGTATTCAGCATAGAGGTCTAATTCATTTATCCTACCCAAAAAATGAAATCCGAACATATTCAAATCGAGTTCACTCTCTTCATCCCAAGCTCCATGGTAATATGAGGCTCCCAATTCCCATCTATCCTGGAAAATTCCGCTTAGCCGGAAGCCTACACTCTTGGCATCATTATTATCTCGATACTGCCTGCTCCCTCTCAACCGACTGCCGCTCCCCAAGCCATTAATCGTATAGGCATCATAATTGATATAAAAATCCTCATGGAGGATTATGTTGCCATGCAGATCAATCCCAACTTCTTTCCAAGCACTGACTCCGATCTCTCTTGCCATCTGAGGTCGTGTAATAAGCAAATTCTCCAGAGGGGCATGAAAATCATCGAAGCGGTTAAAAGGAGTTATTATGGCTCCAATTCTAAGTGCCATGTTCCTCATCAGCCAAACATCCATATATGCTTGCTCAACAAATGGAGGCTCATCTTCGCCTCCGCCGTGTTCAAACTCAAACTCAGCATGATAGGATACTCTTTCATGTAAACGACCGGTTAGGCCTACATTCAAGTAGTGAATATCAAAAGTATCCGTACTGTCTTGTGATGAAAAGAATTCGGTATACAGATACCCAGCCAAAACAGGACTTGTAGGCAGGGCTCCACTCTCCTTTTTCGACGATTCCTTATCAAGATATTCGAAAATGACTGCCTCGCTATTCTCATCCAGCCCAGACAATGGGCCCATCTCTTTGACAATGGTCTTCCATTCCTCGGAAGAATATTTTGAAGGTGGATAGGCAAAATGGCAACGGCCGCATTTAAGGTCATAGAGTCTTTTACCTTCTGAATAATCGCTTTGGCTATAGGCCACAAAAGGAAAAACTGTGGTTAGCACACCTATTATCCATAATGTTTTTCTCACCAATTTCTTGCATCTCCTCTCTATTATATCTATCCTACAGAATATATAGGAATTATAATTATAGATGTACTTTATTCTTAAGTCAAATTGAAAAAATTTGAAATGAGAGCAAATCTTGCATTTCTTAGTCTATTTCCATCTCTCTGTTTTTAAAGTATGATGTAAAAGACTTCTTTGAAGAAGGAGGAATGCCGTGCTCACTCCAAATTCAAACAAGCGTTTATCCGGGCTAGAGCACGCGATGCAGTGGCCACACCCCAAATAGGTTCTGAGCCCAAGGTGGTTTCTGTCCGAGCCTTGAGAAATAAAGCGCTCGATGACTTCACTAAGCTCCAGATCAAATTTCTCCAGAAAAGAAAAAGCGGAAAGACATCCCATGAAGAACCTCAATATCAGGTTGAGGATTTTTGGGTATGGGCTCTGCGCAGAGCTGTCAAGGAGGGTGATATTGAATTTGGCTCATTGATGGCGGGACAGGGAATAGGTCTTGTCAATCAGGTTCTCCCTCTTAAACAGGCCATAAAACAATTGATCCTAGAAGCCGAAAATGCCTTAGAAAAAATCAGAGGAAAATGTCAGTGTATTTGATGTATAGATTCAATATTTTCAAATGGACAAACCATAAAAGATACCATAAACAGGAGGGAAAATGATCATCGCTTCCCTTGCCATATTCCCAACAAGCGAAGGAGTGTCGGTCTCCAAGTATGTCAAAGAAGCCATAAGAGTGATTGAAAGCTCAGGCCTCAAAAGCGTTACAGGTGGCATGAACACTGCGATTGAAGCTCCCGATCTGGCAACGCTCTTCAAAGTCATTGAGAAAGCTCATCAGGCTATAGCAGAGATGGGAGCTCGACGTATCCATATTGATCTCAACGTAGACCATCGCTTGGATACAGACGCCACTATTAAATCCAAGCTCAATGCTGTCGACAAAGCCTAGCCTGCTTTGATTTCATTGGATTCTTAAACGAAGAGAGCTTCTCGAGGAATTTGGCCTTCACCCGACCCGCCATAAAGGCCGGGTGAGACAAGTGGGCCCCCCGGCTCCCTTCCTGGAAATCTCATCACCCTTATACTCCCAAACCTCTGCGCCTTCCTGTTCCAGCATTTTCCTTGTCTGGGGATTGCCAGAAAGGACGATACATTTTCTGGGAGCAACTGTTAACACATTGCATCCCATACTCTCAAATTCCTCATCGGAAACCTCAATCAGTTTGATTCCCAGGCTAACGAGCCATTTCCGAAAACTGACCGGCATCAATCGAGAATAGACAACGGCCAGATCGTGATCCACAGGGCTGATGATGGACATCAAGTGCAGAACATCATCGGGCCCCTTCCAGTGTGGCAGCGGCACGACCTTGAACTCAGAAATGAATCCTTTAATCAGTTCATAAAACTGGCGAATGCCCTCTCGGTCAGTACGGTAGCCCTCTGCTATAGCTAAGGTGTCTTTGTTAAAAATAACGACATCTCCTCCCTCCAAGCATCCTTCCCCGGTAATGGAACCAAGAATTGGGATATCCAGTCCCGATAAAAATTCAGCCATAGCTTCAGGTTCCCTCCTGCGCTGCTCCTTTCCCATGTTGCACACAACAGCTCCTACTGGAGTCATGATCACAGGATCATGGACATAGATCGAATCCAATCCGGTTTGATCATTAGAGGGCAGATAGTGGATCTGAGGAACTTGCTTTTCCAGAAGCTCAACAAAGCTGTCGTACTCTTCTACTGCTCGATTAAAATCTGGGCAGCCTAGATAATTTAAGTCGGCCCACTGCTCTTGGATGTTATCATCACTAATAAAGGCCTCGGTTGGATGTTTCAGCAGCAGACGTCTTATGGAGCCAACTTCAGACTGGCAGCCGAATTCCATCATCTGAATCCTCCGCCCGTATTATAAAGATAAAACCAAATTGTGTGTCGTCAAAGGATTTAGACAACAGCGATCGATTATCTAAGCTACGGTTTCGCATCTC